>Ga0157368_1001022_pt1 | contig 12243 bp, 10 predicted proteins | sample AttbisABBM3_FD_113146 | JGI IMG/M metagenome (GOLD analysis project Ga0157368, IMG submission 113146) | Fungus gardens microbial communities from leaf cutter ant in Botucatu, State of São Paulo, Brazil - Atta bisphaerica ABBM3 | ecosystem: Host-associated > Fungi > Mycelium > Unclassified ...
ATCTTCCTCAAGGCCACCATGTCATGTTCATATGCCCTGACATTATACTCTTTAATCTCTGTCATACATGTGTGTACCATGTGTACACCATAAGGAACTCATGTCCCTTAATGTCATTCTAACCTTAGACTCTTCTCAATCCTTCTAGACTCTAAGTCTTTCCAGACCGCTTTAAACTCCTCTAGGCCTATGACATCATGTCATGTGACTTCCCAGTCATATGCCCTTTCTTCTCTTGTCGTAGACTAATAATAATACTACTATCTATATCTTAACCCTAATCCTATCAAAGTTTGTCCACACTTTCGTCTTATAACACTTTCTCACTTCTTATCCAATTTTATCATAATGCAATCTCATCAATATAAATAAAGCTATAAGTTTTCTATAATGTTACTTATGGAAGTAGCTGAGTACTAACATGTTTTGGAGATATCAACTAATAACATTCTTGTAACTTAACTTTGTGGCTTACAGACTTTAGTATCTAACACTGCTTCTACATCTATAGATATACTCTTTTCTATATCTCTGCTCATAGACTTTACTGGAGATTACCAAATAAGTTTAGTCTTTCTAAGTGTCTATTCCCTCTATATTTGTCATATGCTCATTCAAATACATCTGATCTATCCAACTACATCATAAATAACATTTTCCTAATATTTCATTTGCTTAGAACATCTGAGAAAGAGTATATCTTTCTTTTTATCTACTTATTCTCTTCTAGTATAGATCTATCTGGTTTCTTTTCATATCTGATCACTACATTACTAATCATATGGCTCCTTATAATCTTCATGGAACTCTAGACTCAATTTCTGAGGACTTTAGTATATCTAGAGTAGTTACTTGTCTTCTTCAATCCTCAGATAGTTTTAGTATTTAGTATTTAAAATGTGTAGATACTCTGTAGTTTTTTAGCTTGAAAATCAACTAACATAATGAGTATCTATGCTTAGAAGTCTGACTTTCTTCATGCTCCACTTCCTATTAATATTCTCTTTCCAAATATGACTATTGTAATATGCAGAGGCATAACATATCCATTAAAGCCAAAATTATTTAAAATCTATAATCTATATATATTAAATAACATTCCTATGCTCTTCTAACATTTTCTGGAATTTTTCTTATCTGATAATATCTAGTTATCCACAGACCAGTTTAGCAGAGATCAAAATAAGATTTCCTAAGTGTTATCCTTCTTTTAGAGTGGCTGAGCTGTTAAGTGATCTGAAAATCTGTTCAGAAAAAAGTCAAACATTGGAGTTTTTTCTATTACAATCTGGTTGAAGTTTGAGAAGCTCTTCCATACCTATTTCTTTCCTAATAATACCAAGGCTAAAGCTATCAATAAACTCAAAAAGACTACTTAGATAAATTCTAAGTCTTGATCTCTAAGGCTAGATATATAGACTTTTATGCCATTGTTGTTAAGTTTAGATAAAACCTCTATGCTACTATTCAAAGTCAAATAGCCATCCTCTGTTAGAGTGGTAAAAAGTGGACTTTATTTATTTTATTTTTCATTTTCATTTTCATCTTCTTTTCAATTTATTTTCTAGTTTTGAACTTAGGGTTAGGGTTTAGCATGATGTCACAAGTTACTATTACAAACTGTCACATGATCACATGACATGATGAAAGATAGTAGAAAAATCTAGAAGGAATGATATTATATAATGTGTTATACACATAGTTATTTAGGATAGGCTAAAGTAGTAGAGCATAGACCATTAGGTTTCAGTATGTAAAGTAGATGATCTTGTATAGAGTTCTCTATTGAGTTCTCTTGTATTATCCAATACAGAATTCTTTTTCTTTGATCTACTCTAAAGTTGTTGAGTTATAACACTCTTTCAGTAAAATAACCAGAAGATACTGACATAGGTATATATTTGAGGCTACAAGACATATAGATCAAGCAAGGTTAGCCAACAAGGCCTTCTAGTCAAATTTTTGGCTTCAATAAATAATATTATGCCTAGTTTGTTTGTTATGTAGTTGTATTTTTTGGATGTCAATGTTTAGAGGAGTTAACAATAACAAGTGCAGCACAAGTCTAAATTAATTAACAAACTAAAGAATAGTACATAGTAGCTATCATTCTTAAACACAGAAGTGCTAATCTAATAATATTCTCTTGCTGTACCTTTTCTAGGTTGTTAAGTATCACAAAGATTGTTATTCAGAACTTCATGAGATTGATGGGCAATTGGAATAAAGTGTGATCCATATTAGAAGAGAGTGGAAAGTATGTGGATATTAGATAGTCTATAACAACTATAAAACACACTCAGAGTAGATCTTGCTTACTATTTTTAGTTTAGGCAAGTAGGATTTGATTCTCAGTTTTATTTAGCTCAAGATTCACAATTTGGAGATTGATTGGCAGAAAAGAAAAGTTGTTATGACTTGTTGTTCTATCTGCTTGTTATAATTCAAAACTTATAGAGTGAAGTCAGAGTGAAGTCAAGAAAAGAACCTTGTATTAGAGTTAACACAAGAGAACTCAATAGAGTTCTAGTGTCTGGAGTAAAGACCAAGTCTTTTAAAATTTATTTGTTGTCCTCTGTAAAGCAGTCAGAACTCCATGCTTTCCTTACTAAAAACCTTTATACTAATAGAATATACCTCTTTAAGTCTTTTATGGCTATACTAGTATTCTTTGTTAAGAAAAAGCATAGTTCTCTCTATTTGGTATAAGATTATCCAAAAATAAGCTATATTTCTAGCTAGAGAAATGTAAATTTGACAAGCAATGAATAAAGTATCTGGGCCTGGTTTTATCAAAGGACCAGGTTGAGATAGATCTTGTAAAAGTGACTAGAGTTTGAAACTGGCTAGTTCCAAGGAAATGTACTGATCTGCAGATATTTCTTAGTTTTACAAATTTTTATAAGAGATTTATCTATGGATTCTTGAATATAGTATACTCTTTCTTTGACCTTACTAAAAGCAACAGTATCTGGATATAGACTACTGACCAACAAAATGTTTTTAAAGACAACTATTACTTCTGCATCTGTCTTAGTCTCCTCTAACATCTCTGCTCCATTTTAGATAAAGCCAAATAGCTTGAACTTTGTAATAAGAGTTTCTCTATCTCAAGAATCTAAGAAAGATAGTAAGTAGCACCTAGTAGTCTTATTCAACAAGTCTCTCTTGCCTATTAAATGCAATTACAAGACCCATAACAAGAAGATGTTATTAGTTATCCATACTCTTATAAAATGGTAGTATTTCCTTAAAGAGATAGTAAGCTCTATGGAAATTTAAACAAATCACTAGAACTTGGAATACTTCATGACAGCCAAAAATTTCAACCAAAGGCAAGTTTGCTGGTCTCTATATTTGGCAAGGTTTTATTTCATACTATACCATTGTCTGAATAAGTCTATAAGTAAATCAGATATGCTTTCATGTTGACTAGACTATGGGAATGGGTCACACAATAATGAAAATATAGTCTTTCTCAAGCCAGAGTTCTTAGTAGTTCAAGTGATGGAAGGAATGATATTTGAAGGCAAAGAATAAGGTCTCTTGACCAATACCTGATGTGATAATTGACTTAGTTGCTATAACTCAAAGACCTTAGAATTAGTTGATAAAAAACATCTTGTATTGGATTATTACAAGAGAACTCTATGGATTTCTAGATACAAAACTGTCTACCTTATATATACTAGACTACTGGTCCATACTACACTTCCATTAGCCTACTCTAAAAAGCCATATGTTCTCCTTAAGGTTAATATGTGTAAAATATGCTATACAACATCATCTTGTTCTAGGATCTTCTATAATGTTCTGTGTGACTGTGACATATGATGTTATGATAACCCTAACCCTAGATCCCAAAATGGAAAATCAAACAAAAAGAAAGAAAATAAAGATAAGAAAAATAAAATAAATCAGAGTTTACTATTTATGATTCTGACATTGGTCACTAAGAAGAACCTGTAGCTAGAGCAGGTACTCTCTAGAGTAGTCAAAAGTCAATGGTTTGCTTTTGTTCTATAGTAAGATTTATATTCCTGATCTCCATAATTTTTGCTATTATAGTCTTTTTGCATTATGACATGAAGATTGCTGACTATGCTGGGCATTGGAAAAGACTGGAGAAAACACTTGAGTTAATATCCTAGAGCTATCTTTCTTCTTAATACAGGATATTTTCTACAAATGGGGTTTGAGCCTTACTAATAGATGTCTAACTTAAAAAGTGTCTCAAGATTTATGGAGAGGATATACTTGACACTTGAAGAAGCTAAGTCTACTATTTGTAAATCCCAAGATAACATGGCAAGATATTACAATCAGTAATGTACTTCTGCTCTAGTGTTCAATTCTGGTAATAAAGTATTCTTAGACTCTTTAGATATTCATATTATGTGTTCTTCTACCAAGCTGTTATACCACCATTTAAGATCTTATATGGTTAAAAAGCAAGTAGAACTGATGTTATATTGCCTTAAGTTCTCTTCTATATTCTGTAGACTATATCCAGTATTTCATGTAATCAAGCATATTCCTGGTAGATGCTCAAGCTCACCTCTAGACCTTATTATCATTGATGGAAAAGAGAAATGGGGAATTAAGAAAGTCTTGGACAGCTGTTGGTATCACTAGAGATACCAATTGTTATAACTGATATCTCATACTTATAATATGGATACATTATGGACTACATGTTCTAGGGAGATTTCTTGATAATACAGTGATTGGCTGTGCTATAGCTGTCTCAGTCAGCACTTCATATAATAGGCATTACTTCTTGCTGTTTTCCTTATGTTTATGACTTGTTCTGCTTCATGAACAATGAATATATTCCTCATAGTCTTTAGGTATATATAGCTGTAGATATATTCCTGTATTCTTATGCTTTACCAATTGATCAAACTCTCTATTCCTTACTCAAGCCTTTGCCTAAGTTGTAACTTAAGCCAAGCTAAAGATCATAACACTAATACTTGATCAAGTGAAAAGAATTTGGTTTAAAGGTAAACTCTTAGGAGAATATTATGGATGTATTTATATTGGATAGAGTAGCAGAGTTCTATTACCTTAATCCTCAAACTCTAAAGTTCATATAAGTAATAAAATTTTCAAAACCTTAAGTTCTATCCAGTATCTCTTGCTTTAAGTTGTAGCAATCGAAAAGGAGAAGTGGATGTAAAGAAACTACTAAATCCAATATCAACTCTGATATCTAAGCTCAGAAAATATGGAGTTTGTCACACAGTCCACACCACCCTTCTCTACAAACTCTAATAGCTACTTCTGTTCATACCTTTGCTCTACCATGTTCTTAGTTACTATTAGATGAGTTCCTTATAATTCTGGACATAATTCTTAACATTTCTATTAGTGTTCCTGACTATCTGGTACAATAATTCTAACTTTACATCAGCACTGTTTTTCCTAATTATTATAGACTGGTAGAAGTATTTAGGATAACTGTTGTCTCTAGAAAACCTCATTCCATTCTCTTAGGTTTCTCTGGATGCAAGTCATATAATATATGGTATTTGTCAATAGACTTAGATTTATTTAGAGCTTGAAGTACCATCTCCATATTTCTACTCTTAGTTACTCTAACAGAGACTAGCACAGGTTCCACTCTACTCTTATATACATCTTTACCTCCTCTATTACCACTACAATCACCAACACCAATCAATTCTCTCTCTCTCTATAATATAAGTTAATACAATTAAGTAGAGCAATTGAGGTTTTTAATAAGACAACAAGCAGAACAAACAGTAGCAATACAAGTGCAGCTAGTAGAGATAGCAGTAAGAGTAGAAGAATAAGTAGGGGAAAAAGAAGCAGTTTCAAGATTTAAAATTTGGCACCAAGCAGAGGTGGCAAAACTAATTTTATTCAATAGAGAAGCAAGTCAAGTAGTGAGTTTTGTTCAGCCTACAAATTGTATATTAAAATGTGGATGAGTGATATAGAAGTAGAAGAACAAGTGTAGTGGATTTTGACTTATATGTAGAGGAGATTAGCAAACATATAGAAGGAAAATTTGTTGGAAGATTTGAATATAGAGGAGATACAATTTGGGTCAGTAGAAGACTTTTTGGCAGAATTGAAAAGAGAATTTGGAGAAGGAAATAATAAGTCAGCTAAAGTAGCTGAGCTTAAAAAAAATAAAATAAGAATCAAGAATAATAGAGAAGCTTGTACAAAAGTTGAGAAAAGCAACAAGAAGAAGTGGATATGAGGAACAAGTATTAGTGAAGAATTTTGAGAGAGATAAATGAGGTAATTAGAAGAAAGCTCATGGAGGTAGAAAAATCTCCAAGAAGTATTGAACAGTAGTATAAACATGTTACTGATCTAAATAGATATTAGAAGAAAAGCAGATAAGGAAAAGAGAGACTGAGGAGAAAGAAGAAAAGTAAAGGTTAAAAACAGAAATAGATGGGAATGGTAAACAACCAAGAAGAATTCAGACTACAAATTTCTCCACTTCAGAATTGACCAAGAAAACATGAGAAACAGTAGGTACAAATAGAACCTACTCCTATAAAAAGAGTAGAGAGAATAAATGTGGTAGTGGTTAGAAACTTAGCATAAGGACAACAATAGATAGGGTTTGCACCAAGACAGGAATCTTTATAATAAAGGTAAATTATAAAATAAAACACTACAACTGTGGCAATTTTGGACATTTAACTTGCTATTATCACAATTAGAGAATAGTAGGGCAAAGAAGAATTAAATATAGAGATAACAGAGATAATGTAACTATGAACAATTTAAAAGTGGAAGGGGATGAGAACTTCAACTGAGTTCTCAAAATAAATTTGCTATATTAGCCAGTAGAGTAATGAACATTGGTTTACCAAATTGAGAAAAATCTCTAAGAAAAGTAATAGTGAAGATTGGACCTAAGAGAATCAATACACAGAAGGGAATAACAGTAGAAGTATTGTTAGATAATGAGATGATAGGTTTAGTTATAAGTTCAGAGTTTATAAGAAAGCAAGTGTTTAAATTGAAGAAAATGGAAAGACTGATATATGTGGATGGAATATTCAACAAGAAAGAACCAATAACTGGAAGTAAACATATTTTATAAGAGACATTAAGAGAGAACCAAAATTGATATGATAGGTAGATCAAAGTGGAGTGTAATTCTAGAGATACCATGACTTGCATACTATAATCCTGAGATTGATTGGAGAATAGGAGAAGTAAGAATGATAAGGTGTCCAAAAGAATGTGGAGATCAAAACAGAGAAAATTAAGGTGGAAAAAAAACAGAAAGAAGAAGAAGGAAAAAAGCAAGAGAAAAAAGAAAAGAAGAAGAAGAAACTAAAAAAGAAGAGAACAATGGAAATAAAAAGGTAGTGGAAGAATGGGAAATTTGGGATAAAGAGAAAGAAGCCAAGAAATTAGTACCTCCAAGGTTTCATAAATAGATTCAGATCTTTGGAAAAAAAGCAAGTGAGAGAATGCCAACAAGGAAGATGTGGGATTACACAATAGATATAAAGGAAGGTTTTGTACTGAAAAAGAGGAAGATATACCTGTTGTTGAGAGAAGAGAGAAGTACAATTTTATTGATGAATAATTGAGAAAAGAGTATATTAGACCTTCAAAGTTGTCTTAAATGATACCAGTGTTTTTTGTAGGAAAGAAGGAAGGTAAGAAGTGAATAGTATAGGACTATATTTAAATAAATGGACTGTAAAAAACAATTATCCTTTGTCTTTGATTTTGAACATTGTAGAAAATATTAGTGTAAAAAAAGTATAAGTTAGACTTACATTGGGAATATAATAATGTATGGATTAAGGAGGGAAATAAGTAAAAGATAGCATTCACAACTCCAGAAGGGTTTTTTGAACCTACAGTAATATTATTTGGACTTACTAACTCTCTAGCAACATTTCAAACAATAATGAATGAGATTCTACAGAATTTGATTAACACTGGAGAAGTGGCAAGTTTCATTGATGATGTAATAATAGGAATAGAGAAGAAGAAAAAGCATGATGAAGTAGTAAAAGAAGTAGTAAAGAGATTGGCAAAGAATAATTTGTATATATAACCAGAAAAATACAAGTGGAAGATTAGAGAGGTAGAATTCTTAGGAGTAGCAATTGGACTGGAAGGGAGAAAATGAAGGAGGGAAAAGTGAAGATAGTATTGGACTAGTCAACTCCCAATAATATCAAAAATGTTCAGAAGTTTTTAGGACTTGTCAATTACTACAAGCAGTTCGTCAAGGATTCTGAATCTATAGCTAAGCTATTACATGATCTTGTGAAAAAATATCAGAAGTAGAATTAGACAGAAAAGCCAGAGAAGGTGTCTAAGAAGTTGAAGGAGAGATTTACAAAAAAACTGGTGTTAGTAGCACTGGATCTAGATAAAAAAATAAGAATGGAAGTTGATACATCAGACTATACAACAAGAAGAGTCTTGTCAATGGAGTATGAAAATAGACAATAGAGACTAGTAGCATACTTGTCAAAATCTCTTAATAAGATAAAAAGAAATTATGAAATTTATGATAAGAAAATGCTAGCAGTAATTAGAGAGCTGGAAAACTAAAGACATTTATTAGAAAGTGCAAAGTTCAAGTTCAAAATCTGAACAGATCATCAAAACTTAGAATATTTTATAAAAATGTAAAAGTACTAGACATGGTTCATATCAAATCTCATTATCTGAGATTTGATAAGAGCTTCTCAGAAGCCTAAATAAATTATTTATATGTTATCTGAAAACATGAAAGACAGGGTTGGAATGATCTTCAGTTTCAGCTTATATGCTGCATCTCTACAAGTTGCACTAGATACATATTTCAGATGAGTACTTGAGCTAGATAAGTAGCTTAGTCCACTGAAAGATGGAGAGATGTGTCACTGCTCACACTAGAAGTAGATGATAGTTTTAGTTGATTTTCAGAATAAGACTATTACAGTGTAAACTACTAGTTTATATACTAAGTATACTACCTAGGGTAGTTATCTAGAATGGAAACTACTAAGCAAGTTATCCTAGTTTTTAATGATCTCCAGATATTAGGGATGAAAATCCATGAAGTTGGCAAGAGTCTATTAAAGATATCCAAGATGGAATAGAAAGGGATGATTTATACTAGAAGAGGTCAGGAAGTACAAATAGAGAAAGAACCATTATCTATAGGTTGGGATAGATATAGCTAGATTAGGATATGACAAGAAGTTGAATCATAGGCAAATAAAATAAGCTCTATATTTGTCAAGATCCAATTTCATCTTGAAGCATGTATTAGGAATAAAGATAGGAAAAGCAGATAGATTAAGTAAAAGGCCAGATTGGAAAGTGAGAATAGGAAACAATAATAAAAACTAGAAATTAATCAAAAAGAAATAAGTTTGAGGATTAGTAGAGATATTAGTAGAATGACTAGAAGTAGATATAATAGAAAAAATAGAAATAGATAAAAGAATGAATGAAGAGGTAGTTATAGTAGTAGAAAAAATAAAGAAAGCTGAGGTTAAAGTACTAAGAGAAGACAAATGGTAGATAAATAGAGATTTAGTATTGAGAAAAGAGAAAGTTTATGTGCTAAAGGATGAGGAGTTGAGAATAAAAATAATCCAGCTATATCATAATATACTGGCAGCAGAGATAAGAAATTACTAGTGACCAGGAGTGATAAAGGATATGAGAAAATATATGGACAGATATGATTTGTATTAGAGAATGAAGAATAGAACAGAGGTACTAGTAGAAAAGTTGATAACAAATAAAGTATCAGAGAGATCATAAATATATCTAATGATAGACTTTATTAAAAAGTTACTATTAGTAGCAGGAAATGATGTAATTTTGGTAGTTTGTGATAGATTGTCTACAATAGCACATTTTGTAGTAATAACAGAAGTGTTAGAATTGAAGACAATAAACTTGGTTTATTTTATTTTTCTTTCTTATTTTTATTTTCTTTTCCATTTATTTTTTATTATTAACTTAGAGTTAAGAGTTAGCATGATGTCACAAACTATTATACATATCACAGTCATAGTCACATAATTATGTATCACATAAAAGAGTATAGAAGATTCTGGAACAATAACATTATACAACATATTTACTGCATATTGGTCTTATAAATAATATATAACCTTTAGAGTAGATTAGATATAGTGTTGTATAGACTACTAGCTTATTGTATATAAGGTAAATACTTTGTACTTGAAACTCTATTAAGTTTTCTTGTGTAAACCTTATATAAGATTCTTTTTTTGACTACTTACTAAGTTTCAAGTTATAATAGGAAGAAACATTAGTAGAAAGATTAGCAAGATTGTTTAGAAATAATGTGTAAAAGCTATATGAATTGCTAGAAAGTATAATATCAGATAGAAGACCTCAATTTATAGTGAAATTAACATAGAAGTTAAATAGGATGTTGGATATCAGATATACAAAGCCTGGACACTAGTTTTTTCATTTAATTTTTCATTTTCATTTTCATTTTCTTTGATTTATTTCTCTTTTCTAAACTTAAGGTTAGGGTTAGAGTGATCTCATGATCACACTATCACACATCAGTCACATCATATGACAAGGTCACAGAAAAGGACATAGAAGATTTTGGAAGAATGATCTCATACAATGTGTGCAACACATGTTGACTTTAAGGCAACCATATGGTCATTTAGGGTAGGCTAGGAAAGTAGTAGCATGGACCATGGTAGTTTAGTATATAAGGTAGACAATCCTGTACAGAGTTCTCTGTTGAATTCTCTTATGTTAACTCTAATACAAGGTTTTTCCCATTGACCTGCTTTAAGGTCTTTGAGTTGTAACATTGGGGATTAAAACAAAATTGTCAATAGTATTCTATTCTTAAACAGATAGGCAGATGGAGTATATGAACCAAGAGTTAGAACAGTATTTAAGATTCTTTGTAAATTATAAGCAAAAGAATTAGCTGGAGTGGTTGGCTATAGTAAAGTTTGTAATGAACAATAAAGTTTATTCAACAACCAAACCATCTCTATTTATGGCAAATTATGGTCAAGAGCTGAATATAGAAGCAGATATTAAAAGAAAAGAAAAGATAGAGAATATAATGGAGTTTGCAGAGAGGATAAAGAAAGTACAGGAAGAAATGAAGCAACATATAAATAAGAAAAGAAAAGAAGTTGAAGAGTAAAAGAAGGGAGACAGAGTTAAGTACAAAAACCTGATATTTAAAAGCAACCAGTAAAGAAGTCAATAGAGAGATATGTTGGGCCTTATACAATAGAAGAAATCATATTAGTCAATGTAATCAAGTTAAAACTACTTACTGAAATAAATGAGAATCTATCCAGTGGTAAATGTCAGTCAAGTAGTAAGATGTAGAGAACCAGTAAAAGAACAGAAAGTAGAAGTGAAACTGATAGAAGTGGAAGAAGTTAAAGAATAAGAGGTAGAAAAAATATTAAATAAAAGAAAAAAAAGAAGTGGTGAAATACTTGGTACAATAGAAAAGGTTTATGGCAAAACATAATATATAGAAGAAGAAGAAGATTTAGAGAATATAAAAGAAGTAGTAGTGGAATTTGAAAGAAGGATATATATAGAAGTAAAAAGGCAAGAGAAGTTAGGTATGATGGAAAAAAAAGATTTTAGAAGAGAAGAGTCACTGGATGTCACATCCTATTTTGACCACATCTATCCCAACCTACAAATAATCTCTTCATTCTCATCTGTACTCCCTATCCTTTTCTAGTGTAAATTACATACTTCTATTCTATCTTAGATGTTCTTACTGGCTCTTGTTAACTCCATGAACCTTCTCTCTCTAATATCTAAGGATCACTAGAACTCAGGATAACTTGCTTAACACTCTCTGTTCTAGATAACTATTCTAGATAGTATATTTAATATATAATTCAGTAGTTTATACTGTACTAGATCATTCTGAAAATCAACTAAAACTGATGTCCAAATCTCCAGTATTGATAATAACACATCGCACTACCTTTTTATAATTTTCCATCCACTAAGGTTTTAAATTTCCATTCCAAAATATGCAACTAGTATGACTAGTAAAGGTACAGCACATTGTTATAAGACGAGAGTATGAACAGACTTCAGGTAGGGTTAGGGTTAGGACAGAAATAGGACAGTAGTATTATTATTAGTCTACAACAGGAAAAGGGCACATGACCTGGAAGTCATGTGAGATGATGTCATAGGCCTAGAGCAGTCTAGAAGGGTTTACAAAGCTAGAAG
>Ga0157368_1001024_pt1 | contig 12239 bp, 5 predicted proteins | sample AttbisABBM3_FD_113146 | JGI IMG/M metagenome (GOLD analysis project Ga0157368, IMG submission 113146) | Fungus gardens microbial communities from leaf cutter ant in Botucatu, State of São Paulo, Brazil - Atta bisphaerica ABBM3 | ecosystem: Host-associated > Fungi > Mycelium > Unclassified ...
ACGTTCTTCTTAAGTAAAAATATTGTATGTATATCATCAGTTTCTGCTTTCATAGCTAATGTATCGAATTCAATGATAAAATTGGCAATGTGCTTCTTGCCCTGTCAGAATGTTTCGATCTTCCATTCTGCATCTACTACTTTGCTTTTATTGCTAAAAGCTATCTTGATTTCTTTAACAAATTCTTCCCAATCTTGGGTGTCTTCTTCATCTTTCAATTTGTTAATTTTCTTTTGCACATAAATTCCTGCTATGTCCCCTCTAAGTTGGGCTAGCACTGTGGTAATCTTGTCATCCATTGCAACTACTCTGTTGCTCTTGAGAAATAATCCGATTCTCCTCCATCAGTCTTCGAACTTTGTTCTGTCCCCATTAAACTACCCTGGATCTGGGACCATACTCTTTGGTGTTATTGTCTGTATGTTCTCATTGTACACTGCTGGTACTGGTGCTATCAACATTTCTTCTGTCTCTGGTATTGCTAGTTCTGTACTCTTGTTTGATATGTTGTCTTCAGTGATTCTCAGTGATCCCAGTATCTCTTCTAATGCTTCAATAGCATCTGGGCTTTGTCCTGCTGTCTTGTCTGTCCATAGTCTCTACCACAATTGTTTTGTTTTTTGATGTTTGTTTAATAGGTAACTCTGTCTCATTTCATCCCTAGACTTCTTCTTTACTACACCTCTCTTACAAAGTGAGCTTGTTGACACTTTACCAAATGTTACAACCTTAGGCTTGGCTCAGGTTGTAACTTAGGCAAAGACTTGAGAAAGGAATAGGATGATAGTCAATTGGTAAAGCATAAGAATACAGTATAGTATCTACACTATATATATGTACTAGCCATGAGGAAACAATGTGAAGTCCATGAAGTAAATGAGTTATAGAACATGAGGATTAAGCAAGGTCATTGCATCTACTACATGAGGTACTGACTGAGACACTTATGGTGCAGCTGATCATGTCATCATTACCCTTGACCCTAGTCCATGCCATAACCAGAAGGCATTGATTGTAACATTTTGACTCTGAGTCTTGAGTTGTAACATATGGAGGATGGGATTTGATTGTGTTAAACAACATTAGTTGTCTTAATATCAGTGTATTGTTACAGATTATTACAATCAAACATTTACCTAGCTTGGAGCTAGGTATAAACACTGACTTCCCTCATTATGGAGAATTGCTAGACTATGTAGTAATAGCACCATTTAAGTTTCCAAGTGTTTTAGACACTTTCTGCAATATTTAAGGACTAGTAAATACTCTGTAATCTTTAGTCTGATAATTAACCATAAGTTTCTACTACTCTTCATACTTAACTCTAGTGTTAATTAGTGACACAATTATTACTATTAGTCTTTCTATCTCAAATTCCATTTCTCACCATCTGAAGTTGCAACCAAGCAATAAATAGATGTACAAGATTGTTCTTGAAGTCTGTAACCCCACTTTCTTAGATAAGTTCCCATACTTGTTTGAACTCTATCTGATTCTGCAGACTTTTGCACTTAAGTGTGAACTATGCCTGACATGTATTTTGTATTTAATTAGGCATCTTGTAAACCAAATTGTGCATTTTTTCCAATTAACTTGTGGATTATGCTTAACCAACCAATTGTATTATCAAAATGTAAACTATATTACTCCATATTTTCTACTCTTGGTTCCATCTGTGTTAAAGTATCAAATGGTCTGGGCAGTGATTCTGTTTAATTCTTTCTTCCTTGATCAGTTGTTTATTAATACTAGTATGGGTGTATCCTAAATTAACCAGATGCTTTCTGCTTCCAAAATAATATTTCTTAGGCATGTCTTTTCTTTGTACTTCATTTTTCCTTTTTTCCTCCTCCTTTCTATTCAAGTAGTTATACCACAGGCTGTTTATGTACCATGTGTTATAAATTGCTGATTTGAAAAGAGTGCTATTACTTCAACAAACTGCAGAGTATATAAGTAAATTTCCTTTCCTCTTCAGTTGTCTACTACCAATTAGTAATAACTGAGATAAGCCACTACTCTAGACTATGATTGACATCTGGGCTGTAGATATTTAACTGTCCATTAGGTAAATAGTCGTCTACCACCAATTAGTAGCAATTGAAGTATTTAAGTGTCCATTAATTCTTTAGGTGTTTATTGTTTATAAGCAAGCGCGTCTGGATGTGCTTGAACTATTTTTATCTGCCAAGAATTGGAAACCTCCTCCTTCCCACAGCCCCACTCTTATTTCTCTTCTTCCCACAACCTTGTAGCGCATCATTAAACCCTTAGCGATTCACTATGGACATCTATGGTAGAATTCTTCAAGTTCTTTCGCAAGAACCTCAATGGTCTTCACAGAATGAGTCGGTATGTTATCTCTTGAGAGTAGATCAAAGTTATTGATATAGGTGTTAGGTTCTCTTAGAACCCTTCATATATACGGCCGCGAATGGGGGGAAAGATTTTCGTGGAAAGCTCACAGCGGCATTCAATCAATGGCTTCAGGTCCCACCCCGAGAACTCCTCGCAATCATCAAGATCGTGGACATGCTCCACACAGCTAGTCTCATGTAGATATATTGAAACTGTCATTTTCTCAAGCTGAACTAGGTAGCTAGGGTGGATGATATAGAGGATGACTCCCAGCTTCGCAGAGGCCTACCAGGAAAGCTCATTCCTTGCTGCTTCTTCTTCTGTCTGATGCGCCTTTTCAGTGGCTTATAAGATCTACGGGATTGCACAAACCATCAATAGCGCAAATTATGTGTATTTCCTTGCATTTCAAGAACTCTTTGCCTTGAAGCAGGGTTTTTCTAACCCTTTGACTTCCGACCTCGATGCAATAGTGACTTGTGTGTTGACTCCTTTCCCCCCCATTGTTCAGCTCTCCGATGTAAACATCTTCAGCAGAATTGTTATCACTTCATCGTGGCCAAGGTCTCGAAATCCTCTGGCGAGATTCCCTCCGATGCCCAAGCGAAGAAGAATATATAAGAATGGTTAACAATAGTGAGAACATTCGCTTTTTCTATCCTATCAGCTGCTGATCTTGTTAGAAACGGGAGGATTGTTACGGATTGGGATTAAGCTTATGATGGCCTGTGCTACACAAAATCTCGACATGTGGGTTTTGTGTTGCTTATCTAACTCGTGATTGAAGTGAAATAGAGACTATGTTCCTCTCGTAAATTTGATTGGAGTTCATTTCCAAATCCGTGATGATCTCATGAATCTGCGAAGTACTCAGGTGGGTTATTTCGGAAAACTACACATTTATCTGATTTTCGGCGCACAGTACACATCAAACAAAGGTTTCGCAGAAGACCTCACGGAAGGAAAATTTTCTTTTCCCATTGTGCATGGCATCTCGGCCGATACTTCCAACAATCAAATCTTGAGTTAGTGAGATCGTGAATATGGGTCTAATGATTCTCATTCGAGCGTTCCAGACGTATTGCAGAAACGACCGACCACACCGACACTGAAAGTACACATCATTAATTACTTACAAGATCATACTCGATCTTTCGAGTATACTACGACAGTTTTGGACAACTTGGAACTGCAGATACGCCAAGAAATTGGACGCCTTGGCGGAAACCAGCTACTGGATAAGGTCATAGATCTTTTGCATGTCGAAAATATCAAACCCGCGTAGCTATTGCTGTGATCTCATGATCACACACTGTCAGAATAATATAACTTCATTTAACTCGCGTTTAATTTTGTCCAGCCTTTCCTTCGGGCTTTCTTGTTTTGAAAACTCCACGACTTATGACACCAGAAATGATGGTTCGTGCATTGGAGATTGCATCTTCTTCCTTCGGTGTCAACAACCGTTTACTGCCTGCAAAGTAGTTTAAATAGATATAGACATTGTCAAGGTGAAGCGTGGCAACTTACCTGCGATGGCCCAATTCCGCGTGCTTGGAATCCTTAAAGCCTCGCACTCGATTTTCCATCCACAGTAAAGACTGAGGGAGGCGAGCCACATACGATAGATTGAGTATGAGCTCGTATGACTGCTGTCCCCCCCCCAAATTGAGATCATTAATAATTTCTATAGGTAAACCACTTTCTGGATGGATCAAAGAAGATTCCTTGGCTATACCCTCACTAGACACGGGGAAGAATGGAGTTGATGAGCGTTCAAATTTCGCATCGAAACTCCAGGCACAGCAGGGAATCGATAGATAGCCGCTTGCCTTGTGTATTGTAGCTATAATGGGAATCCAAGGCGTCAGCTCGTCTGCATGATTGCCAATGATGAAAACGCCTGGTAGTAGGAAAGGTGGTAATTCCTTTGACGTAGGATCAAATGAGAAAACTCGAAGTTGCGCTTGTGTTCTTTGTGGGTACTGCACCCATGATTGACGGGATCGAATATCTATTCCTCCTCCATCGTACCCCTCACTCACTAAGATATGTGTGAGTAACCCATTCCCACACCTGTCATTAATAGGTGTAAGCAAGGAGTTGGAGACATCCAAGGCATCCCTACCCAAAATCTAAAAATCCTCCAGATGGTCTAGGCCAGGCTGTCCATGGTTGATTAGGATCAGTGGCAACGATGTCAGGAGAGTGGAGATGCTGATAAACAGATTTCCAATAAAGCATCAAAAATGTTGCAATACTGATATCCTCAAAGACGTGTTTCAGAGGATCCGTGACCTCTTTCCATGTGGCAACGAGATGCTTATGTCTTTCGCGCATTACCAGATATAAATCTTGATATTCTTCTCGTGGGACCAGGCAATCATGCACTACCCGTTTCTGATACTTTGTCAGAGCTCCCCATCCATACCTATGTAGCGTTTCTAGCAATGCGAGACAGGTTCTATAGAGGCGTGAGGTTGGATCTTTGGATATATCTGGGAGTGGTAAAACTTCAATCCTCAGCAAAGAGGAGGATGCTAAGATAATATAGCGAAAGGCAATGTGATGGACTGAGGGGTGATAATAGGGTAATTTGGATTTTGGGGGGACAATCGGGGTCAGGACAAGGATGTCTATTGGAGAAGGTTTAATTTCGGATGCTCTTGAAGAATAGAATGTACAGTATTGCTCTAGGCTTTCATCGCGGCCGGGCCGGCGGGGAAGGAGTTTACGATGAATGTACCTCAACTTCATGAATCCAGGTAGCGAAGGCGTCTCCAAAGGAATATTTTCTGTTGAGTCTCTCAAGATATCGGAACGGAGGATCAGGGTAGAATTGTATTCTGGATGATGAACCAGCTGAGAAATCGCGTTTTCGAACTATAAGATTCTACTATGAGCAGATTTAGTATTATATGGCAAAGAAACAGTACGAGTTCAACTGGGAAGTCTGCTGGACAGCTAATGATAGGTTCCCACTGATTGTCACCGCTTCTCAGCAGTGAAAGAGTTTCACCGTCTGGGCTGCATGTGGTAGGAGTAAATTTTGGCCGCATGAGATTGCCTGACATCCGATACAATTCACAATTGAGAAAAGCCAACCAGGCAAGCGCCGAGTTATGTAACCAATCAGAGAATAAGCATTTATATTCCCAGTACGCGGAGGATCCAACACTTCTTTTCCTTGTACCACCATCTTGTATGGTCTAACATTCACCCCGACGGCATCCAAGAGACTTCCGTCATGATTTCTGACAACGTTGTGAGAGGTTTTTAAGCATCACGAGGCAGCTCTGCAGCATCTGACTGAAGTGTCTCTAATGGGTCAGCTTTCTATAAGTCCTCTATTGACTATGCAGTAAGAATGGGAGCCAATCCTAGGCCAACCAGATGGAAGTAGAGGACGCTTCCTCTAACCCAGTAACAAAAAGCATCCCAGAGGCACAAAACAACAACATAACACAAGGCAATAATGTAGGTACAGGCTCTTTACTTAAGTCATCAAATTAAACTCCGCAGAAACTAATACTAACATATTTGGCATAGATTACTTTCTAGTAGAGGATAATACTGTCAGGGCAACTAGTGGGGTCTGCGGACTTTGGTAGACCTTCATGATCTCTAGAGAATCCTAAGTTATATTGTTTACAGTTATTAAGTACACAACTTATCTTCAGAGAATCTTAAGAGGACAGGATGAAGCTCTCTAAAGGTAACAACTACTTTAAATACTTTGGAGTTTATTCCAATCAAGTAGAATATTAGGCAAAACCTTAAGTAGAACATTTGCTAATCTAACTATGTAATGATAAACCTAGATAGTTAAAAACCTTTATGGAGAGATTTAGAATGTTGCTAAATAGTAGGAGCTCATTAGACAGTAGCAAAAGAGAGTGTATAGATCATTATGATTACAAAAACAATGTAAAGCAGAGATCTAATAGTGTTTTTAATAAGGTTGAGACTTAAGACTTATAGAAAGAAAGGTCTATGAGATTAACAATAGATATTTGAATTCCAGTTTTGGGCAAAGCTGCAAGTTCTCTTATATTGTATGCTTACTCTAAAAAATTGTAACTTTCATTAAATAGTAAAGTTTGAAAAGCAGAGATATTGACTAGTTTCTATAACTTAGTCAGTTTAGATTAGTAATTTGGAAATTTGTATTAGCTATATAAATTTGACTAGGATAAACTCTATATATTAGTAAATAAATCTCTAAGATTTTCAAAATTCCTTCTTCTATTCTTTCAAGACTGAGTTAAATTATAATCAAAAAATTAAGAGAATATTCTCAGAATTATATACAAGAAATTATTAACATTTATAACTTAACATTTAGCAATATATTACTAAAAAAGAAATATACTCATATAATCACTAAAGATTTATAAGAGAACTAGTGTTAAAGTTTGTTTTTCTAAATTCTAACTCTGGGTTAAAGATAGCTTAGACAGATAAACTTAAGTTTCAGACTTAAACTTATTTTTTTAATTTTATTTTCTATTTTTCTTTAAAATTTTATTTTATAAACTTAGCTAAGAAAAGTGTGATAAGAGACTATAAAGTGTGAAAAAATAACATCACATGTTACAAGTATCATAGTTACAGTTTCATAGTTATGAAATATTATAGTACTTGTAAAATCTTGATTGTATTCTAAAGTAGATTATTGTTAGACATGGTTTATCAGATTCAAGAATAGTGAACTTGTTTCTTTTTTACTTTTTTTCTATTATTTAAAGTTTCTCTTATTTTTATTTTTATTTCTCTCTCTTTCTTTCTCTCTTTCTGTTATAACTTAAGTTTTAGAGATAAAACAAAAGTATTAAGTAATATAAGAGAACCCAATAGAGTTCTAAGTACAAACTAATCTATTTTATATATATTCCAGACTATGGTTTGTGTGCACACTATAACTAATCTACTCTAAAGTCTATATATATTCTATAAGACTAATATACTATTGCTATACTATATGATATCATCTGTTTCAGAACTTTCTATATCTTTCTTTATGCTATATAATAGTGTGGTTTGTGACTGTGACAGGTGTCACTCATTGTAACTTATGTGACTATCATATATAACATTATATTATATCCTTTACCTTAAGTCTAAAATAAAAAAAGTGAAATAACAACCAAAAATAAAAGAAATAAAAAAATGGAAATGAAAATAAAAGAGAAAGAAAATAAATAAAACCAATTCTATCATTCACAACTCTGACACCTTCTTCTTATTTTGAACTTAGCAAAAAGAGATAATATGATATTATATGTGAATATTACAACTATTACAAGTAATGTGACCATGTGTGACAACTGTCAAAAATTAGTCACACATGTCACTGCCACTGTCACTGTCACAACATCATGTGATACAAGAAGAGTAATATTATATATCTTATAATAACTCTTAAATATATATAACATTTAGAATAAGCTATATATAAAGTGTGTGCAAACTATGCACTAGAGATATATAAAGTAGACTCATCTGTACTAGGAACTTTACTAAGTTCTCTTATATTAACCAATACAAAATTCCTCTTAAACTTTATTACTTTAAGCTATAATATAGTTTATATTTTATTATTTGAAACTTATTAGCAAGTTCTCAAAAGTTAGATAAGTAAGTATGCATTATCTGGATATATAAAATACAGATGTTGAAATGACCTTTAACATCAACTTATATGTTACATCTCTACTAGTTATATTAGTAATATATTTAAGAAAAGCTACTTAGAAAGATTTGTGAAGAATAAGTCTACTAAAAGATAATAAGGTATATTATTGCTAACACTAGAAAATAGTGTTAGTTTTGGTTGATTTTTAGAATAAGGACTTACAATGTAATTACTAGCTTATATACTAAATATTATACTTAAGATATTTATTTAGAAATAGAGACTGTAAGTGAGTTATCTTGGATCTAGATTGTTCTTGGATGTTAGAGTAGAAATTCATGGGGTTATTAAAAAGTCTAGTGAAAATATCTAAAATAGAATGAAAAGAGATAATCTACACTAGAAAAGATTTGAAAAAAAGAAGAGAGATAGAAAAGAAACAAGTCTACTATCTTTGATTCTGACAATCCAACTTATTTATACTTTCAAGTCTCTTTTACTTTTCTATTTTGATTCTTTTTTACTCTTTTAATCTTTTTTATTTATTTTGGACTTAATAATAAGAGAACAAGATAATATTATACATGATTATCTACAATCACAATGTCATATAACACCTAAGAAGAATAATATTATATATTATATGATATGATAACTCTTATATATAAACTTGTAGTATTTAGAGTAGACTAGATATAAAGTATATACAGACTATGTACCAGAGATATATAAAGTAGGCTTATTTGTACTAGAAACTCTACCAAGTTTTCTTATATTGAACAATATAAGTTTTTTCTTTATTCTAACTTTGGGATTTAAGTTATAATATAGATAGTATTATTTATAGGTCAAGATGGATGTGGCCAGATTGGAATGTAACAGTTAGTACTAATAGCATACAGACTAATGCTAGTAGTATAAAAGTTAGACTAGATTATAGTAAGAAATTTATTGAGTTTTCTTATATTAACTCTAATATAAGATTTCTCTTTCACTTTAATATTTAGTCTTAAGTCATAATATTAAAATTTAGTTTTCTATTCTAAGACAGCTTAATACTTTTTCAAACTTACTCTCTATTCATTCTTGACTAGAGATAATACTACTCCTAGTTAAGAAAGCTTACTAAATCCTAAATATAAAAAGTATATTAGCTAGTTAGAAAAAGACTAACTACAGATAGTATAAACCAAGCTTATATCTATATATAAACTTATTGTTTAAGTAAGTAGTACTCAGATAATTTTCATTATATTAGCTCTATGATGCAGATACCACTTATAGACTATACATATAAAAGAATAACAAAAGTCCTTAAAACATTCTTCTTAGGACAAAATTGTTTACAATTCAATTAAGATAGTTAGTAGTCAAAGTATTCAGTAAACAGTATGAAGTGGAATAAGTAGAAAACATACCAGTACTTATAAAAATACCATCTAATTTAAGGTATGAAATAGAAAGTAAAGCTAGTATAAGCTTCTTTCTATTACTATTTTTATATAATTATTACTAATACCACTACTACTATCATTATCATTATTTCTAACTTTAGTTTCACTACTTTCTATTATAAAGTGAGTCAACAAATTCCTAACATCTAATTTACTCAAAATATTTATAGAAAAGAATATCTTTTTTTATTCTACTTATGTTCTTCTAGTATGGATCTATTTGGTTTCATTTTATGTCTGATTGCTTTATAACTGATTACATGGCTTCTTTATGATTTTTATAGAACTCTATACTCTATTCTAAGGACTTAAGTATATTTAGAGTAATTATCTGTCTCCATCAATTCTCAGATATAGATATAATCTTAGTTACTAAATACTAAGTATTTAAGATATATAAGTACTCTATAGTTTTTCATCTTGCCAATCAACTATTGTAGTATACTATTCTAGATGCCTATACTTAGGACTCTTTCTTTTCTTATATTATACTTTTTATTAGTACACTCTCTTTAGATATAACTATCATGATATGTAGAAGCACAGCATATCTACTGAAGCCAAGGTTATCTAGGTCCTATATCTACATATCATAGATAATATTCTCACACCTTTTCTAATATCTTCTGTAATTTTCCCACAGATAGTTATCTCTTCTAGATATGTTCCTTACCTGATAAAACTATGGAATAGCTTCTTATTGTGCAGAAAACAGAATAGATGGCAGCTATATAGGCCTAGATTAAAGTATTAATAATAGAAAAAGAAAAAGAGATGAAAAGATCTTAAGCAAGAAAAGAATAAGCAAAAATAGCAAGATTATCATTATTGAGTAGAAAATTAAATTAGGTAGTAGATTTTGTAATAGCTTATAGACTTATCAGACATAGTTCACATTTTAGAATAAAAGTCTGTGAGTATAATCAGAGTTTGAATTAAGTATAAAAACTTATTCAAGAATATAATATTGTAGACTTTAGAGAATAATCTTGACTTTAGCTTATATACTGCATCATCTACTTGTTATTTGGTCATAATTTTAGATAAGACTAGTCAAGGGCCCACTAACATCTACAGAGATTTTAACAAGTTCATACTGTAGGTCAGAAAGTGAAACTAGCACTAGCTTTTCTTTTTACTCCTATATACCTCACCTCTCTCTATATTACCACTACTAACTCCTATACATACACTTACACTGACCTCTACTTGTCAGAGTTAAAGATGGTGGACTTTATTTATTTTCAATTTCTTTCTCACTTTTATTTTATTTTCTGTTTATTTTTATTTTGGAAGCTAGGGTTAAGGTTTGACTTAGTATCATATATCAGTCAAAATAATATGTCACTGTCACTGTCACTGTCACTGTCACTGTCACACTGTCACACAATCACATGTCATGATGGAAGACAGTAAAAGAGTCTGGAAGGATAATGTTATACAATATATCATATACATGTTAATCTTAAGACAAATATATGATCATTTATGGTAGGCTAATGTAGTAGAGCATAGACCATTAGTTTTAGGTATATAAGGTAAACAATCATATACAAAGCTTTCTATTAAGTTCTCTTATATTAATTCTAGTACAAGGTTTTATTCATTGATCCACTCTAAAATCTTTGAGTTGTAACACTACTTTATTTACTACTATCTTACCATATGAGTCAACATGATACAGTGGAGTAGTTACAGCTCCTAATAAGATAACAAGCAAAACAACTAGCTACTTTGCAAGCATAGCTAGTAGCTAGGTTAGGAGAAATTGGAAGAAAAGAAAAGATAGCTTTAAGATCCAGATATGAGTTTTAACTAGAGATAACCAAGCCATCATTGTTTAATGAAGATTTAGGAAAGATGGCAGGTTTTGTAATGGTTTGCAAGCTATATATTAGGATGAAAATAAAGAAAAAAATAGTGGAAAATCAGATATACTATATTTTAACATATATATAGAAAGAAATATATTATAATCCTAAGCTTGGCTTAGGTTGTAACTTGGGCAAAGACTTGAGAAACAATATAGATAATGATCAATTGATAAATTATAAAAATTTAAGACTGTATCTACTATTATATATATTTATAGATTATAAGAAATAAGAAAGATATTCTTAAGGAAATAATGAGTAGAAAGTGAGAACCACATGAGAATACCTCTCCTACTATATAAAACACTTGTCAGAGTTGTAAACAGTAAAATTTATTTTCTTTCTCATTTATTTTGGACTTAGATTTAGGGTTTAGCATACTATCATAGTCACAACTATCATATGATCACATATCACAATGAAAGAAGATAGAAGATTCTAAAAGAAATGATATCACTATAATGTAGTTGACACATGTTAATCTTAAGAATAATGTATAGCCCTTTAGGGTAGGCTAATAATACTATTACATAGACTAGTAGACTAGTATATATAAGATATACAATTCTGTACTTGGAACTCTATTGAGTTCTTTTATGATTATTCAAGCTAAGGTTCATTCTTTTATTCAACCCTAAGGACTTAAGTCTTAATAACACTAACTGATAAAACATAAAAAAATATGTGGCATAGTAGAATAGAAGTTAATAAACAAGATAACCCCAACATATGTTCAAATCAAGATAACCATAGGATAAATGTTTGTAAAACATGAGATATTAATTATAACAATATACCTATTTTAGTATTCATGTTCTTGTTAGGTGTGGTTTATACTAGAAAATGAAGTCCACAGAGTTGGCTTGGTAATATGTAGAGTGTGTAAGCTTTATACTTGGTGATGTGAGCTTGTGGAAC
>Ga0157368_1001025_pt1 | contig 12229 bp, 12 predicted proteins | sample AttbisABBM3_FD_113146 | JGI IMG/M metagenome (GOLD analysis project Ga0157368, IMG submission 113146) | Fungus gardens microbial communities from leaf cutter ant in Botucatu, State of São Paulo, Brazil - Atta bisphaerica ABBM3 | ecosystem: Host-associated > Fungi > Mycelium > Unclassified ...
ATATGAAAATTTTACATTGACTACCTAATTAGAACTACTGATCATAGGCTATATACATACTAAACAGAATACTTCATAACAAATACAAGAGAATTCAATAGAGTTTCTAGTACAAAGTGTCTATCTTATATATGCTAGGTTGATAGTCTGTACTAAACTATATCTAACCTACCCTAAAGGCTATATGTTTTATATAAGATTAATATACAGAAAATATATTGTATAACATTATTGTTCTAGAACCTTCTATGCCTTTTCCTGTGTCATGTGATTGTGTGTCCATGACCATGACATGTGTGACAGTTGTAATGTTATACTAAACCCTAACTCTATATCTTTAAATAAGAAAATAAATGAAAAGAAAAGCAAATAAGAAAGAATATTAGAAAAAGCAAAGTCTACTGTCTTCAACTCTAATATTTAGGAACTACTTGTGCACACAGACTATGGTCTGTAGTATATAAGGTAGACTAGTTTGTACTAGAAACTACATCAAGAGATATAAAAATAAAGAAAATTGAGGATAAATAGGTTCTGTAAAAGGAATAAATCTTACTTATAAAGTTGTAAGTGCCCAGGAACTTCAGTGATAATTAGGTAGAGTATTCTACTGTATACCACTACTATATATACTACAGTAGGATGGTCCATATGCTTGGCCCAAGCACTGACTGATCATTATGCACAACTATAATTAATAACTAAATATAGTACTACTGATGGTAGATAAGACAACAGGGATCAGGATAAGGCAAAGGTGGTTACCAGTCCGTCAGGAGCCAGTCCAGGTGATGACCAGCCTAGGAGTGCAACTAAGCCTCTATAGAGTGGACCTGGACTTGCCAGTGTCCCCTGACAGACTCAGAGTGTACTACAACATTGATTGCTAGTGTGATTATTATCTCATTCTAACAGTAGTAGCTACTAACTTATTAGAGGGTCATTCTTTTACTGGAGTGATAACCCAACAACCCAGTAACCCAGTACCTTATGCTAACAATTCTTTTCCACCATCAGCTAGCTTATTCACACCAACAAGAACATAACCTACCAAGTCTCAGAAGAACATTTGACTATTACATTTTGTAAGTATATCGCAGGTTGCTCAGCCACTGTAATGCTATTAGTATTCTCCCCTAACATATGTAAGCCTGTGCAATCTACATATATTATCTGTCTTTATTGTTTTTTTATTGCTACAAGTATTTGACATTTCCTTACGAGCATTTTGTTTGCTTCCGGTATGATCCATATAGCAGTGAGGGCGCCATACCCCTTGTTCTCAGATAATATCAAATCACTTTGGAAGTCGCCGGATTGGTCAATTCAGCACATCACCAATGCTTACTGTAAATTCAAACAAGTTATCGATCATATGTGATGCAAGCATTTTCAGTTGCAAAAGGATATATACAAGTTTGCTGTTTATGCGCCAAGAAGATTCAACAACTTTCTTCAGCTCAAACGGGTTGAGTGATGGGCGAATCGGCGAAAGTAGTGGTAGTGGAGCTTGATGTTTTTCTTGCAAATGCCTGATGAACAATGTCAATGTCAACAACGCCTCTATGTACAGAGATAAATCGCTGATATACCATCCCTATCCCATTACGTTTCTCGTCTAGACCCTGTCGAGTACGTCCAAAGTCGTTCCTATCACATTCCTGGATCAATTCAGTATTGTATTCTTCAGTATTTATTTTGATGGATATGTTGGCCGAGCGCTGATATGGAGAATGCGTTTGATTGGAAATTCACAAGGTTGGTGAAGCAAGGAGCACAAGATGCTGATGTTGAAGAGAGAGGCTAGATGTACCTACCTTTGTCGCCATGCCGATGCCACCGCTTCGAGGGAATTCTTGAAGTGAAAGAGAGAGGTTTTCACTAGTGGTTTGGACCCCTTCTGCAGCTGCACGGATTCTTTTGCGGGAATTAAGAGCTCCAAGGAGAGAATTGGAGTACACTATTGTCTAGGAGTAAGTGATAGCAACATCAGAGTCTTTTGACGCTCTCACATCGGCCGATACAGAAGAAGAACATAATATAAAGGAAAGTATGACCTGCAAAGACAATCTACTAAATGTTTAATATTGAATACGACAAATGTAATGCCAGTTTTACCGAGATAAGTGACGCTACAGCACAGAGACTGAGAGGGTCAACATGGGAGATATCTTATCACAAGCAAGGCTCACCTTGTGAGAAGGCCGGTATTGACGGAGTAGATAATCTACCAGTGAATGATCAGCAACCTTCTTATTAGACAACATGAGTTCGGCTCGCACTAATTTTTTAATCATCGTATCGGACCTGTTATGGTAAGTTCTAACGAATGTGTGCTACTATTGTGATGATACTTACCTCTTGAAGCCTGTTCGCGACTGATGAAGGATGATGCAAAGGCTGGCAGCGATAACAAGATCACCGGCAGCAGCAAGAACATTCACCGCGATGGAGAGGCCCTGTGATGACGTAAGTTGTCTGACCGGCCGAAATTATGACGACTACGAACGGACCTTCAGTTGTCCAAGTTCTAAGTATGTTCGCAGCTGAAGCCTAGGGTCAGAGTTTCAGCGCGCTTGCCTTCATGACCTGGAACAATACTGACGAAAGGATCGTGTAGGCTGATCAGGATTGGAGATCAGTGGCGATAACTCGACCAATGAACCCAGCTTACCAATGATACAACCTGAGAACAAGGGCGTTGGAAGCAACACGACCTGATATTCAGGGAAACGCACCAAATTCCCCAGCGATGAGGAGCACCTATTCCACAGAGTGAGCAACACGAGGAGGAGAGAAGAGCGATGAGCGAACAAGTAGGCCCGTCAGCCAGATCTTACGGTTGCTAACTAATGGTCGTTGAGTAACATTCGGACAGGATCGGCGATGAACGTACATTTCCAGACTCGCATGGTGAGGAAGCTATGAAAATGATAGTAAATTGGCGGACGGCATTTGAAAATCTGGTCACTAACCTTTGAACCAGGAAGGCAGTGAGACCCTTAGTCGAGCTTAGAATTGGATAGTAGATAAGATTCAAATATACTTACGTTGAACAAGACCTCAACCTAGTCAAGGCTAAATCAGACTCGGAGTGGAAGGAGGGGGAAGAATTTTACCAGTAAGCTCCTATTCTATACATCAAAAGGGTCGAAAATTTAGATACTGAGAACATACCAAACAAGTTGACCAAGCATCTCCGGTTGACTGTAGTAGGAGACGAGATAAACATAGACTAGGAGATAGCACCATTGACAGATTGAACGCGACGAAAAAAGGATGCAACATACTGCAGTGCGTGATGAGGGCTTGATGTATAGTCTCAAACAACATGACCAGTCCAACCTGATATGTTCTTCAGTGTGATGTTACTTAAACCGAAATAAAACGACATACGAGCGATTTGATGAGCCAAGTGTCTGTTTGATGGGTGTAATAATAGTAAGCCTGAAGTACAGAAACTCAATGTATATGGTGAGGACTAGAGAAGGCAGTCAGTAGTATGGAAAAAGTGATACCTCCATAGAATCTGAGGAGGTATGGTGCATGAGCATAGTCCAAAGGTAAATGCAGCTGGCCCACGCTGAAGCAATAACAACGCCAACCAACGCCACGCCCATCCTACTTAAACATCAGAAGAGACTTCAGAATGAGGTTGAGCTGCACATACGTGCCGTCCAAATCCAAAGTCGACTCCATAGCTGATGACGAAGAGGAAGCAAGGGAAAGGAGGAGAAAATGGAAGAACGGGTTAGAAAGGTGAGTAGGGAAAGCACTTCCCCCCCCCCAAAGGGAGGAATTATACCCTGGAGAAACCGGAAAGAAGTCCAGAAATTGGGGAGTGACTGCCAACAAGCTAAACTTCGAAATGTCGGCTCGAATATACAAGGGCATTCCGATACGGAAGTTATCTCTGAAAGATTTCGAGAAAAGTGCTCCGCTTTGTGCCATTGAGGTGACGATGGAGTGAAATCAGGTTTTTTGGTTTATGCCGAAGTTATGGGATTTAGATTTCGAGACGTTCTCTTAGACGAATACTCCTCAACACGCAGAAAGCAGCTTGGTGTAACAAAATATATGGAGATTCGAGGACTTTTCTCGCAATGGAGAGTTAGCATTGTGGCCCGCGGAAGAAGTCTTCGAATTTAGAGCTCATGCCATGGCCTTCGTTTTTACTTCTGAACGCTGTGGATCGTGATCTACCGCTCACTTGAGCAGATGGTGACCTAGACGTAAGGATGCCAGCTCTGGATAGTAGGTAATATCGTGGAATGTACCCCATAAGACACTTGGGTAGAAAACGGCACTTGCTATAGTCATGGTCAAGAGTAATAAATGATGCGCCCTTTGGACTTCGGAGACTAATTGAAGTACACGTGATTCTAGCGGTGTTCTGGATCTTCCGTCTAGCCGCTCCTTCAGCCTGAAGTTTACTGGATGGATGACTGTTCTATGTCCATCTGGGGATTTCCATAACTGTATTTAGGGCCGCATTGATTAGTGAGTCTGTCAGGGCTTGCATCATGATGCTAGTATTGATCATCTCTAGGATGCCAGGCCTCAGTTTTCTATATTGTCAACACGCTGCTGTTGCTCCATGAGCAACTATAGAAATCCAACCAATACGCCGGAACAACTGTACGGAATAAATGTCCATTATACACAAAAACCAGATTACAATGTTGCACGGGCCTTATGGTAATACACGAGAAGGTATGGAGCGTATGGAGCATATGTGATGAGTGATGAAACAAGCAATGAGCCACAACAGGACTTCGACCGCATTCACTCTTCCTCGTCTTCAAAGCGAAGAATTTGTGCGTCCTCATCGATAGGAACGTTTCTATAACCCCTCCTTCCTCTAAACCCACTACGATCCAGACGCGATGATATCCACTCGAGTGCAACAGCAGCGATACCAAGGAGGAACCATGGCACCGATGCAAGTGTATCAAGTGCTGTATTAAGGCCACTCGAGTGCCTTGAAAATGCGTCTCCCGGGAGGTGAATGGTCCTATTATGAAAAATGGTGAATCAACTATTAATGAAGGAATATTTAAGAAAAATATCATGATATTTCACACACCCTCTGCGATGACCGCCGCGGCGGTAGTAGTAACACCCTACCAGAGCAGATAATCCGAACGGCAGTAAAAGCATGAAAAGCCAGAATAAAGTTCCCTTGGACTTGAAACCTGGACATTTGTGCGCCTTTCCACGATCAAGTCGATTGTTGCCCTCACAACTCGAATAGGGAATCAACCGATACGAAGTCCTCTCATACCAATACTCGTCACCATTTTGGCATGATGTATCATCGGGAAGACTTTGCTGCCCAGGAACGAGGACACAGTCTCCCGCTGCGTTGCGGACATGGTTAAATTCACTATCAATTCTATAAGACACGAGATATGAAGGTATGAGAGGAAGCTCACCATTCAAAGTCTACATCAGTACAAGTGCAGTTTTGTACCAAGTTGTCTGCCACCTTGATGTTTCCAACAATACAATTGGCTGAGCGGGCGCGACGATGATATAGGGTCTTTTTTCCTGATCAACAACAGATCCATCAACAGTGACATGGAAATTCACCCGTCGTCCGAACAAGCAAACCTCTTCGCGCTCAATGCTAGGTCCCCAGAGTTCAAAGTCGTCATCGTTGGGATCTTGTACATTGAGTTCACCTCAGAGTTGATCAGAAGTAAGGACATGGGATGGATACACGCATGAAGTCATACTCACATTTCCTCATCGTCAGCGACGAAAAGTCAAGGTGCACCGCAATAGCACCAGGCAATCTCAGCCGAGCACCAAAGAGGATAAACCTCCTGCTGTTATCTTCAGGTACTGTAACCAGTGACATAACGCGTATCTTCTCGTCTGAGAACCGATATTCCAGCCAGGTCAATCCTTCATCCGTACTGTACAGCACATGATCCGTTGGTCCCTCATCATTCACGATCACTAGAATTGAGCCTGAATCTCCGAACTCCCACATATGAGCATCTTTGTGCACTTCCTCCCAAGTGAAACCGGCGTCTCGGCTGAGGAAGGTATCAGATTCCTTGTATGGCTTCAGGGTCTCACCGACGTTGCCGACAGCCATCAGGACACCAACTATACCTGGACTACTGAACGTGGCACGTGGATCTCGTCTCTCCGTGTATCCATGTATATGTAGGGCGCACTTCTACAGGATAGTGGTCAAGCTTAATCGACAGAGCACAAATCGCAGTACTCACCGTTCCGTCGCAATCATACTTCTGTCCTAGTGAGTCATGTGTAGGAGGGTTCAAGGGTTTCCAGCTTCCACCTGTTTCCTCGTCAACACTTGATACTGGTAGGCGAGGCGGATTTCGTACCATCATTGTGAGTGATTCTGCTCTGCAATCTCTTCCTTCCGCTGATCCTGGCTTCGTCAAGATCCGCAACGACATTGATTATCGCAATACCATCCAAGCCAATGACTTTCTCAAAATCAACGTATCCATCTTCATTCCTGTTGACATTCTCAACAGACAAGGCGAAATATGTTCCGTTAGAATTGGACTTGAGAATATTGCCCCAGTGAGGCCCCAATGGAGGTTCCGACATTGTCATATGGAGAAAGAGCGAATGAGTATTTGACTCCAGAATTGTATAGGCCTAGCAATGGATGGCTGTGAGACAAGCATATGCGTCATTCTTCAACGTACATGTGCAGAGGGATGCATCGTTGCAGGAAATTGACCAGCAGCAAACCGGATTCCATCTAAAGAGACCTGGAGATCAAGAGTATGTTGTTGAGGTAGTAACTAGAGAAGGTAATAATATACATTAAATGAATGAAAAATTAGCCCAGATCAGTTTACGCACCTCCGCGACAACCAAATACTCCGAAAACTTTGCAAATCCAACAACATGATCAAACAATTTCTTCCTCCTGTCATAATACTGACCACCCGCTATCAACTCTAGATTATTGCTCAAATCGTTGAAATCCCTCTGCGCACCCTTCTTGTCCTTCCAAGATTCACAAATAATCTCGGTTGGATCAGCATCCAGTAATGCGTCTCTCGCCCAAGCACAATTTTTGACATAATCTGTAATATCATTCCAATGTCTGCCATGATCCCTCGAGTATTTCGCTTCCGCACGACATTTCGAGCCATCAGAGCCGGGATCGCAATCACGATTTCCAACCCAAATGAGCAGTTCGGTCTCGGATGGGTGGAACCGTAATACTTGGGCACCGAAGGTGTTGGGAGGCGTCGGTGCTTTCTGGGTGTGCCATTGTTGACCAGAGTTAGTAGTGTAATAATATTCATCAGTGTCAGAGACGAGGTATGCCCTGTCACCTGAGAACTTGTGGTGGTAAAAAGCGAGAATACGCTTGTCGGGGAACAATTGCTGCCAAGTGTACCCCTCGTTGCTCGATTGCCAGATCGTATGATCAATGAGACGAACGAGGATCGTCTGAGATGAGGGTGAGTGGTGGGGATGAGAGACAGGCTCAAGTACCAATACACACTGTTGAATGCTTGAAATATGCATACTGAACAATTTCGGAGTTGAACTCAAACTGTCATCAGAGTAAATTAATTATTGTTTATATGGCCAATAAAATGCATACATTTTGATGGATAACCTTACCCTCAGGTGGTGCGGCTGCAAATGATCATTACTAAACGCCGATATCATTGATATTGGGTTTTTGGAACCTTTAGAGCAATCTTTTTCCACGGGCTTGTCCTTGTCAATACCCCCTGTGCAAGTATTCCCAGGAATCTTACGATATCCAGAGGACCCTTGAAACATCTTCTTGTCTGCACAGACACCAGCAGGTATTGGTTCAGGACCAGCTGGGACGCATTTACTGTTATCAAGTATAAAATTATAGTCACTGAGATGAGATCAATAGACGAAAATCGACCTCGATCACTGACTTCGACTGACCATTCATAGTCACTTTCTGTACACTTGCAGTTTTCATCATGTTCTTCGGGATCAATGTACTTCTCCCCAACATAACAATTGGCATTGGGCTTGCGGCGTTTATACCATTGCTATTGGTTGAACAGTGTCAACTAAGAACCCTGAACAGAAGACACATACCTTGTGTCCCATAATGCACTCTGCATCCTCTCCGTCACCTTTCCTAGCATACCATCTCTCAAAGTCATCCTCTTGACATTTGCGTTGCCTGGTAGGACTAAAGTCAAGGTGAACGATAACAACCCTGCCAATATTATTTGTCTGGTCCTTTCGGGCAACTGATCCTAAAAGCAAGAACTTTTGTGATGTCGAGTCGGGAAGAGTGAGTAAACCGCGAGCGCGCAGTTTGACACCCAAACCATATTCCTTCCTGGTTCAATGATCGATAAGAGAGGAGATCTGCAAGCAAGAGAAATGACACTGTACTTACCATGACTTTCCAAGATCAAGGGAATACATGATCGAATCGGTAATATCCTCATCGTTGACGACGACGACGATACTACCCTGATCTCCAAACTCATACTTGTGTGCGTCTCTCTGAATCATCTGCCATGTATCACCACCATCTGCACTCAGAAATGTATCACACTCCTCGTACGGTTCAAGGTATTCACCAACTGATCCAACACCCATGACAAGTCCAGGGGCAGGGGAAGAAAAGATGCGACCGAAATTATGCGGATTGGTGACGGAGTGTAAGTGGAGAGAACAGGTCTCTTGGTCAGCTAGTCTGCATATAATTTGGTTTCCGTCGCTATCTATGGCGGGTGGTTTCAAATAATCCCACGTGCGTCCATCGTTGTGGGTGATCTGTGTCTTTAAGAGCTTGCGCGTCCTCCCCAGTTCGACGTCTTTCACATTCGCAACAACATTAGCAAGACCAACCCCATCTATACCATACAATCTTTCGTAATCCACGAAACCATTCTCATTCCTGTTTGTATCCTTCAAACTTTCCACAAAATATGTTCCGTTGGAGTTGCTCAGGTAGAGGGTACCAATGGCACTCTGATCGTGCAGCAAAACATCAACACCAAGGGAGTGACTTGTGCTCTCTACAATCGTGTACGCATTTTCCCGAAGCCTTGCAGAAGAGGCATGGGGAAAGTGTGCTTTAGCCCATATCTTCGTATCCACGGTCACATAAAGTAGCATATCACGGTCGGAGGCCTCTGAAAAGTCTTTGAGAGCCACTACTGCGTACTTGGACACGATAGCAAAAGCAACAACACCCTTTGCGTTCTTTCCAATGCCAAGATCCTCAACGGTTTTTTCATCCTGGAAAAAGTCGGTACTCGAGTAAAGTCTACTCGACACAAGGGTATGTCCACCACCTGAGGCTAATGTGTCGAAAGCAACACAATAAATGAGATCCGGGTGGGCTCCATGCCTGAAATCCTGGCTGCTGTGGGCAAACTGGCATCTTGATGTGTCCGTAAGAAGCTTCTTGATATCTGAGCTGAAATTATCAGTGGTATAAAACGTCTGTTGACCCAAAAATTTAGCCCATACTTAAAAGATTATATACTTGCTACACACCTCGTCGTGACATTTAGTGCCCCATCCGACACGATCACAACGCTTTCCTAGGTACAGAATATAACCATTTTTTTCCTTGTCTGAGTGGAATGACAATGGCTTTGGGATCAGTCTAGGAGGAATAGGCACTTCAAATGACCGCCAAGACCTCCCTCTATCCTCCGTTCGATAGTGTTTGGTACCATCGGTCAGCACAAATGCCTAGCGACAGTATGAGCACAGTCTCTGGCCATAAGGTATAAACCACGCACCATGCGGTTGTTGAAGGGATGCTCGATAACCATCACCGCCTTCCCTCGAGGTATATCACTGGCTAGACTCCAGAACTTGCCCTCATCCGATGACACATAGACATTTCCCTCAACCGAGTCATGATAAATCGCGGACTTAGATGATTTGAACGCCTAATGCAATGAAAAAAACCAATTCTTACGTACATCGGTATCGTGAAAGAAGAATATTCGTGCAGGAAGGTTGTCAAAAGACGAGATTTCGCTCTTTGGGTCAGGCTGGGCAATTGCAATGCCGACGAGGATTAATAAAACTATCCACAGGCCGAAAGAGCAGCATAATGCGCCGGTGCGCAGCATCATAACGGTAAATAATCAGGACACGTAGTCGTCGTCCGCAACGCGTATTCTACACAGCCACTCTGGTTGTGACATTACCCAATATTGAGATATGTAATTGTGATTTCTACAGTGACTCTCTAAATGTTTGCTACTTTCTAAGTATTGGGCCTAATACTAATAATCTCATAGGTCAAACTCTGAGTTGTATCCATCTCTGCTACAGACAGTGCTCACCTCATTCTGAGTTTGCATCCTTTTCTGCAATAGCTGTACCCTTCTTTCAAGGGTAGCACTCCCTTATTCTGAGTCATATCTTTTCTATAAAGATAACACTCAAACTCTGTAAGCACTTTGTTCTCTACAATAGAGTTTGCTCGTCCAATTTCTAGTCTTTATCTCTGTTCTGTCATGGATCAATTTGATCACTCATCTGTGAAGCTGGACAGAGACATTGACCTCACTTCAAATGAGAAGTCTCCAGTAGTCTTACACTACCTCTACTTAAGTCTCTGCTTGTCTTGGCTAGTAGTTACACTGTATTACCTTAGTTTGTTAATCAACTAACATTGGTATCAATTTCTGATGTTGTTGTGGCAATCTGTTAGAGGTGATTTGCACTCACTGGGTTTATCTGTGATGATGGCACAGAAGGTGGAGACAGAAAAGGTGACTTAGTGAGTCAAGTTTTTGGAAAGGAACCAGAAGTGGTGCCACACAGATAATACAACCTTAGCTTCAACAGATAATGTTGTGCCTAGCCTATGTGTCATGTGGTCATAATTTTGGATGTCGGGAGTTCAGATGAATGGTGTTAGAATTCAAGGGACTTTTTTTTTCTTTCCTATTTTATTTTATTTTCATTTTCATTTTATTTTTTGGACTTAGGGTTAGGGGTTAGCATGACATTATATGTGATTGTCACAAATTGTCACATGTCACAGAAGAACATATTAAAAGGTGTTGGTCAAGAATAAAAACCTTGTATTAGGATTAACACAAGAGAACTTGATGGAGTTTCTAGTATAAAACCATCTATGTTATAAGATGAGAAAGTGTGGATAGACTTTAGTAAGATAAGATATAGATAGGACAGTAGTTATATTATTAGCCTATGACAAGAGAGAGAAGGCACATGACTAGGAAGTCACATGACATTATGTCATAGGGCTTAGAGTAGTCTAAAGTAGTCTAGAAGGATCGAGAAGAGTCTAGAAATAGAGTGATGTCAAGGAACATGTTAACAGCATAGTTTCCTCATGATATATACATGATACATGCATGGATGATGGAGATAAAGAGTAGGGTTTAGGGTATGATGTCAGGGCACATGTATACAGCATGCTGGCCTTAAGGTAGACATATGGTAGATAAGTAATAGAACATGAGGTAAATTAGTAATAGACATAAGGACAGGGCATGGACATTAGGGTAGGACGCACAGCAGATACGTAGTCATAGCACGGACCATGGATAGTCATATAAATAGTCAGTAGAATACTATTGTAGTTCCTTGTTGAGTTCTCTTGTGAATTACACAACTTGTGTTCCCCACTAGATATCCTTCTATGAGATTTATTGTTAGTGCTGCTATTGGACACTGGTCTAGTGGTTGCCACAACAATCTACCTTATACACTAAGTCACTGGTCCATGCTACAATACCATTAACCTATCCTAAAGACCATATGTTATCCTTAAGATTAACATATGTCAAACATATTGTAATGATATTATTTCCTTCTAAGATCTTTCACTATATTCCATTATGACATATGATTGTGTGATAGTGACTGATATATGACAATTTGTGACAGTGACATGTGATGTCATGCTAACCCTAACCCTAAGTCTCAAAATGAAAAATAAAATAAAAATAAGAGAGAAAAATAAAAATTGTTAAGTCTATTGTTCATGATTTTAATAGTGATATTATACAGTATGTATTCTACATGTTGACCTTAAGGAAAACACATGGCCTTTAGGGCAGGCTAAGGTTAGTGTAGCATGAACCAGTAGCTATCAAGAATGAAAGAAGTGGACTTAATATTTTTTATTTTTCCTTTCTCATTTTATTTTATTTTTGATTTATTTTCCTTTATTCTATTTTTAGAACCAGGGTTAGGGTTAGAGTGACAAGATCAC
>Ga0157368_1001026_pt1 | contig 12225 bp, 13 predicted proteins | sample AttbisABBM3_FD_113146 | JGI IMG/M metagenome (GOLD analysis project Ga0157368, IMG submission 113146) | Fungus gardens microbial communities from leaf cutter ant in Botucatu, State of São Paulo, Brazil - Atta bisphaerica ABBM3 | ecosystem: Host-associated > Fungi > Mycelium > Unclassified ...
AATATTTAAAGCCCTTTGTTTGAATCACTGTTTTCAACATCGATATGTACAATCTTCTCACCACCATCATCTCAGGTTATATTATCCTTCAATCTTCTGGTCAAGCTACTCCGGGGTATCTTAGACCTGGAGATACCTGTGCTACCATTGCTGGACCAACTCAAGTATGCTATCATGTTCCCCTTCTCAAACTTTACTCATAGTAAAATTAGGGAAAATGTGACCCAGTTGTCCATTGAATATGAAAAAGTGAAATGTTCAACTTGTATTAGGTGCACCTGACCTCAATTGCTGCTTCGCTGCCAATGATCACTCCATGTATGTACCACCTCTCGGGATAATCCACTGTCCAACAAATGATAGTTGTTACAAGGGAAGATGTCCCACGCACTTTATACCTGAACGCGACCTTTGTAATGTATCTTCGGACTAGGTGATGACTCGTTACTAACTCTGCGTAACATAGGTGACGGTTTCATGGGCCCTGTCGATGTAAGTAGTTGAGCACACTCACGAATTCGTCCAGTAACACTTTCATCTAGGGCGAATGTGACAGATAATTTTCTGGCCTTTCAAATTGCATACTAAAGTGCTGATATGTATAGGTTGGCCTGGGACATCATGTTGCAACCTCAATCCAGACAACTTCGTGTAAGTTAACTAGAACCATCTTCTATCTCATTACAGTGACCCTCTACCTACACCAGTTGTCTTTCCCGCTGTCCTTGAACACAGGTCAATTGTACCTAACGTAGTTTACCACGTGGTCCTCTACATGCTCGAATATGATCTGCTCGAATCTCATAATATCTTACAGTCCAGCTGCCTTCTCCTTTGCAACGGCTTCTGCCATTTCCCCGAGGGTCTCAAATCTCCAAGTCCACCTCTGAACACCCTCTGGAGGCTCCCTACAAGTCACTGCAATCTGCCTATCAATCCATACACTGTTGAGCCCAAGCTGATGCGCAGGTTCATGATCGTGCACCAAACTCTGTGCGACGCTCAAGACCTTCGTCTTCACCTCTTGTTCACTCAACCCTAAATCCCCCAATAATGCGGGATCAGTCCTAATACATTCTAAGATAGTACTGAAGCCGCCTAATGCAGGCTTGTAGCACTTTGCATCTTGAGCAGTGAGGATGAGTGTGAAGGGCGAATGAGAATTGGGAGTTTCGTGTGGGTGCCAGTATTTCGAGTACAGGGGTTTAGCTTCTTCGTTAGTCACCGACGATGTAGATGTAAGTTTAGGGTTGGTGTATATTGCGAGCTCTTCTGCATTTGTGGCTGGATAGCCGAGGGAGAGTTTCGCGTGTGTGTATCGGAAAGACTCGTGGTCCACATTCGAGAGGACGATCAATTTATAGTCCTTAGCAAGCTGGTGAAGAGCTTCAGAACTGTCAGGAAAGATTGACCAGTTCTGAACGGATTTTCCAAAGGTGACATGAGGGTTCAACGCGGATGTAGCTCCTGGGCAGTCTGAAGTAGATGGTGCAGATGGGTTAGTCGCACCTGATGAGGTTACGATACTACCATCTAGAGTGGAGGTGGACCCTGCATTTCCAGACTGAGACTTTACTCTAGCCTCAATAACCTCTGAAATCTTCGCAAGCAGATCCGAGTAAAGCATATCCGGGAATTGTGCTTCGAGATCGTGTTCAACGGCTGCATATGCGGCCAACACCTCCTTTCGTCCCCAATTCTGCGATTCTGGATGTTTGTCGAGGATGGGCTTGAGGGCATTATAGATACCCGACTCCCAGTCCTCAAGGAACCATCAGCACCGACAATCTACATAAGTAGTGGTAGCGCATACAGCGAGGGTACCATAGACGTCGAAGATCAGGACTTTGTAGTCAGTCAATTTTGAATTAGTGCTTTCCATGATAGTTCGAATTTTCGATATTTTAAAGTAAGAGCTGTCGATGTTGGCGAATGAGAGATTTCAGTCTATATCTATGTAGAATCTGCAATAGCCACGTAATCATTCTTTTCAAGTCCTTGAGTCAACAGAACATTCTAGTTGGTAAAAGAACGATAGTGTGAACGATATACGTGGCCCAACAATTGTTGAACCAATTGTTCATCTCTTCACTTCCTGTGTCCTTCTGTATATATATATATATATGATGATCCAGTTGGAAATGTCTTGTCGGAGTAGACTAGTAACTAGATTCTACGAACTTCATTCTCTTGTACAGGGGTAAATTACCCATGTTTCGTCTAGTATTCCATCTTCTCGTAGGTGGAAAAAAATTCCTAAGTACCGAGGTCCCAATTTTTCATCCACCCACCCTCTCAAAGTGAGCTCTCAAACAAGTTCTCGGGAAAAGCTACAAGATACAGGTGTTGAGAAACCCCCCTTGTGCAAGTGACCGATTCCATCGGAGGTATACTTCTCTCGTCCATTTCTCTCTCTTGGGTGTGCAAGTTTTTTATGGAGTATTCTGGTATAGTCGGAGACATTTCCTTATGACCTTTTTCTTGGTACGCGATTAGCAATATCACTCTAGATAGTTCATTATAGCTATCCAACGTCTGTGTTTTGACGACCTTTGCTGCAACGTTACATATCTGATTGATCAAGGAATCGTATAGATCAGATTTCGCGCTACTTTTGTGGGATAGCATCTTGTCGAATGATGGAGATTCCGTGAAGTACATGACGACAGCACTTGCAAAGTAAAACAATAGTAACATAGATAGTTGATATTTAAGCACCACCTCTTTTCTTTCCTCTTGGAGCTTTTACAGTCGGCTTCCTCGTTCTTGCCGACTTCCTCACTGAGGTACTACGATCAACGTCACCACCACCAGAAGCGACAGTAGCTCCACCACCACTGGCAGTCGCGTTGAGCCTTGATGACCTTCTACGTGTTGGCATGCCCTCTACAAAGTCGTCAGATATCTCCGACGTAGATCTGCGAGAAATCGGCTTGGAATACTTCCGACTCGCGAGTTTGGTATTACGAAGCGGTGCAACATAATCGTCTTCCTCTTCCTCTTCGTCGCCCATCAGTGCACCAGGGAATTCCTGCTGTGATATACGGCGTTTCTTCGATTCTTTTGAGTCATTCTTTGTTTTCTTGCGTGAAGTGGGGCTCTGTGCGGAAGTGTATTGTGGTTCCGACCGAGTCATACGATCATCAACAGACTCTGCTTCCTCATGTTCTGGTAACGTCGATAGTTTTTCCTGGTGATAATGAGGACGGTGGGACTGATCGGGATCACCGTCTTCTACATCTTCATCTTCATCACCGAATGAACCGGGAACTTTCCGTTTCATACTCGTAGATGGTGTTGAAAGAGATTCCGTAGGATCAGGAACGTCGGAGGACTTAAGGGGCTCATTGTCGAGGTTGGTCCTGCTAGATAACCCATTATCAAACAAAGAATGGCCAATTTCTTCTTCTCCTGTGTCGATTGTCATAAGCTCAGCTCGCTCTTCCTCTTGGTGATCTATCTCATGCTCAATATCACGTTCCTTGTCATTATTGTCCTCTATCTTCTCCTCCTCTATTTCCACGTCATCAGCTTGCTCAGGTGACAGCTTTTCAGCACTTCCATTTGCAGGGCGAGACAGGTTAGGTTGAGGAGAGAAAATGGGTTGAATAAGACCATTGGTCTCGGGAGGTGTGTAGAAAGCATTTTGCAGCTGGGGAGCTGAGATAAATGCATTTCCATTGGGTTTCTGATATTGGATTGAGGATGAAGGAAATTTGATATAAGAAAGGGGAGATGAGACGTGTGATAATGTGCCACGCATCAAGCGCTCTGCAGTATTACTGAGTGAAGTGGGGGATCGCAAACTGGAGGGACTGGTGAAGTGTGTAGGGGGAGCATGGGGAGTCTGATGTGGGGTTACTAAACTTGTCGTAGCAGGCAACCGCGGGGGAGTAGAAATAGTAGACACAGAAGGAACAGGCTCCCCGAATCTTGGGGCATTTACACGTTCAGGGATAGGACGCGATACAGGAAGCTTGGAAGCGGAAGCCTGGAATTCGGAAGAACGTATTTCTTCCCGGGACTGTGTCATCTCCACATCCTTCCCTGGAGATCTCTGACCTAGTCTCTGGGGTTTGGCAGGGCATGGTGATGGTACAGCCAACTCTGCATCAGCAAACAACTCTGCATCAGCAAAGGAGGAGTAAATCGGTGGGAACGTGTCATGCAGGTCCTGAACCATCTTCAAGCGTTGTTGTGATCGGGAAATAGTGGTGACTGGTTGAAAGATAGAAAATATCCGACCCATGCGAATGGCGTCAATAAATTTTCCTAATTGAATCAGGCGAACGCAAACAAGATCCTGTAGAAGCGGTAACCTGCCGAGAGGAAAACCAGGAGGAGGATTGAGCACATATGAGTGAATAGTGGACTCTTCAAACGAAGAAAGTGGAAATCCCAACAACTGTCTTAAAGCCGCCGGTCTTGCTTTCGCTGATGGAACGGTTATCACAAAAGGTCAAAAGGGAACAGGCACATGTTGAACTCACGAGATACACACCACTCCAGTAGGCTTCGTAAAAGACGAGGTCGAATTTCACTCGTCTCATGAAATTTTCTCTGGAACTCCCAAGCCTCTCGCAGGCTGGAGTCTGCAAGAGCAAGGGTAAAGAGCTTGATGTCGTTTGGCTCAGTCAAAGGGGGTTTCACGGTACGAACATATTTGCGTATGAGAGCAGATGCATCAGAGGACAAACTTAAGACTTGTAATATCTTGGAGGCATAGTCTCTGTTCAACCGGGCATCTGCAAGTATGGAAACGCCATACTACGAACAGTCAAAGCAAAGAATCGAGGAATACTTAGAATAACGTACAGAAATTTGAGTCCCCGAATCCAGATACCAGTACGCCTCTGTGAGAGCTACGAACTGGGATGGAATGCATTTCTGAGTGGCATATCTAGCTTCCCGCCCATCTTGATGCCATTTGAGCAGGAAATATATTAAACAATTTTTCTTCAGCGCGTCGTACTTGGAGTTTTCGATGGCCTCAAGGAGCCGAACAAGAGTACGCTCGTCGTGAGGAGGATATAAAGTATCAGGAGAGCGAACTCCCCCTGACCGCAGGAGAATGTCAAAGATGAGAAGATCATTCAACAGTGTTCGTCGCTGTTCAATTTCTTGCGGACGCGGCTCGCGCCAGGCAAAGTGATTTGAGAGTTCGAAATAACTTAAGGATGAGGGTTCAGACTCTACTGCCTAGAAATAAGATTCTCAGTAGCAGATACGACCTTGAATGGGTATTAGTATCTTACATTGTCCATGGTTGAATGTGGTGTGAAGTGGCTAAGTGGATTCCGATGGTCCAGGTTCAAGTTTGAATTGCTTATGTAAGTGTGAAAATGGTCATACCTCACTGGGCATATTCACTAAAGGGACATGGAGGCATACTTGTATTCTATGCTTGATCTCTGGAGAATATATGATGACCTATAAAGGGAGTGTCTCGACAAAGCGAAAGTAGCCAGAAGCGCTGGCTAACACTTGGACCTCGAAGTATGACTATTGACTTCCGGTGTGCCCCGAACGGACATGTATTGTACAGTCCCATCGAGCAGTCAATCTACCTTTTGAATCCATTCACCGGAAAATATAATTTGTGGCAGTATTTGATGAGTTTCTTATACTCCTATGCAGGGAACCGTCTATTCGTGAAAAAGGATGCTTCTTTTATTAACGACCAAGTTCATAATTGTTCTGGTAACAATGCTACTCATGCCCACTTCTCAAAAACTATGGCGTCGATCATGGTGATATTTTCCCGGCCTACCAACTGGTTGCTTCCCTCCACCTGAATTAGAGCCACCTTGCTTCGAACTTTGAATTCCTCGATAAATCGCTATCTGTTCTCTTGCTCGTACCGCTTGACCCAGGGAAAACGAACTTAAACAACTATCATCTCCATAATCCATAAAGTTGTCTACAAACGCTCGAATCGATTAACACTCCTTCAAAAAGAAATATTCAGCGGGCAATCAGAAAACGCACGAATTGGATCCAATCCTGTGGAATGCCTACACGTCTTCCTTCCTTCAGGACATCCGAACCCAGGTTTCGCTTCTGCAGGTGTATCATCAACAAAATCTCCAGGTTCGTCACATCCTCCTTGAAAAGTATGATACAATCCAAGCCAGTGGCCGACCTCATGTGTCAAAGTTTTACCCTCGTTATAAGGTTCTGCTGTACCTCCTGGTAGGGATGAAAAAAGCACTACGACTCCATCGTCAGCTATGTTTTCGCGTACAGTTCTTGGGAACGTGGAGTATCCCAATAAACCGGGAGGGTCGAGGCTAGTCATTGATATCCGTCACCTGATAAAAAAAATATGCAAGATGAAGACTACGACTTACCATCCGAGGTAAACATTTAGATCAGTTGGTCCTCCTCGCCTCAAAGAACGTTTCATCTCAGCTTGTTCCTTCCTGTAGGACTTTTATCATCAATTCTAACAAAGATCAATCCTGTCCCTACAGAAACCATTGACTCACGAATCAGGTTTGACATTGAACCATTCAGGTTTGATCGTTCGAGTAACATTCTTAAGCTTAAAATCAATCTTCATCGTCTGATAATCCGTGTTCAAAACATCAATCTGTTCTTCGATCTGTGTAGCCCTACATAAAGCATAAGAGCCCTCGAACCAACTCTTAGGATAGGAAAGTATATTTTTGAAAGGAGAAAGGAAAAGCTCACGCGACATTTCCTCCTTCCGATGTCTCGTTCGCAGCGATAACATGCAAGTACACATCAATGCTCAACGGATCATCAACATTCAACGAACCACCACCACCACCACCACGGTCTCGTTCTAGAGCCATCCTATGATCCCTAAACTCTTCTTCAAGTTTCATCAAATCAGGTCCAGAAATATTCTCAACGCCACATCGTCTCAAAAGGTTCACTCAACCCTCACATAAGCATAAGACACGAAGAACCTCACTCACAAGATATCACGAGCATTCCCAGTAGCAAACGTACGATCACTAGTGTCAGGAGGAGCAGCAGATGCCAAATTACCAGAACTGTCAAGAGCTCCGGCCAGCAGAGCAGTAGCCAACAAGGATCGACTTGAGAGGGAGGGGAATATCATGTGAGGTAAGGTAGTGGTAGGTGAGCCAGCACTAAGGTGATAGGGGGTGAAGATTTCAATTCCAAACAATCCCTATATACACGCAAAGGGCTGCCTGAGGAGCTAGGCCATTCCGAAATTGACTGAAAAGTGGAACATCGAGGATCAAAACGGAAAAAATAGTCTTATGGCCGAAAAACCAAATTGACATCTAGTTGTATCACTACAAGATGAGATAGAGATACGAAAGCCGACGTTACAGTTATGTTACTCCTATATGTGCCCTTACATGTATAATAGAAAAAAAGATCGCATAACAGATGTCAAGCAACTGTTCAAGTGGTATATACAGCGAGCAGCAAAGAAACGAATCAATGACGAGATCAGCAAACCATCTAGTAGTAGAAAAACCACAAGTAATTAGTTGTCCACAGCAGTCATCAAACCCCGGATCAAAAAAAGAAAAAACTATGAACATCCAGTAGCGGACATATTGTTCTTCGGCCATAGCTGACCATACTGTTCCCATGTCGTGATATTCGGGTTTGTATACGACTCCTTATACCTATCAAAAAAGTTGAAATTACCCAGTTACCACTAGACCATGAATATAGCAACAAAGTAATACGCACGTATCAATATAATCCGCAGTCGGGAAATTATCGGGATCACAACCATAATTAATCGCATTCTGCGGCTGATAAATGCGAATATAATCAACACTCATTGTCGTCGGAAATTGTAGCGCTGTAAAATCGATGGCACCAAAATTATGTGAGAAACCAAGGTTGACAATAATATACTACAATAACATTAGAACTTGAGAATCTCCAATATTGAGAAGGAACACACCATAGGTTCCTCAGGAATAGGCCGTGCACTAATCTCCGCACGTGTATCAGCCGCAAGACCACCGCTATAGATAGTCCAAGAAGGCGTGTTGTCGGCAACCCACGTGATATAGGCACTGTCGAAGCTGCAAAAAAAATTTCAGTCATTTATTCCGGTAATAAGATCGATGGAGCTAGACAAACCCAGGCTTATATTCAAACGCATAAAGAGAAAAACAACCACCAGTGAGTTCATAACACTCTGAATTCGTATCTTGAAGGACACTAGTAGTCTGTTGATAAACACCTGCACGAAAAGCATCAACAGGATGTCGATGACAAACTTATGCTAAGGAATTGACCTCCTACGTAGGTATTGAGGTGAGCGGTGTCGGGATCGTAAATTTCGAAATTTCCCGTGGTATTAAACCACTCGTATTGGGCCTGTATATGATGACGATGATTATTGAATAAAAAGAGTCAATGGAATACGGTATCTCAGTCCTACATTGTATGGTGCCCATTGGCTAGAAACAGAAACCTGTCATGCTTTAGTAAAAGAATCAGAACACAATGTCAACAATTTCTTTTCGCACCTGGCCTTTCACACCCTTGACCACAGTCGCCTCAAAAATGTCGATTTCAGGGGCCGAACGTCCAACGTAACTACCATCACTCCTCATCGGACCTGGATGTGACTCTCCAGGACAGGTACACGCCGCTGGATACACAGGAAAAATGATTAGCTCTCTTGTACTCCAGTGAGAAATGAAAAACTATCCAAAAACTCACATAACCGTTGACCTGGCTGATACGACTTTGAGGGGGCACTCATGAGTCCGGATTCAGAGGATTGAAAGACAGTTCGGCGAGACGTACAAGCATATCATCATTATACGGGTCACCATCTTGTACAGCCCAAATTGGCGTTTGAGTGCCAGGATAAGTTTGATTAGGTAGTGTACCAACGTCACAACTATCATATGAGTAAGGCCACTGAAAGCGTGAGTTGGTTGACAAAGTTCAGGGGAAGTCCGTTGATGAATACACATACAGTACCCTCAAGTGATGCTCCATAGCCGGCACGACCCAGATTCCCCATGGTCCAAATAGCGGGCCAGAGTCCACTAGAATGTCATATTAGTACTAGTCTAATTATAGAACATCTGAGGTAGAATGCTTACGGGACTGTGTTTGTGCCAGGAAGCCGCACAGAAGCTATGTGAACGAAAGATCATTCTCTCAGTCTTAGAGTTCAAAGTGATGATTACCAACCTTCAATGATACCACCTGTAAAGCAAAACTTGTTCCTGAGGTATGTTAAATATCTCATCTTGTGCTCGAACTAACGAGGTCATTCACCATGATTGAATCTGTGGAAAATCAAAATATCAACAACTGGGGTAAGTAGGGGAGAACCTGTGAGACTTCACCATGCCCGATATATAATTCAAATCGTGGTTATCAGTAGGGTCGCTGACTTGGTCAAGCGTCAAATGCAGTGCTCCATCTTTTGTTGTAGCTATGCATCTCTTGAGGTAGGTGTCCGCGGAAGAAGAGGCAAAGAAAGCACACCTTGTTGCGGGTCATACCACTCCAAATCATTCTGAGCACGGAGGATCATTTACACGTCATTAGGTATAACCATTAACATTTTACTCACCGTACCCCAGTAATGCAAATCCACCGCCTCCCAATACGGGTCGTCTCCTGGATAAAATGTTCGACCGTCTTGATTGAACTCGTCTGAAAACACCAGCACGAATTCGTCGTTGATATTGCTCATGAAGGATTTCCTCGTATATGCATCTTTGGGAGTATCCCTATCAATGAGCCCCCAATTACCGGGAAGATCAGGAACTTGTCCAGTAGCATTAATACCACCTAGATTAAAACCACCCTGTGTAGTCTGCCGGTGTTTCGTAGCAAAAGAGATGACAGGATAGCCTATGAAGAGCGACAAGACCTATATCATTGCTTCTCCAGTCATGAATAAGGAGAAACACATACCAGCACTAAAAGTCAGAGTATAATGGTGAGCATGAATGTTAAAGGCAAGGGTACAAGCAGGACTCACAAGAGTGTTATGAGTCCAAGTACCAGAATAGACAAACATCCCAAATTTCCCAAGCCACGACCAGTAAAAATAGATCCTCCTGCATCGCTAGCCCTGTCTCGACGAGGGTCAGGGTTATGGAGAAAATCATCTGCCTCTGAATCGTCCATAAGCAATGGCATGCCCCATGCAGCAGGAGAAGGGGGGAGCGAATACTAATGAGACACGTTCGTTGGTGATCGCGCAGCGAGTCGAGTCGCATGTCAGACGTACTTTTTCAGACATGGATAGCTGCAAGCGATGCCCTTTAGTTCTACAGTTGAAAAACGACTTGGTAACATACGGGAATTCCACAGGAAGCATAATCGCGGTCACTTGGACGAAGTGAACCAGCTCTCGAGGAACGCAGTGAAGGCAGATTAATAGATGACGAAGGTGAAGGAAACCTGCCTTCCATTGGGACTGCTTGTCTATGGAAGTGGAGGGAGGGAAGGGAAGTTGAAAGACCGGAGGATGAAGCGAGGAGTACAATTGACAAATATTGACAACGGGGAAAAATATTAACTCTTTCCATTTTTGTTTTCTGACACCTTACTCCTGACTGCATCTAGCTGCAAGTTATTTACTATCGCCAGACTAACTCACTGCAAATAACTCGTTGGTCCTCCTTATAATCAGTACTCTTCTACAGCGTTGAAAACTGAACCGCAGCCCTTGCCGTGGTCGGCTACTTCGGGGGAGAAATGGCGATACAACGGCGATGCTCGATCAACTATCGGACATCCGATCAGTTTTGCAGTCATACTCGTAGGTGGTAAAGACTTGACTGTGGCAAATTTATCTTTATCTTTTGTCTTGCCACTGCTATTTTGTATTGACAGCTGAAACTGGCGTGAGAATGTTGTGCAAGTCTCAGACATAAGGTGGGGGACCGTGTGAGTTGGATAAATATACAGAGAAGAGAAGATTGGAAGTAGGGTTATCTCACTGCTGTTTTTATGATGTGTGCGAGAGTAGAATGGATTCATTGTAGTTGAGCATATGATACTATCATCTCTGAGAATCTGGCGCAAAATCATCCTGCAAAGCTCCTAACCAATTCACACCTCATCAAACCACTCCGGCACACCAAAATCAATATCTACGTCACTCATCGCAACGCCAATGCTCTGCGGCTTCACTTTTGGGAAATCAATACCATCACCCACAGCCCCCTCATCAAACCCAGCAACCAGTTTCGCAGCCTTTACATACCCCTTCAACGTTGGTGCGGTAGCTGCCCACTGGCTCGTTCCGACTTCCTCGGGATGCTCTGGAGAGGGATTTTTGGGTAGAGGGGGTTGCATGAGGACGAAGAACTTTGCGAAGATGGATGTTGAAAAAGGTATAGAAAGAGAGGAGATAAGGGGTATAGGCTGGATTTGGGCCCTGAAAAAGGGCTGGTCGGGTGTACAGGGTAGGGACACGTTGAGGAGAATTGAAGAGTCTGGACCGGGGTGGTAGGAAAAGTTGGCTAATTGTTCTGTTTTGGGAAAAGGGATATGAGAGATGTTGAGGAGGGCAGGAGACGACTTACTGGGTATATCCCAGTTACGACGACCTGTATGTATCAGCTGGATAGTGATGATTAGAGTTAAATATACGTACCGTTTTCCACTGAGGCTTGGGTGGACACATAAATCCTTGTGATACGAAAAGCAGGATCATTGTTCTTGTAACTCCAACGTCCAGGAGAATAGATCAATTCATCGTCTGCATATATTAGATATCACACTCTTTCATCAATAAGTTAAACGCACATGAACCTGTAGAGAATTAGCTGACCGGAACGACGCCCCACGCTATATGGACTCACCAACAGGACTCTCGGAATATGATACAAGCTACCGACATTTAGAATATGATTCAACTGGCAAAAACGCACCATAAGCCTACCTGAACGAAACCGGGCCCACCGATGAACTGTCCACCCTCGGAGAGCACCTGGGCCTGGTAAGGAGCCGCAAAACCGGCTGGGAGACTAGCATTGTTGGGTAGTCCTGAGAGAAAGAATGCCCAGGTTTGGCCTCTCAGTTTCCAAGGACTGATATATGGCAGCGTGAAACAAGGCGTTTGCGATTAGAAGCAGGACCTACGCTGGTGATACGGGAATAGGGCCCGCAGAACTGTCACCTATGTTACGCAGAGTTAGTAACGAGTCATCACCTAGTCCGAAGATACATTACAAAGGTCGCGTTCAGGTATAAAGTGCGTGGGACATCTTCCCTTGT
>Ga0157368_1001027_pt1 | contig 12224 bp, 10 predicted proteins | sample AttbisABBM3_FD_113146 | JGI IMG/M metagenome (GOLD analysis project Ga0157368, IMG submission 113146) | Fungus gardens microbial communities from leaf cutter ant in Botucatu, State of São Paulo, Brazil - Atta bisphaerica ABBM3 | ecosystem: Host-associated > Fungi > Mycelium > Unclassified ...
ATACTGTCTCTAATCCTAGCCCTACATGCTGAAAATAGAAATGAAAATAGAAATGAAAATAGGAAAAAAATGAAAAGAAACTAAGTCTACTTCCTACAATCTTGACATTATCTAGGAATACAACATACAACTTTATCTCAAACTTAAGACTCTGAGACCTAGTTGGAAATAAGAAAGATGTATAATAATGAAACCTAGTGACTATTATACTTGGAAGAGTGTCAGATGAGGTATAATATCCCAAGATAATAAGCTAATTTATATTTTATTTTATTTTTCTTATTTCTATTTCCTATTTCCTCTATTTCTATTATTATGAGCATAAACCTACTCAATCAATTGCTTAGACCACAATTATATAGCTTATCCATCATTTTGTTTCACCTATAAAAAGACTTACTCAATAGGCAAAAACCTCAGCTATTTATATAACCTAGTATTAGACTGAGATGAGCTTATTCAACTTAGATATTACAATCTAGATTAATAGTAGTATTTAGTATGTGTTCCAATAGGTACAAAATTTAGCTGTTTACACAATCTAGTGTCAGACTGAATATATATTCCAATAGTCCAGTTCTAAAATATGTGACCAGTGTGGCTAGTAGAAACATAGCACACAAGTTGAAGCTGAAGCCAAAGGTTGTTCCAACTCATCTTCTGCATTCTTGGATAATATACTAACTAACATATTTGGACTTCTGAGATGCCTTACCAGATCTTAGATAATAAGGTGTGAACCATATCTAATACTAGTATACAAAGTGGTAGATAGTTGTGAGTAAAAACTCTGAGTACAAGAAAGTAGAGTTTGTAGATAAATACATGTTCTATATTGAGATAAACAGTTGCAATAGAAGTGGTTTTCTTCTAAGAACCCAAGACAGATTGCATTTAGTTATATTCTTCAGCAAGTCTCTCTCTTCTATTGAATATAACTACAAGATACACAATAAGGAGATATTGGCAATTATTTAAGCTCTGGAGGAGTAGTAGTACTTTCTTAATTTGAAATACTTTATAATAGCCAAGAAATTAATTAGTGACAAGCTCAATTTATCTTTCAAAGTTTGACTTTCTGTTATACTATTTTCTTGATAAGTCTATGAGTAAATCTAATATACTTTCTTATTGACTGGACCATGATACAGGTTTTTATAACATAACAGTAAAAATATAATATTGATCAGACCAGAGTTTCTAGCAGTATAAGTCATGGAAGATATAATAGTAGAAGATGAGGAACAGAGTTTTTTGATGAAAATTTACTATGGCAATCAACTAAGAAAATAAGAGGGACCAGTGGCTTAAGTAGCATATAAACTCCAAAAATTTGCTATCAGATCAGTACAATTCTTGGAGTAGTTCAAAGTGAATGGATTACTTCATTTTTGTCAGGTAAGAAATATACCTAGAAGAGAAAACTATCTCTAGAAAAATTACAGAAGTTGTTAGAAGAGCATGAGAATATTATCTAACATATGCAAATGCAGATTTTAGATGACCTTGGCTTTAGTAGATAAGCTATGTCTCTACATGTTATGATAGTCATATTTAGAAAAGGAAGATAAATAGAAAATGGATCATGGAGGAAGTTAGACTTCTGAGCATAGGCACTCAGAATAGTATATCACACTAGTTGATTTTCAAACTGGGGAATTACAGAGTATCTATATGTCTGAAATACTAGTACTCAGTAACTAAGGCTATATCTAAGAATCAAAGAAAACAAGTAACTATTCTGGATACTTTAAAATTCTTAGATGTAACTCCATAGTTCCATGGAGATTATGAGAAAGCCATGTGGTCAGTTATAGAGTAATTTGATATGGAATAGAACCAGGTTGATCTATACTGGAAGTAGTATACAGATTAGAAGAAAAATATCTACTTCTGCAGATTTTTGGGCAGAGTGGAGCTTAGGTAAGCATTATCTGTGATAGAGTCAGATGAGTATATAATACCATTTAGCAACATTTCATCAAGATACCTGACTATCTGGCATCATTATTCTATAGCTAAGTGACTGAATGTTCTGTCTAATATTTTGCTTGATTAGAATAGAATTTTGGATACTTAGAGTAGCTGTCACCTTTAGGAAACTCCATTCTGTTCTCTTAAATTTTTCTAGAGGTGAGTCATGTACTTATTCCTAAAGCTGTAAACTTTGTTGCATTACCATAGTTCTTATCTAGTTGCCTTAACACTTTGTCTAGTTACTCTAATAGAAGATTCTGTTATGACTTAGATGTTACAAACTTAAGACCTTAGAGTTGGTCAAAAGAAAGAATCTTGTATAGGGTTTACACAAGAGAACTTGATAGAGAGTCCTTTACAAAGTAGTCTACCTTATATACCTATTTAGATGGTCTGTGCTAACTACTGTACACCCTACCCTAAATGACCATGTGTTAGGCATAAGGCCAACATATGGTATATATGTTGTATGATGTCACCTCTCCTAGGACCTTCCACCTCTTTTCTCTATGTCTCATGATCTGTGACCATCAACCCTAACCCTAAGTTCTATAAATAGAAAATATAAAATTAAATCAAAAAGAAAATGCAAATAAGAAAAGAGAATAATAAAAGCTAAGTCCACTTCTTGCGATCTTAACATTAGATCTAAGTTTTAACATAGTTTATATCTTATTATCTAAGATCTCTTTCAGAAGTTCAATTAGCAACTTACATTATCTAGTACTATTAGGGACAATTCACACTTGCCAAGGTTATCTGCAATAATAGTATAAAAGATGGAAACAAAAGAATAACTTAGTGAGTTAAGGAGTGGAGAGAACTGAAAGTAGTTATACAAATAATTCAACATTAGCTTCAATAGATAATGTTGTACCTGGTATATACATTATGTGGTTGTAACTTTTATATAATAGGAGCTTGGAAGGATTGAGACAAGTATAGTACAATCCAAGTTAATTATCAGGCTAAAGAACAGTACATGGCAGCTATGCTCTTAAATATAGAAGTAGTAATCTAATAAAATTCTATTGCTATGCATGCTCTGAGTTGTTGGGTACCATGGAGGTTATCATTCAAAACTTCATAAGATTGATGAGAAATATAGGGTTTGGCCCTCAGGTTGATGGATAATTGGAATGGAGTGTTATCTACACTGTAAGAGAGTGGGAAGAGTGCAGATGTCAGATAGTATGTGACAAGTGTATAGAATATGGATGTCTGTTAAGGACAATTCACACTTGCAGAAATAGTATGAAAGATGAATTGGATAAAGTAGTTGGATAGAATATAACAGCAGAAAAGAGTTAGAAGTGGTATTTATGCAAATGGGATGATCTTGGCTTCAATGAAAGATGTTACACCTAGCTTGATCTTGTTATATGGTTATATTCCAGAAAAGAGGATTTGAGTAGGTTTAGAGCAAGTGTAGCACAATTCTAAGTTGATTATCAGACTAGAGAACTATATATGGTAGTTATCATTCTTAAGTATTTTTTAATTATACTGCTACTGCATATACTCTAGATTGTTAGGCATCACAGGAATTGTTGTTTGGAACTTCATAAAATTAATGAAGAATAAAGAGTTTGGTCCTTCAATTGATGGATAATGTCACATACCATCTGTCATCCATGCATTTTCCACTCTTCCAGTATAAATCACACTCTATTCCAATTACCTATCAACCCAAGAACTAGACCTTACATCCCTCATTAATTTCCAAGAAGTTCTGACTGATATCCCTTATAATGCCTGACAACACAGAGTATATATAGTAGTAGATTATTATTAGATTACCAGTTCTATATTTAAGAATGTAGTCTGTCATATACTATTTTTCTTAGTCTGATTATCAACCTGAACTGTGCTATACTCACACTCCATCCAAACTCTCACTATCCAAAATCCCAACCATGTGATATATAGGCTAGACAATAACATCTGTTGAAGCCAAGGTTAATCCATCCACATAGCACTCTACCTATGTCCATTTCAAAGCCTATTCTCATTGAGATTCTCTTCCAAACTCTATCTTCCATACTATTATTGCAGATAAAATCAGTGAGTGTGAATCACATCTAATAGGTAATTAAAATAAGATATGATCTATACTGGAAGAGGATGGAAAGGATATGGATATCAGATAATATATAATAGTATTGGAACAACCTTTGACTTTGGCTTATATGTTATATCTCTACTAGCTGTATGAGTTGTATATTTTAGAAGAAATATTCAGAATGGACATGGCAGACAAGTCTACTAAAAGATGGGAGGTATATCATCACTAATACTAAAAGATGGTAATAGTTTTAGTCAATTTTCAGAATAAGACTTTATAGTATAACTACCAGCTTATATATACTAAGTATGTTACCTAAAGTAGTTATCTAGGAATGGAGAATGTTAATTGAGTTATCCTAGTTCTGGGTAATCCTCAGATGTCTGGGTTAGAGATTCATAGAGTTGTTAAAAGAAGAGAAGTATTATCCATAGGTTAGTTTACTTTATATACTTCTAGAAGTTAATTTGTATATATCTAACCTATTCTAAAGCTATGACTAAGTTCTTTCAGTAGTTTTTACAATCTTCCATCAAGTTATATATGTCATTATATTATACTCTTAGCTAAGTTCAAAGAAGGAAAATAAGAAAACTAAACTATAAGAGAGAAAGAAAAAATTAATAATAAATAATAGAAGAATAGAAAATGACTAAGTCCACTCTAAGAATTTCTAACACCCTTTACTACATGTGATTGTAACACACAACTTGTCAGGTGATCTAATGACATTACATCAATATAATATATTATATAACTCTTTTTTTATATATATTAACAATTTATTACATAGGATACAGTAATAGACTGTGGTAATTACATGATGTAATTACTTAATTAAAGAAAAGATAAAGACTAAGTAGTTCTAAGTAACACTATCCTGAAAGTAGAATGCTCTAGGATTAAATTCTAAAAATGTAAGAATATTCTTGAGAAATTCCTTTTTAGAATTCCAAGACTTTTTGTAATGCACACAAGAAAATAGGATATATCTTTTCATTTTAACAGGATAATCTTCACATGTACATATGAAGAGTTCTTTAGGAAAGAACCTAAGCCAATATTTGGCAATAGAAGCATAGTTCATGATTAATATTGTAATGTGTACATACATCAAATTTAATAAGCCAAAGTGCTTTAGCCAAGCACCACTCTTGGAATATATTAGACAAATAGGTTAGTGATCATTGTTATTTAATTCAAGGAAATTTCTTTTCTTATATTCTAAGGCTTGGAAATATATTTTCCATTTATTAACAATCAATCTTTAAGTGTTTTGAGTCTTTATCTACTAATAAGTGTGGTAGCCACTTAATGCTATCAGAACATACCCAAAAAGCAATCACATTATTTAAGTTCTTTTTGAAGAAACACATAAGATTCTTAGATATAGTAATAGAGTGAAGTTGATATGGGTGAACAGATGTATCAAAGATCTGTTTAGCAGCTGAAATTACATCAGTGATAACAATAATATGAGCAATGTCTTGTAATTGAACTACACAATTTATTCCATATCTTATGGCAAAGAGTTTGGCTTCTATGGGAGTTACATTTATGGTATAGTAAATGAATTTGGCAATGATTTCCTGGCCCCTATATGTATGAGAGACTAAGGTGGCTACTTTGTTCTTGATACTAGCATCTGCAATGATAAGCATAATGTTTTGATTTATAGGAGAATTCTCAAGAATATTGCTGAGTCTGTTATAATAAGAAGTTAATGTATCAGGGCTCTTTCAGTTAACAAAAGGAAAATAGTCCAAAAAAGTGTCAACTAAACAGAAACCAGGAGAAAGTTTTTTGTTCAAACTATCAAAAGATGGTAATACTTTGTTCAAACAATTATTGATATCCATTATAGAACTCTTGACTTTTAACTATTGTTTGGCTATAAGATGAAACATAGCCATATAATGTAGCAAGGCCATTTTGGAATGATATTTGTTTATGAGAGTGTTGATCATGTATTGTTTGGGTAGAAATGCTGTCTGTAAATGATGATGCCCAATAATTTTATCAAGGTGAAAATGAGTAGGAATAAGACCAGCTATGGTCTTAACTCCCCAAGTTGGTGACATGTGAATTGCTCCTGTAATCTATAACACTGCTCTTCTCTGCATTTTCTTCAAGTCTTTGAGAGGCTGATATAAAGGTACTTCTTTGAAGTATCAAAGTTAAAATTTATATAACACAATAGAAAGGATACATGTTCTATAGAGTAGTTGTTTATAAATTGGTTATAAACTCCTACTTGAATTCCCCAACATTTTCATGCTCAAAGAGCCTTGTTAACATAGTAATAAATATATTGATGAAATATAAGTTTCTTGTTGAAGAAGAAACCTAAATATCACCAAGTGTCTCTAGGATAGAAAATAGGACTTCTCCGAGGTTAAAGATCCAAGAAAGGGATATGAGAATTGTTTATGGACCTTGAGAAATGAAAGACTCCCAATTTGTCATGTTCAATAACTAGACCAAACTGGTTAAATAAAGAGGAAATGATATTATAACTACAAAAAAGATTTGCATTGGATTTTTCATAACTTTTTTCTTGAGAAATTAAAAGACCATTATCAACAAATGAAAGAATCAAAGTTTGAATAGAGGATAAAAAAATTTTAGATCTTTTTTCAAAAATGTGAAATATAGGTGCAATGTAAAGAGCAGAGAGAAAGAATGGACCCTTGTTCTATACCTACATTGGCTTTAAAGAAAGAGAAAACAAACTGATTCTATATATATTGTGTTTGTCTGTTAACTAAATAATCAGAAAAGAAACAAGAGATATGAGAATCAAAACCAGCTTTGCCAAGAATCTTTGGAAGAAGTTGGTGGTTAAGAAAAAAAAAAGAATTGAGCAATGTCAAACATGAGAGTGCTTGTATGAAAACCTTTTGTCCATCCCATACATATATGATAAGTTAGATAAATACTGGCATCTATAGTTGATTGTTGTTTGATATCTCCCATTTGATTTGGATGGATAAAGTTCAAAGTAATAGAATACACTTGAAGTCTAACACTTATAATCTTTTCAATAAGCTTTCCTAACATGTTGAGAAGAATAATGGGTTGAAATGTTTTAGGAGTGTTATAACATGGTTTATTTGGCTTAGGAATAACAATAAATGTTGACTTCCTAAAATGAGAAGGCCAATGGCTAAGGTTGATGCATATATTTGCTATATTGACAAAATTGGCAAGATATTTCTTATAGCTGACCAATGCTTTGAAATAACTCTAGAAAATACAATCTGGTTCCAAGATAGACAAACTGCTGTATTTGTTAATTACTTCAATAAACTCTGATTTAGAGAAGAGTAACTATCTGATCTGTTAATGTAATGGAACTTTATTTAGTAATTGAAGATTTATCAGTCTATCTTGAATAGCATCATAAAATTGATGAAAAGCTTGCCATAAGTTGTCCAAGTCATTGCAAGGATGTTTATTGAATTTAATGGCTTCTGTAGTAGATTTTTTTTTCTTGACCCAATTCATCAAGTTCCATGGTTTTTTGTTGGTTAACATGATTTCTTGAATTTTATTATCAAAATATATCTATTTAGCTGTTTTGACTATTTTCCTATATTTGATCCAGTCCATTCTTTTTCTGGATGTTTGGTACTTGACAAGGTCCCTATTACAATTCTTATTCTACTATACCTTAAAATGTTAAATGATATTAATGTATTTGGAATGTTTATACCATAATTCCTCTGTGATGGAAACAAACTCTCAAGTCACTTCTTCTAGCTTCTCACTATTGCAAATGTTAGTTGTTTTAATATAACTTATCCTATTTCTCAAATCATTGATAAATTCTTTTTCTTCCTCACTATTCTTAACAATAGTTAGCTTCTTCTCTTGGATAGATTCCTTCTCAATAGTAATATGGACTGATAAAGAAGCATGGTTAGATGGACCTTGAAAATTAGTCAAAATAGAATGATTGTTGAATTCCTCTGTATTGGCATGAAAGAACATAAGATTTAGTACTAAGTTAGAGTCTTGAAAGTTGTCTGCATATTGTATCAGCATGGTTATATGACTCTTTTTATTTTATTTTTTAAAATTAACAATTTATTATGTATGGCACCATGGCAGTCCACAGTAACTACTTTGTAGCTACATACATTCAAAAGCAAACAACATGTAAATTGAAAAAAAAAATCTATAACTAAAGATAACAGGATTCTTACATTACTATACTTTACTTTCATGGAGTTCTTATTATTTCTTATTTTGCCAATCTTTGTTAAAATAGTTATGCTCATGAAAACATATATTACTATCTACTTAATGGTTTCCCTTGTCGTTAACATATTTGAAAGAATAAGAACAAGGCTTGCTTTTCTTTATAGTGAGTCTTGGAGGATTTATATTATTGTTCTCCTTACAGCACCATACCTTATCTCTATGATGCTTGAATTTGTAAAGTCTATTGCATTTGACACATCTAGACATATGCAATCAACAACCTAGAGTTCAGTGATCCCATTTCCAATAGTTTTTATACTATAGAATACTAAGGTTCATATTTATACCACAAATAGTAGCAATATAACATCCAACATTGAAATAGTGATTTATGATAACCTCAGCTTTAGTTCTGTTCTAAGAGTCCTAAATATCAATCCAAATGACTGCTGAATTAAAGCTATATGAAGTCTCAATGATTCATGACTTTGATGTGAGTATAACATTATTGAAGATATAAGATTCTTTAATTGCTCCTTCAACTAGTTTAGAAGTGATATGATTGTTAGTATTTTCTAAATAATAAGAAAGATCTAGAATTTTCAAACATAATTTGAACTATAGTAAGTGAGAACTTTCAATAAAATTCTGATTAACATTCTTAACTTCTTTGAAAACCTACTTTGATAGTACTTATGTCTTGGACAAAGGTAGCTTGATTAGTAGTGACAATAATACTAACTTTCTCCATATTGATGAACTTGCCAAAGTGTTTGAATTGGTCTCTTTAAAATACCTATTAATAAAGTTGATATGGAAGCTAGTATTGCTTCTAATAATGTTTGCATTTCTTTTGCTTATAGAGATGATAACCTGCTTTTTTGAAAGTCCCTTCATGGTTATTTTAATTCTTGGTTTGACTGAACTTGATATATTAATAATATTGTTTATCTCCACAATTTTCTTAGAAGATGTATTCAGAAACATATCCTTGATACAGATGACATCTTCAATATTAATTTTTGAAGTCTGTGTATGTAACTTTTTGTTATCAATGGATTGAGTTGATTTAATTTTGATTGACTTGGATAGATTAGGGTTTGATTTGGGATTTATAGAGGCCATCATGTGGTCCCTAGCAAAGTATAAAGATATACATTGATAGAAGGTCCTGTTATTTTCATTTGCATTGAGTTTATCTCAACAAGACTTGTAGATAGCATTAATTAAATACTAGGCAGCAAAGCCAACATCTGCAAGATCTGGAAAATCTTTTGCTAGTTCATCACTAAGGGAACATTATTTGATAAACATCTTTATTTAAAGAAGTAAGCAAGTGATGTTTTGAGCATCATTGCTAAGAAATTTCTCCATTCTAAGTAACAAGATAGGAAAGAAAAGGCTATTCCAAAGTTCTGAGTCAGCCAGTTGATTATCATCATAAGGAATAGCTAAAGATTCCAACATAGGTTCAGTGTTATTTAATATATCTTGGTCTTGAGGTACAGACATATTTGTTTTTGTAGGTTGTCTGTCTGCAGGTTGTGAGACTGTAGAAGGTTGAGAAGGAAACAATTGGGATGGAGAGGAAGCTTGTGAAGTCCCACTGTTGTTAGGATTCCTTGTTGGGGTTGTCAGGAAATCTACAAATACAAAAACATTAAAAGTAGTTTCTCTAGTACTATGAGAAACTGAGACTGAAGAATTCTCCTTTGGAGAGATCTCTTTCAGAGTATTGGGGTAAGGGGCCCAAGAAACAGCTTGCTTAGTCAGTTTCTTGGACTTCATTGTGTAAGTATTTATATTTATAATAGATGTAGGTCAGATAGATGTTGGAGAAAATATGTGTTATATTTGCTAATTCACTACTAGGCACTACCATACAAGATGGTGGTATGAGTGAAAGAAGCAGATGATGTGGTTATATGACTCTTCCCATGGATACTTAACATAAAATAAATAATAATAAAATTAAAAGGAAAAGGAAATAGAGACCAATTCACAACATAAGTCATAATACCATATCTTCAATATTTCTACTGCCTTTTCTTTGTTTTCTTTTCCAATTCTCTTTGCTATCTATTCTACTAAATATCCTCGTGCCCAGGTAGATCAAGCTTTCATCATCTCAACAAATTCATTAATACATAACTTTGAGTCTCTGATTACAGCCACTGGGTGAGTATTTCCTTTCTGTCATTTCCAAAGCCCCTCTTTCATTTCTTAGAAGGTTCCCTTGGTCTTTCATAGGGTGAGCTCGATCTTCTCTTCAGTAAAAACTTCCTTGAAATTAGTGAAGGGTTTCAGTCTTCGTTTATTCCTCAGTTTTAGTTCCTTTCTTGTAACTTTCAATTTTTTGAGCCGTTTTCTGCAATTTTTTCTTTTTGTTTCTCATTTTGCATTATTCAGTGTGTCTTGATAATCTGTCTCAATAAGAATAGGGAGATGGTCAAGAGGAAGGTGATGATGGCTTGAGTCAGGACCATAGTTGTGAATTGGGGGGTGTTCCCCTTGTGGGTGGTTTGAGAGGCTGAGTATGGACACATGTTGTGTCGAGATGGATTGTAAGTCTTAGTCTTATGTTACGAAACTCTTGTGAGCCAGTGCAAGGTTTATTAGTGACCAGACTGGCTAAGGGAACGACGACTCGCTGCAGTATTCTAAATGGTGTCACGTGATTTGCGTCTTGCAATTCGTGCTGGGCTCATGCCTCGAGTCGTAACAGAGAAGCTGACAGAACTTTACTTTCCTTCTGCTTCATCGAGTTAGGAGATCACTTGCTGACTTGAGTACCAAGTCAATATATATGTACAATCATAGATCGAAGATCCACAAGCTGGAGAATCAAGACTGAAGATGATTTTAAGAGATGAAATTAGACACTTTGACAATACACAAGGTCATCAACTCGAACCAAGCCTTTGGCCATGACCCCAGGTGTAACCTCTGTTTGACTCAGATGGTTCAGTCCTTCGCGGTGCAACTACGTGGACACCTCCTGCAGCCATTCGGGTGCTGCCACCGCCAGTAGTACCAAACTGAGGCGGCTGTCTGTTCGGACCGTCGAGCCAATTCTCCAACCACTTCGGTGCTCTAGCATATCCGGCCAGGGGACCAGTAGACCCTAGTGCCATTCCCCACACACCCCATAACCAAGCATGTCCAACTACAGCTCCCGCAGTAGCCTCCGCCGCTGCGGTAGGTCCACCCATCAATAGATCCATACCAACCATGATGTAAGGCAAATACTGGATAGGAAGTGTGACAAGACCGAACAATGAGGTTCGAGCTCCAGGAGGTGCAAGAGAAGAAGCTAAATAGGTAAGAGCTACCAGGAGAGGCCTGGAAAATAGGATCGTATTCAGCGGTCTCGTTAGGCCCTATAAAGTGATTATGCTTAATATATGTGTGGATAAGAGATGTGTTTGCTTACAATGATAGATGCCCCAACAAATGATAACTGCCAAGCAAGATCAGCTGAACGACGAGCATAAGGGCCGGATTCGAGCTGATCCGCTGAACGACTGTGAAGGACATTAAGAAAGACATAGCTCAAGGGAAAATATCTTGCCCACTATAACATCACAAGCTCGAATACATAACCAATACCTTTGGCTTCAAGCTCTCACTAAATAGATGCCCGTAATTCGAGTGAATCCCACTCACGGCCAAGGAAAAAGCTGGTATAGAGTCTCCACAGCTGGAATTATACATTTTTTCATTTACACATGACTGATAAAAAATGGGACTTCAAAAGCCAGGCTCACCTCTAATTTCTGGAAAACTAGCTCCGAGAGGAAGACAGTATTGTAGCCGTGGACGATGTTCATCAAGACTGGAATGGTGATGACCAAAGACGAACCAGTCAAAAGTCTGGTGATAGGAGGAATTTTACGAATTTCTGCGATGATTTGATCCATATTAGCAGTAGCGGGAGAAAAACATAAATGAAGCTGAACACGAAAGGGACTTAAAA
>Ga0157368_1001029_pt1 | contig 12219 bp, 10 predicted proteins | sample AttbisABBM3_FD_113146 | JGI IMG/M metagenome (GOLD analysis project Ga0157368, IMG submission 113146) | Fungus gardens microbial communities from leaf cutter ant in Botucatu, State of São Paulo, Brazil - Atta bisphaerica ABBM3 | ecosystem: Host-associated > Fungi > Mycelium > Unclassified ...
CTAGCTAGTTGGTCTATATGAAACTAATACTAACCTACTCTAAAGGCTATACATCATCCATAAGGTTAATATGTGGCAAATATATTGTATAATATTATTATTCCAGAACCTTCCATATCCTTCTATGTGACATGTGATTTATATAACAGTTTGTGACAGTCATGTATAATGCCATGCTAACCTCTAATATAAAAAGAAATAAAAATAAAAATAAAAACAAAGTCTACTATCTTTAACTTTGATATTAGTAACTAGGGCATACATGTTACTAGTTACTCTATACAAACTTCTAACTATTATAGTCTGAATCTGAATTCTCTGACTCTGTAGACTTTAATTATTGCATTACTTTTATATTCTTCAATGAGTTCAAGTTCTCCATTAGTTCCTCATATTGCTCAGTGGTTAACTGCTGAATATCTATTTTTGTGAAATATTCTCTAACTATATCATTTAAATCTCTATATCAGTAGTAATCTTTTGTCAGTATAGAATAACATTTCTAAGTGATATCAATATCTATTAGAATACTGAAAGAAAGTACTAGTACTAGTTGACATATGAGAGCTAACAGAATAGAGGTTGCTGTTAAAAAAAAGGAAGAACAGATGAACCTCACAGAGATCAGAAATTAAAGAAGGGTATGGGAGTTATATATTGTGTAAACTGAAATGCTTTTTTTTACTTGGTGGGCTTAATTTATTCTATATGTAGCTTCAAACTAAGTGTAAGAGTTTGTGTCTTCAGGCCTCTCTACTAGTAGGGTCACAATCTAATTCTATATTGTTGCTTAAAGTTTGTGGTAGAATTTGACTACTATTGTACAAGAGTTGGTATAGCTGGCTTTTAAGATCAAGGTTTGGAACTTATCTAAGTAATTCTCTATAATATAGCTTCCTTGGTAATATGCTGTCCCTTCTAGTTTATTGACAGCTTTGGCAGTAGCATTAATTAGGAAGAAATGGGTACAAAACAGCTTCTTAAACTCTAGCCATATGGAAATAGAAAATGCTCCTATATTAGACTCTTTCAAAACAGTTCCTCATATGACTTTGCAGCTCAAACACTTCTGAAGGAGAGTTCTTATAGGATCTTATTCTGGTTGCAAGTGAACTGTTCTGCAGACTGCCAATACATCATAATATAACTGAATTATTTCTATTCTCAACCTCTTATCCATTGGCATATATAATTTTTTCTCTTTTAATATCAAATTCCCTTCTACTTGCCACTCATCACCTCTTAATAACTTAACTCCAGCCTTCTTCATCTCCTCTACTACTCTAACTACCTCTTTGTTGTTTTTTCTGGCTATTTTTATTTTTTCTAGTATATCTACTCTAAGTTCTTCTATTACAACTTCAACTAAACTATGAATTTATTCTTCTCTAATTATTTTTTGGTTTTGATTGTCATTTTCTGTTCCTATTTTCCAGTCTGGTCTTCTACTAAGTCCATTTGCTTTTTCTATTTTTGTTTCTAGTACATGTTTCAAGGTAAAGTTAAATCTTGACAAATATAATACCTGTTGTGCTTGACTTCTATTTGACTTCTGCACTTTTATAAAATATTCTAAATTCTTGTGGTCTGTCCAAACCTCAAACTTAAACTTTGCATCCTCTAATAAATGCCTCTAGTTTTCTAATCCTCTAATCACCACTAGTATTTTCTTGGTATGGATTTAATAGTTCCTCTTTGTCTCATTGAGAGATTTTGAAAGATAAGCTATAGGTCTTTACTTTCTATCTTCACACTCCATAGATAACACTCCTTCCATTGCATAGTCTGATGCATCTACTTCTATTCTTATTTTTTTGTCTAAGTCTAGTACTGCTAACACTAGTTCTTTTGTAAATTTCTCCTTCAACTTAGTGAACATTTTCTTTTCTTTTGCTTCTCTGTCCAATCCCACTTCTGATCCTTTTTCACCAAGTCATGTAATGGTCTAGCTATAAATGTAAAATCCTTTATGAATCATTAGTAATAATTTGCTAATCATAAGAACTTGTGTATATCCTTAACTTCTTTAGGAGTTGGCCAATCCAACATTCCTTTCATCTTCTCCTCTTCTATCTTAATCTCTCCTAGTCCAATCACCACTCCTAAGAACCCTACTTCTCTAACCTTCTACTTGCATTTTTCTGGTTTTACATATAAGTTATTTTCTACCAGCTTTTTTACTATCTTTTTTACTACCTTGTTATGTCTCTTCTCCTCCTCTGTTTCTACTATAATATCATCAATAAAACTTGCTACTTCCCCAGTATTGATCAAGTCTCTCAGAATTTCATTCATCATTGTTTGGAATATTACTGGAGAATTCATAAGTCCAAAGAATATTACAGTTGGTTCAAACAACCCTTCCAGAGTTATGAATGCTATCTTCTACTCATATCTCTCTTTTATCCATACATTATTATAATCCTATTATAAGTCCAATTTAGTAAATACTTTTTTAATACCAATATTTTCTACAATATCTGAAATCAAAGGCAAAGGATAATTATTTTTAATAGTCTATTCATTTGAATATCAATAGTTCTGTACCATATATTTCTTATCATCCTTCTTTTCTACAAAAAGCACAGATGCTATTTGAGATAACTTCAAGAGTTTAATATACCCTTTTCTTAATTGTTCTTTAATGAACTTGCATACCTCTTCTCTTTCTTCTCTTGACAACAAATACACCTTCCCATTCCTCAGCACAAATTCTTCCTTCACTTCAATCACATGATACCATACCTTCTTTGTTAGCATTCTCTAAGTTGCTTTCTTTGTAAAGATATGGATCTATTCATAAAACCTCTGAGAAACCAACTTCTTAGCCTCTTCTTTGGATTTTGCTGTCTCTTTTTCCTCATTCCAATCTCTTATTCTTCTGCTACTCTTTTCACTTTATCATTCTCTCTTTTCTTTGTTTTTTTTTCCTTCTTTTTCTCCTTTTTCTGTTCATTCTTCTTTCTTTTCCTCTTCTTCTTTCTTCTCTTCTTCTTTTTGTTTTTGTTACCCTGGTTTTCCTTATTTTAGTCTCCACTACTTTCCACACTTCTCTGGACACCTCATTATCTTCACCTCTCCTATCCTCCAGTCAATTTCAGAATTGTGACAAGTTAGCTATGGTATTTCCAAAATTACACTTTACTTTTGCCCACTAATCACATCTATCTCTGTTCTTTCCCTATGCTCTTAGTAATAAATATTCACCTCTGATATATGCTCAATAAGTCTCTTCTTGTTAGAAAAACAATCCACATTTCTTACATATATGGTTTTTCTATTTTTTTCAGCTTAAACCCTTGCTTCCTAGTGAACTCTGAACTCATCATCAATTCTGTCACACTACCATCCAACAATGTCTCTACTGTCACTCCCTCTTGCATATCAATTCTTTCTAGCCCAATCTTCACTATCACTTCTCTTAGCATATCTCTATTATTCAGGTTGTAGCAGGATATATTATCTATTACTCTACTGAGCATTATGAACCTATTACTACTAGAGCCTAGTTAAGGACTACCAGACTCTCTTTCCCATTTAAATTATTTCTTTTATTTCCATATTCCAACCTTCTCCCTCATCTTATGATTTCCTAATTTCTACAATTTCTTGTTAAGTGTCCAAGACCTCTACAATTATAACAGTTTCTCCTTCAATTTACATCTATGGTATATAAATTGCACCTAGATACAAGTTCTGCCCACTGTTGCAGATATATCATAACCACATTTGTTTTCTCTACTCTTTCCATTACAGTAGGCTCTGCTAGTGTCCACTAGATCTTTTGCCTCCTTAGCCAAACTTGGAATTATGGCAACTGTTACTGTTGTGCCCCACCAGTATTTTCTAGCATATTCCTTCTTGCTCTATCTTCTTCAGCTCTGCCATCTTCATTGTTTCATTGTTTTCTCCTCTGAATTCTTTTTTCAAGTCTATTAAAAACTTCTCTATTATTGTAAAACTCAAACTTCCACTTTTTAGGTCTTCTATCTTCTTTTCATATATCCACTGACCCTCCTTGCACATATGACAAAACCCACAGTATCTGCTCTTCTACTGATATATCCTTTATTCTCATTATAATATATAGCCTGTATACTATTAAGAATGCTGAAACTTTACTTACTTCTCCATTAAATGTTGGTAACTTAGCCATGTCTATATTTAACTTAGTGTTGTGTTATGACTTAAGAACCTTAGAGTGAATCAATTAGAGAAATCTTATATTAGAGTTGATACAAGAGAACTTGATAGAATTCCAAGTACAAACTAATCTACCTTATATACCATGGATTGTAGTCTGTGCACACACACTACCATATTCTACCCTAAAATATATATGTTTGCCATAAGGTCAACATACTGTTACCATGTTATATGATGTTATTTGTTCTAGGTTTTTCTTTGGCTTTTATTCCTGTTATATGATTCTGTGACTGTGACTGTGACATGTTACATCACACTAACCCCTAGTTTCAAGTTCTAAAATAAAAGAAAATGAAAATAGAAATGAAAAAGGAATTGAAAATAATTAGAGTTCACCATCTTCTCCTCTGACATGTTGGATTAAGAGACTATCTCAGCTCCTCCTTCTTCTTCTCTTCCTACTAGTAGTGCCTATAAAGCTACTATTTATTCTTGCTACTACCTTATTTGAAACAATAGCTAGTTGATATCATATTAACTCATAATGTTATAATGTAAGAGTGAATTGATAAGTAATAGGGAAAGTAGTAGTAGTATAGGAGAAAAAAATGTATATAATAGTAAAGAAGAGAAGTCAGTACTGGCCTTGCTCTCAGAATTATACTCTGAACTTGACACTATCTTGGTACTAGTAATTATTCTGCTTGTTCCATCTTATACTATCTACTAACTACTTTCTCTACTAACTACTGTCCTAATCAAATTATAAACTATTTGTCTTAAGGAAGATGTTCTATACTAGATAACATTTTAAGAACTATCACTATTCTCCTATGTGAACAGGTTACAAGAGAATACTATAGCATGAAGCTTTTATTATGAAAATACTATCTAATATATTTACACAAGATAATATATTTATCAAGTACTAGTGGGCTTTAATGCAAAACAAACAACTAAACTTCTCCTATCTAGTTAGTATATTTCTTAAGCCTAGATTTCAGCTATTCTTCTTGATTAAAGAGTAGTATTGCTTTTAGTTTAGAATAATGAGAGAGTAAGAAAAATGAATTAGAAAAAACTTTGAGTTGGGTTAGTCTCAAGAAGGGTATTAATGTTATAACTTAAAAATCTTAGAGTTAGTTAATACAAGAGAACTCAATGGAGTTTTTACTACAAAGTCATCTATCTTATATATACTAGACTACTGGTCCATATTACACTACTATTAGCCTACCCTAAAGATTATATATATTATATGCCATTGATATATAGACTAATATTATTATTCCAGAACTTTTTATAATGTTCTTTGTGATAGTGTGACTTTGACTAATATGTGATAGTTTATGACAGTATCATGTGATATTACACTAACACTAACCCTAAACCTCAAAATGGAAAGTAAAAATAAGAAATAAAATAAAATAAAACAAAGTTCATCATTCATAATTCTGACAATTGAATTCTAATGTTATAACTTAATGTCATATGTCAAGTCTACCTATTCTGAAGATACATCCCTATAGCAGTGTTATCATTATAATATCTCTGAGATAAGTCTGTCTTCCATGGTAGCTATTCTTTTTTTAATATATCTCCATAGTAGTAATGCAACAACTTCTATGACAGAGATACTTCTATTAAACTCAGTCTTCTATGGCAGAGTTCTCCTATATGACTCTTATCAGTGTTTTACCACTGAAACCTCCATTTGAAATAGTATACTGAAACTCTAAGTATCTTCTATATATCTGACTTATATATAAGACTAGTAGTTATACTATAATTTGCTAGTCTGATAATTGACAAAGATAATTTCTATTGAACTTGATTCCCAGTGTTCAATAGCAACACATCAAATCAGTACTTACTTCTATCTTGAACCTTATCTACTCATCTAAAATTACAATTATATAGCAGACAGATAGTACAGCATATAAGCTAAAGCCAAGATTATTCTGACAAGTCTCTATTACTGAGCTTATTGCATAGATTTTCTATACTCTATACATCTCTGAGCCAATCCTATAAGCTTTTACCTCCTAGTGTGAACCTTACCTACTACTTAAGCTTAAGTATAAGAGTAAAAGATAAACCTTGTATTAGATTAACACAAGAGAACTTAATGAAGTTCTAAGTACAAAGTGTCTATCTTATATACACTGGGCTAATAGTCTGTGCTATACTACATCTAGCCTATTCTAAAGAGTATATATACTACATGCTATTGATATGTAGTATAATATTATTGTTCCAGAACCTTTTACAACCTTTTGTGTGATCATGACTATGACATATGATAGATATGTAACACATTGTCACATTGTGTAACATTTCATAATATCACACTAACCCCTAATCTTAAGTCCAAAAATAAGAAAATAAATGGAAAAGAAAATAGAAATGAGAAAAGAAATAAAAATAAATAGAGTTTACCACCTTTAATTCTGACACTAAATAATTGTAAAGCTTATCTATTATCAGTAAAAAAATAGCAAGAGTTCTTAAGAATATCAATCTTCAAAATTTCTATATACAATACTCTTCTTTTTGTGTATAAAAAAAGCATGACTCTTTAAGACTAGTATAAGACTACTGCTTATAATTGAACAAAGTTACAATCAAGAATAAATATCTACTATGACTAATTCAAAGATTGGTCAACAAAATAAAATGAGCCAACTACTTGACCAAACTTAATATTTGATAGGACACAATAATATAAGAATAAGAAAGGATAATGGATAGAAGATAGCTTTTAGAATAGATAGAGAATTATTTGAACCTTTAATAATGTACTTTTATTAGATATAGTTTACATCTTGTTATTCAAGATCTGTAGTGAGTTCTTGGAAGATAGATGAATAGTTCAAGTTATTTGGAATACAGAGTATGGATGTTGAACAACCTTCAGCTTCAGCTTATGTACTATGCTTCTACTAGTTATACTGGTCATATATTTCAAAAGTCTTACTTATAAGTCTTGTAGAGGACAAGTCTATCAAAAGATAGTGAGATGTATTATTGCCAACACTAGAAAAAAGTGTTAGTTTTGGTTAATTTTCAGAATAAGGATTTATAGTGTAATTACCAGCTTATATACCAAGTACTCTACCTAAGGTAGTTATCTCAGAATGGAGACTATAAGCAAGTTACTCTAGGTCTGAATGATCCTCAAATATCAGGATAGAGATCTGTGGAGTTATTGGAAGTCCAGCAAGAATGTTCAAGAAGTGATTGACATAAAATAGAGGGAGATAATCTATACCAGAAGAGGTTTGGGAGTACAGATACATTGGTAGATATTATCCATGGGTTGGGATGAATACAGCTAAATTAGAATATAACACTTTAAAGAAGATTACTCTATGAAATGTACCTTCTTTAGCTCCTGCTCCTTTATATTTGCTTATCTGCAGATTAGTTCACCTAGACAAGATTCTTTGAACTCTGACATTCTTCCAGAATAGTTGTGCTTCTAAGTGAACTGAGAGTCTTTGAGAAGAGTTTAGCCTTCAAGAGGGCAGGCCCATTTCCCATGGTTAAGAAAGTTGGACCCTCAGCATGCGAACTTAAAATCCCCAAAATGTGGAAGAGCCTGCACCCAGTCATTAATGAATCAAAATTGAAGCCTTACCACTACCCAACCTTCGCGCAACCTCACTAACAGTTATTGCCCTAAGTCAAGAAGGTGCCATACAAGAAGTCGAAAGAATCCTGAACTCCAGAAGACAGGGGGGATGAACTACAATACCTTGTCAAATGGCAGGGTCAACCATTTTAGAAATCAACCTGGGAAGACAGACGCAAAATCATCAAGGGGGCTTCTCAGCTATGTCAGAACTTCTACAAGAAACCACCCAGACACATCCAGGATCCCCACAATCTGCATACCTGGAAGACCATACAACGAAAGTCGCGAAGACATGACCTCAGAGGGAGGGTAATGTTATGATTTCATTGGCATAATATAAGTAAGCTTGAAGAGGGGGACACGTTGTCACGTCGCGTATCAAATACCTTGGTCCCAGTCTGGTCATTAATAAATCTCATTCTTCCAAACACTAGTCCGCAGGATTTTGTAACAATGACACTTTGACAAGGAAGGAGAAGGATGGTGTGCATGAGGCCAAAGTATGTTGTTGCTTGTCGGACCTTGCTGAGGGGAGCCGAGTAGAACCTCAGCAACATACTACTTCTGACAGAAGATTGGTATTGTGAGTAGGAGAACAGATATATGTCAAGTTCAACGTCTAGCAATTATAAAATTATATTGCTTTTGATTGTCGAGATATCCAATCCGGTAGTTGAATTGAGCCCAGTCAGTTGACTTGACTCAGTGTCTTGAGAACGCTGAGCCATGGTGGTTCAGATTACTAAGCCCTGTCAACACACTCACCCATGGGCCGTTTAAAAACTATTCCCATGGATACTTCAGACTCCCAGCCGGAGAAGGACTCCAGATCCGCACACGAAGAGGGTTGACGAGTGGAGTTCGATGGATTGAAGACTTGATTGATCTCGATCACTGTACTTTAGCTTCTATCACCGTCTAAGTCAGCGAAATGATATGCAGGGTTCGGTGTCCTAGTCCTTACAATTGAGGTGTTTGCGGGCCACAACGCTCTTGTGGCCGATATCTTCAATTAATATTAGAAACCCTGCAGGGTTGATGGAATGGTTCTCGGTCATGAACATCAACCTCGCGAAAGTGGCTATGAGGTTGGATTATCCCGATAGTGACCTTGTGGGTATTAATTGCATCAAGTCGTGAAGTGGTCAGGTCACCCACTAATCTCAGCAATCTCGCTTAGCATGGCTAGCACTCATGAACCTGAAGTTCCGTCAATGTCTGGAACATTACTGAGGGTATTTTGTACACTATTCATGGAGAGCGTTCACAATTTGGTTTCAGCACGCTTAACCATGGATAGTTGCTCTTGTAGATCAACAAGCATTTATAAAGCGACTTAGATTTTTAATCCACACCCATCAGTCACAGTAGGTTATCACGGGTTCTTCTCATTAACGAAACTTTGCTCCAATGGCAAGATCCACGCGCAAACAACCTTTCCAGCTTCAAACACAACTGCTGGGTGCAGGGCCATCGAAATCCCAACCTTCGAGACGCGTCAACTCGGAGGAGGAAGAAAAGGAGGAGATGGACAAAGATTCCGATGTTGAGAGTGACGAGGATGGCAGGGATGATGAACATGTGAGCATTCGTTATACAATAACCTGGAGTATGGCAAAACATGTTAGTAGGTGATTTATCAAAAAGCCAATGACCTAGTGCGGTTGGCCTTGTTCCACGAAGCCCAGAGGTTACCTTTAAAGCGTGACGATATCAACAAGAAGAGTAATTTATTCTGTTCATTCATATTACCGGAACACTGATGCTGCACAGTTTTGCAAAATACTAGACAGTTCAAAAGAGTCTATGAGAGAGCTCAAGGGATTCTTGAAACGACCTTTGGCCTACAGCTTCAGGAGTTACCCTCCAAGGTTGGATTGGATCAAGAAGCTGCAGAAGTGAAAAAGATTAAGAAGGCATCAAATGGAGAAGATGAACTCAGGGGAGTTCGAAAGGCAGCTATCGGCAGGAAGAGAGGTGAGCTTTTGTCGTACCTTTCGATTTTACGGATTGACAATTCGACCACCCGTGTAGCTCTTGGTTCTAAAACCTACATGCTCCGCTCAATACTGGACGCTAGACTCATCGAACTAGCCAATACACCTGATGCTGAAATCCTTGAAGAGGAAGGGGGCTTCAGTTTCAGCTCCGGAAATTTTTTTGGTGATGGTCAAACGAATGACGGAAATCTGATAGATGCTGATGACGACTGGGACAACGACGTTGAACAGCATCCACGTATTCACGGTTCGATCCTATCATGGACCCAGAATGACCAGCTCGGCGCTTTAGGTGTCTTGTATGTTATCCTGGCACTCATCTTGGTGAACGGAAGAGTTGTACAGGAGCGTATGTCTTGTAAATTGTTATCAGCTTGCAGGGCATGATATTGTTCACAGGCGTATTACGCAATCAGTTAAAGGAGCTAGGTTTAGCCTCGGCGTTTGGTCCTTCACCGATCCATCTGACAACAATATCCACCTGCCGCTCACTCAAACTAGATGACTACCTGTCACAACTCCTCCGACAGAATTACCTCGATAGGCAAGTTGTCGGGGAATACACTGGTGCAAGTCGTAAACGTGCCAGAGGCAAAGTCGGTGGCAAGGATGGAAATAGCGAGGGCATCAATGGAGCTGCTGGCGATATGTATGAATGGAAATGGGGTGCACGAGCGCTGTGTGAAATTGGAGAAAAGGATGTTGCGATGTTCATGGCGGAGTTTATGACGAGCCATGGGACTGGAGCTGAAGGGTGGAATGAAGAGGATGAGGAGGATGGAACGGGTGAAGAGAGAAGGAAGGAAAGGATGAAGAAGATGTATAAGGGTGTTGAGAAAGCAGCTGGAGGAAATTTGGCTGAGGTCAGAGACTGGGTTGCTTGACGATTTGGTAACCCTACTGGCTGCAGTTTGTAGATATCCGAGCTCCAAAATCGTACTCGAGAACAATCATAATCCATGGATGCTCGCTTTCAAGTTCCGCTGCTTTTTTGCCATTTAATTGAGATGGTCCGAACTCCATCATCCATGGATCAAGCTCTAACAGGGCCACTTGCCCATGAACCTTCCAACTAGTCTTTGGACAGGTTATGTCTCGAAATGAATTAGTGAATGGTTAGCCTCTATACTAACCACCTCGTATAACCCTCACGTTCATAGCCTCGTAGTCCCTTACATTTGTATAAGGACTGTAGGAAGACCTCAGTTTCTAGTACACCTCTCACTCGATCATCGGGTTTGAATACTCTACTAAGTTCGCACTGCTACTGATGGAGAATATCTAGTTCAATGTTGATCATATACAGGCTCTTCACTCCAACTCCCCCATTTCAACTGAATCCTAGGACGATGCCATACATTGATCAGATGTTAATCTGATAGGTGCCTCAACTGTAAGTATGACAGACTGAATCAGATTCTATATTAGTTGAACCTGGAAAACCTGATAGACACACGGCAATGTACCTAGTGGCCACATTTGTCTACATCCATATGATGCTGCGCATATCAAGGTCTATCCAGGCGCTCCAAATCCCCTCATTCTACCAGCTAGGCAGAATCCGGAATTGCTATCAGGTACACAATTGTTCCTTTTGCCATAGACCACATTTATTATGTGTATCTTCTTTGTTCATGAAAACGTTTATCCTACGACTTGGCTTATTATATGCTCAGTTCTCGCACCGTCTGCGAGATACTTATTATAGTGAGTGTTGGTGACCTCAAAGAAGGTATCTACACACACTTTCCTATTTTGGGGAATTGCCCCTCTTCATTTTATGTTCTGAAAGCAGGCCGATCTGCACCGCCGGATGGACTTTTTGTCAATTTATACTGGCCAATTCTATTACTTGAACTATACAGTTTTTATTCAACTTTTTTCTTACTTATAAAAGAAATGCTTTGATGTAAAGTTTGCGCAAACTGTTACATGTTGATCCAAACACATCTGAACTATCTGATTTCCATCATGGATAACACTTATCTAAGTTCTGCTCTATCCAAAACATCTGCAGAAGTGGATATATTTCTTCCAATCTGCACATTTCCTTCTGGTGTGAATTAACCCAGCTCTATTCCATGGCTGATCACTTCATAACCAATCACATGGCATCCTGATAATTGTTCTTAGGTCCTTAGAGTTGAATGAAAGAATAAACTCTTGTATCAAGTAATAGAAGAAAACTCAATTGTTGTGGCAACCACTAGACACAAAGTCCAATAATCACACAAGTAAGTAAAGCTCTCAGTAGGCTATTGATGTGGGGATCACAAGAGAACTTGACAAGGAGTCTCTGCTAGATTGCTACCCTATATATACTACTACATCATGGTCCATGCTATGGCTATGCTTCTACTGCACATCCTACCCCAAAGTCCATACGTTGTCCATGAGTGCACCATGTGTATACCATAAGGTAGCAATGTGGTTAAC
>Ga0157368_1001030_pt1 | contig 12215 bp, 8 predicted proteins | sample AttbisABBM3_FD_113146 | JGI IMG/M metagenome (GOLD analysis project Ga0157368, IMG submission 113146) | Fungus gardens microbial communities from leaf cutter ant in Botucatu, State of São Paulo, Brazil - Atta bisphaerica ABBM3 | ecosystem: Host-associated > Fungi > Mycelium > Unclassified ...
AGCTCTACAACTTTTAGTGCCATATCTTCCAAAACCTAGTTGTGTACCGTCTGTTTTGCAACCCCTACGACATCTGCCTTTACGATATTTACTATATTTCGTACGTTTCGGATATAGCACGTTTTTTCTCTACTAAAATGTTCGCCACATCGCATCGCGTATAACGGGAATCGAACCCAATTCTTCTCTTCCGTGACCCCTCCACGAATAACGAGAAAAGTTTAATCTTCTCTACGAAAATTTCTGCTTCGCTGCGGCTGTACGACATGACTTTCTTTTTACCAAATAAAGGGTAACCCCCGGTGGAAAATGTTGACCACGATTTCTAGCGCTTTCGAAAACCATTTGCTTGCAACGCCTTGAGCTTGGTTCCGAGATTCTAGTCTACTTCCTTAATCCTAACATCAGCGGTTTCGGATATCACCTACGATATTTGTGATGAGTCTTTGGAACCAGATATCCTTCTTCTCACTTGTAACTGACTGACTGAACTAATAGGGTACCAGTTTCCTTCATATTCTTTGCACAACCGTAACTAGCTTCCAGGTAGCTCTTTCGCCCTTCTTCAGGAACGGAGTCAGGCCTTTACCTTCTTCTCTTACTTGCTTGTACCTGACTGCCGTGTTCCTGTCCTGATTTACTGATGTATCTTCTATGAATGCACGAGCATTCAAAGGTGGTTTACTTACTTGTTAGAGTAAGGACTCCGCATTCATTAGCTCTTAAGCCAGTGAGTGTGAATTACAGTGAGTAGCAAGCAAGCGAACGGAGCGTAGCATAGTTCGCGATAAGCTAGTCAGCAGGAATAGCGGCCTTTCCGCTGCTGGGTCTAGTCGGCAATTCAGCTGCTAGGCGGAGGGACACGAACGCATTAAGAAAGCAAGTGAACTCCCTCTAAGCAGTACAGGTCCTTCTTTCGTTTCCGCTGCGAGGTCTTTCACCCCACGCCAACCAAAAAGGCAGGTTCATCAACCCCGCGAGGGTAATTATTTCGCTTCTAGAGCGCTCAGCCCTGTGTCAGAAAGAGATTGAGGGCACATTCCGGCTAAGAAAATGAGTGAAATCCTGCATAGCTTGCATTCTCTTTATTCGCCAATGAACATCTACCTTTCGTCTGTAACGTGCATTTTTTGCTTTATTTAATGGGTCTCGAACTTGAGTGAAAGCCAATGCGTTTTCCGAAAGGGGGTCTTGAAAAAAAAGGCCTAGCCCTTGGCAGGAGATGTTGAAGTTGCGCATGAAGTAGTCTCTATCTCCCGGTCGGAGACAGGGGATGGATGTCACTAGGCTAGGTCAACTCTATCATTGGTTTAATTATCTATCCCTATTTCGATCACTAGAAAAAGATATGTGCTACTACTATCCCGATGCAGCGAAGCTAGGTGGTGCTATTATGGTGGGGGAAGGGTCTCCTTCGCTTTAGTTGCACTTTCTTTCAATAGAACTTCTAGTTTCAAAGAGGCCAACTTTTCGAACGAAGTACTATTGAAAAAGGTATACATGACTTGGCTCTCGAAAAACTGAAACAAAAGACCGAATCGAAACTAGAGATGCTTTGGAAAGGGTATAGAGATACGAATGGAACTCTGCACGGAAGGATTCCTTTATTATAGACGAAGAGCCCAAATTCTCGGGCTAAACCCAATACACACGAGGATAGAAGGCAGGTCAGTTACTGTCCTGGACGCCTGCCTGGAGTGATCTTCTTTCTATTTTCGTGTGACATCATTAACTGGCATTTTCTTTTTCTCTAGTCACATAGCGGAATCGAAAAAAGAGAAAACTTCTTCTTATTCCCAGGAGAAAGCTCTTTCTTATCGAGATTTCTCTATCGATATTGAGATTAAATATAAAATGTCATAGAATGATCACAGAATTCATCTTGCTATCCGATTCCTTTACCAGAGTTGGGGCTCGGTTCTCTGTTATGAGCATAGCGTTAAGCGACTCTTTCTATCATTCGGAAAAGTGGACTAGCTAACTCTTGTATTGATCAAACACTTGGGTTCACCTCTCCATAGGAAAAGCTACCTAGCAAAGCAAACTTCACTTTCGGGTTTCAACTTCGAAGATCGGCTTTGGTCCGAAAGGAAGGAAGAAAAGGCCAAGGCCTATTTTCCAGCGTTAGTTAGGACCTATTCTTGGGAACTATGGCTTATGCCGTACAGGTTTCACCCGTGAGGTCTCTCTTTTCTCATCTCAGCCTCCTTATTTCTCTGTTTCGGGGCTACAGCACACGATGAAGCTTTTCGAGAAAGGCCCTGGAGAGCAATCAGCTCACTGATAGGCGCATATAGATATGGCTCCGTGGCAGTTGCCGTTGGTTTTATTCCATTCATGGATTCCCAATCAAGGTAGGGAAGACCTGAAACAGCATCTATCTCAGCTCGTCCGGAAAGAGGAGCGAGACAAATCCAATCCTCGGATAAAACGAGGACACCTGTGCGGAATCAGCATTTGGAGCAGGTCAGCCTCGAATCAAATCTTTACGAAGGGTCAAATCACCTGGACTCACAGTCTAGGGTTACATCTGCATTTTCGGGTTCCCTCTCGTCTACCACTACATTCTTGCACTAAAAAACCCTTGTAAACACCCCTCCTCAAAGGAACCATGGCAAGCTACTGGAACGAACCTAATTCAAGTGACAGACAAGAAAAGCCCCAGGACGAGAGCCTCCCAAAGGAGATAAAAGACTTGGAAATCGAAGCGAAGGACAATCTGACGCAGGAGCCACTCTTTTTATATATTAAGTAGCTGTACGCATGTACATGAGATGTTGCAAGCGGTATCTCCTCCGCTTTCATTCCACGTTAGCTATTTGATTAGTTAGTCAAAAATTTCTAGCCCAAGGAAAAAGAGCTAAAATTAGAAGCTTTCTGAAGAGTGAGACTCAGATTCCACCTTGGAAAAGGGCTCCGTTGATAGACCAAGCCATAAGTAAAAGGGAACCCGGATCTTTAACCAGACCGCCGCGAGCCGCAAAACTCGGTGCGATCGGGAGTGGTTAGCACACGAGGACAGTATCTGGGGAAGAGGGTCCTGGTAGTTGCGATTTTCTGCTCATTAGAGAGCAGCTTACCAAGACCATCCGGAGAAAAGCTATGCTCTTCACTATTGAACCACCCAGTCACTTGCCAAGCTTTGAAGCCTGACAAGAAAGACTAAGGTAAGACAATAGCGTTGAACAAGCGTGTCTACCTTCACCATCTTCTTTCTATGAAGAGAAGAGAAGGGATGATCCTCAGATAACCTGAACCCTATAAGGACACCGGTACGGACTGCAAAGCCTTACCGCTGGTGGTTCCTGCATATGCTTGCTGAGGATAGAAACCACAGCTTGTTTAGATAAAATGCAGTGAACAACAAACCAGACTTACGGTTCAGCTCTACAACCCGCTTGGCGACTAGGTATGCTCTTACACAGAGCTCCTTGGTGAGACCGTCGGACACTACTAATGTGATCCTTTTAAAGATCACAATTAGTAGATTAAGGTTTTCCTTAACCTTATACCATTCGATGGTCGTTAGCAAAATTGCTAAGACACACCGAAACTCACCTAAATGGCAGGGTGTTTCACCGGTTGTTCTTCACCATAGAAGGACTCCTTGTGTCAGGAGTGAGGTTAAACAGACCAGACCATATGTTGGGAGACAGACCTCGGAGAGATCCGAGTCCCGCTACCGGCTGTTCGCCTCATGGACGCCGGACATCCAAAGACAATCCGACGCTAAGGGAGGTTAACCCCTGACGAACTAGAAATTTCATAAGAATTGAATTGGCAAGTCAAGTAGTACGCCCGGGTTCACCAGCAAAGTCGGCGGATAACTGGAAACAACTTTAAGAATCACTCTAGTAAACCACCGGTTTGGTAAGCAAGTAACCTAAACCTAAATATAAATAAGCGTTGTCGCGCCCGGATGGGCACTCTATTGGGTCTCCTGTGCTACCTCGACCAAAAGGGCTACAACCTCTGATTCGGGGACATAATTTTGGGAAAAGGATTCCAAAGTCTCAGTTTTAGAAGACAATTCAAGACTAACATCAGACTCCTCCGCGGCATCGGTGGTTACCACTGAAGGGGATGTTGTCGCTTACTAGGATGTTTTCTCCTAATCGTCTATAGAGTTTCGAGCTAGTGATCACTCATTTATTTGGCAGAAGCTTCGATCTAGAATGCAGTATCTGGGATTTTCAAAGGAGACCGCTCTACTATAGGAGTAATAATAAGTCCTCCCCTCCATTCTCCATTGCTTACGGAGACGGCAAATCCAGAGAAAGTTCTAGGCCCTATCTTGCTTGGGTTGGCATCAATGTTAGCAGATCGACTCCAAAGAATGCCGGGGAGTTGGATAAGATTGAGTTCGTGCGATAAGAATCAGAGTAAGGGCGGGGGAGAGCCCAAAAGTAAGTGGAGTTAATGGGACGACTCCGCCTTCACTAAAGAGGAAGCAAGTAGGGCACAGGCTTTGAGGTTGGAGCCTTGCCCGTGAAGGTATCCCAATAGTTGTGCTAATCCAGACTGTCTTCCAGAAGCAAAAAGGAATCCTATCGCTCTAAGAGGAAATGAGGCTGACACTGAGATTTCCTTCCTTTCTGTAAAAGTGAAGACTTTCCGCCTCCAAGCTTGATTTGATTGAAGGACTACTTACCCCATAACTATCAGAGTTGGAAGCGAATCCCGGATAAGAGTAAGAGCAAACTTCTAACTCGCCTTTCAGGCTATGCCCTTCACTTCAAGTATTTACAGGATTCAACTGAGTAGGGGTAGGAGTCAGGGGTTCGAGCCCTTCTCCCACAATTGGCAAGAACCAGTGATCGCCAATTCCTTTCCCAAAGGCTCCTCAGACTGGACTAGAGTATACGTTCTTTTGCGCTTTCCGTCGATCGAAGTAGGGCAAGTCTCAGTCTTGTATTTGAGGTTGGTCAGAGGGCTGGCCCAGGGCATATCGGAGTGAGGGGGTCAATCATCATCGTTTTTCCAGAAAAAGGTAGTTGAAAGCTGGAGCTTTACGAAACGAGTTGTTTTCAAAGCATCCGAGTTGGTAGAGCTTCGAGCGGGAACTTATCGAAAGGAGTGTTGGCAGATCGACCCAATTCCAGCTTCTGTTGGTCTAGCTGTCGTGTCACCTTTAGTATTAGTAAGTGATAGAATGCTTTTCTTCCTTTCAAATTGGAATTATCTTCCTTCTCGCCTTATCCCGTTCGTGAGGTTTTCCCGACGGGCAATATGAAAATCTTTTTCGTCGGTCAAAATCTGTAATCAAATAATTGGTTGCATGTCCACCGCTTGTAGAGACAAGCAGGCTCCGGACGCTTTGAGGTCAAGGGTTTTAGACTTAAAGAAAGCACTGTGGGGAACGGAAGTCAGAGGGGAGTCTTGGTAACGAGTCTAAGAGCAAGCCTTTTTTTTAAGCAATTTCTTCTGGTGACACGGCCCTTCGGTGAGGAATCATTGTCACAAGGCGTAAGAAAGAGTCACCAAGGGTACCGATAAGATGTGGGATAGAGCTCCATTAGGTAGTTATTCAAGGGAGTTTAGTCTAAGGCTGACTGGTGGGGTTTGCCATCCTGTTCCAACAAGGGGGATTGCGGGGATCCCCATATCGTCGCAGGATGGTAGAAAGGGCCTTATACGGCGCTCAAACCAATCCAAATCCTCGGGTGTGAAGGTTTGTTTTATTCCTCACATCAAAGGCGTAACGAATACGGGGAGGCCACAAGCAGCCATGTGACCATTGGGTACCCTGTGAGTGCCCACCAACAGCCATTGAAAAGCGCCCAACTCATGAGAAAACGATGTGAATGAAGAGCGAAAGTTCCGAATCTTACGATAAGGAAGTTTCCTTCTCCCAACCCACACCCTTTTCGTCAATGAGTGTGTCGGCAAGGCTTTCCAGGTTGGTTCAAACCGTAACCCTTGTTCAAGGGGTATACGTTTTATCCAGGGAGCATAGCGACTGATAAGTCGATTAAAGTTCTCCTTAATCGAACCAACCAGCCCCACTATAGAGTGAAGTCTTTACTTCTCAATGTCTCCATAAATAAGCATCAGTAGGTTAACAGTAGAAAGACCGAGAAAAGAGCAGGACTTAAAGGAAGACGAACGGTAGCCAATCGAGAAAAAAAGACAACAAAGCTTAAGAGCAGAGGGAAAACTCGACCAGAAGACCAGCTAACCTAAGCGCCCACGAAGAGAGATTTCGAATACTGAACTAAGTAGGTAGTAGGCCTTCAACCTACTTTGGGATCCTTTATCACAGTATCCTCAAAGCCGCCCTATTTTCGAGAACATTACCTCAACTCGTCATTGGTATTGAGAGTACATATATACTCTCTGACCCGGGCGTCGGGTTAAAGAAAGGGTGTGCTACCGAGGGTTTACAGGGTGAGCGTAAGCGAACTAAAGGGACTAGATCAGTCGACCGTAAGGGAGAAGGTGGTCGTAGAGAAGGCGAACTCCAGTACGTAGACCAGCTGTGAGTGATCACGCACAATAGAGAATGATGGATCAGCGGACCGATTGATTGACCGAGATGTGATGCTCACTAATCGACCATGCAAAAATATCCAAGCTCCTTTACAAGGGCGTTTAGCACCTTTCTCTGAACGCAGATCCAAAGGTAACCGAGGGCACGAGGTTTGTAGGAAGAGGAGTGGTCTAGGAAGGAAGTGGGATGTGAGAGAAAGTCTTACGATCCAACTATTTGTGGTACCCCTAAGATCCTTGGCGCTTAGGAGTCTTCATCTTGGCATCCATCGCAACTCCCCATCCCATGCTGGTAAGTTTCGGGTCGCTATGATCACAAATCGGTTCCAACATGCGCATATAAAAAAAGTCTTGAGGTCTTTGAAGATATGCGTAGAAAGACTGGGCCAGGGAGCAGCATGTAGTTGAGCCGAAATAGGAGTAGAGGAGGGCGCACCAGACGTTGTTTTGGTTTCCATAGCGGGTGATGAAGCTACTATCACCGGTAAGTTGCGTCGGACCAGTTGCAGGTCGACCCGGTGGCGCATCGATGTCTTGAGCGACTGAGAGCCTTGATCCAACGCCAGGTGCAGTCGCAATCCGCAGATCAATCGAAGGTCGCGCAACCGCCAATAGAGACATTGCTCTACGACTCCTTAGAGGTTTGGGAGTGGAAGAAGATTCATCACCGGGCTGGAGATATCCGAGATATAAGGGAAGAAGATCAATGAAAAAAGACTAGCTAGCGTGAGCGGGAGGAGTCTACAACAACAAAGACTTATCCAATGAAATTGCCAATTGCCAGCAGACTTTGACTGACCAATTTAAGTAAAGACCTCAGGTCTAGGGGGCCCAATCATTGCATTTGAAAGCAGCTCCCGAAAGCCTATAAGAAAGAGCTTTAAATAATGATATAGGCACGTAAACGTAAAGAGGGTCGTAAACTCGCCCCTTACTCATGGAACAACTAGCAGCTGGAGGGGCAATTAGATACTTCCAGGCTGCCATTTGAAGAGTCGATCGGAGGCGGGCTTGAGAGATTTAGAAGAAGCTACTGTAATAAAGAATAAGGCATGGCTTGTATTCTAAAGAGAATGACTGACTTCTGGCTTATCTGTATACTAAGTCCGGGCTTGATTCACCAGGTTTTGTAAGATAATTAATGGCTTTTTGGGAATCCCCGGTCACAGACTAAGAAATTCATGCCAATGCTTTCAACTTCAAGTTAGGTGCCTAAGGTCTTTCTGACTCCAGACAGCGGGACTCAATCTCAGTCATAATCTTCGGAAACTTCTATTCTAACTTCCTTTCCTTGCGGTCGGCCCTCTCTTCCCCTCCAGCTTCAAGAGATCAGCTAGGGGCAGTAAGGAAGCCAGCCCGAGAGTAATAAGAAGTCAGCAGTCGGTAATCAGTCATTCGCATGTTGCGGGGATTCCCCTATCCTCACTTCAAAAAGCCTTGGAATCACTTACTATTTCCGTCTGGGCCTCTCTGGAGTCAGATTGACTTAACTTACGAAATGACGTATGTTAGAGGTTCGTAAAGAGATTTCATTAGTAGTTCTCTTTCTCCCCGATTCCTAGTGTTTTCTCTATTGTCTTAGACGTCTCGTCTTGTGAATGACTTTCAAGCTAGGAATGGATTGAAGTAGAAAGCAACTAATCTGCCAAAAACAACTGATTAACCTACTAGTCCTGCTTATCCCCTTTAATCAATTCAAATGCCCAGAGATTTTCTTTCAACACCTAGTTCTCCCCAAGGGAAATCCAGCCTTTGAAACTAGTTCAAATCGAACTCAATGGTGAATTGGTTCATTTCACCAGAAAGCTCTAAAGAGATAGAGAGTAAAGGAACTGACGGAGGAAGGTTTTTTCGTAGCCTTTGACTTAACTGTTGGAGCAAAAGAAGAGAGTTCCGTTACTTCCGAGCTGAGCTCGTGACCCAAGGTAGGAATAGAGTGAAGTAGCTAAGGTTTATGCTATGAAAGTTGCAAGGGAAAATTTGGAATGAATAAAAAAGAAGACAAAGTGCTCACCTATCTCAAAAAGGCGTTAAATGCTGCTTTGAAGTGGGGACTTTCCCACGGCTCGTTCTCGGATTTACCCTTGTTCGATCTGCCATAGTCTCAGAGCTGAGATAATGGACTGCTTTCCTCTGAGACTATGTGGTATCAGAGCGATTCGAGATCAATCAGAGGTGTGCCTGTGAGTTTGCGAAGCGTTTCAGGTTGAAACGGATGACAGTTGATGTCTCTCCGCTTTCGATTAGGAAACTAGCTATGGTAACTGCACTCCCGGTTTAGTCTTTATGATCCCCTTCCCCGTAAGCTACGTTGGCCTGTTCCTCGAGTCAGTATTCGGATCTGTCTCCTGGCTCTAGTTTAAGGTCCGTTTAGTACTTCTCGCTTTAAAGGAGAAGAGATAGATCGCTTACAGCAAACGGAGGAAAAGCCCAATAGAGTAAGGCTATTTTCGAGTGAGCCGAGCCATTTTATCATTTTATTACCATCATCAGCCGCCGTCTCTCGTGAGTTGCTATGTTGTGCAATGGACCTATAGGGTATACCCCCTACCTATGAAGGTCCTGCTCGTGCTTGCACCAGGTTATCTCCGACTCCCACTGCCAGGAGTGGAGGGGATAAGAAGGACATATCCTCAAAGTTTCTCGATCCCGCTCTCCCCACTCGCAATCTGATTTTTGACTCATTACATTCTTCTTCTGCTGAAATGCTATGGACGTCACACACAATCTAGAAAACGACTCAAAGTGTCAGTTGTGAACTCAGACCTTGAGAGAAGCCGCAGTTGACTGCTATTTCGGCCTAGACGATCCTTAGACGCACAAGGCGCTTCGAATTGTACAAGTCAGTCGTTTCTGGCGCTGTTTGGAGTAGTGCAAGATGAGGGCGAGGTCATGGACAAGTGAACGTCCATGCCTGCATCGGAAAGAGTCAAGCAGTACCTGGCGCGCTTCAAGGCGCAGCCCAACTCACGAGAGACGATGGCAACACGTTGATTGAATAAGAAGTGGTTCGTGAATGGACTTTTTCTGTCTATCCGAGACCGAGTCAATCTCTTCCACCCGGACTGGAGCAAGTGGGGGCGCAAGCGACGAGCCTATAAACAAAAGACCGTTCAAAGCCCCTATAGAATGAATAAGGGGAGAAGGAGGCGTTCGATGTTTCAAATCTCAAGAAGGACGTGCTCAGAATGGCCAAAGACGTCGTGCAAGATGCGGCAGAGAAAAGCAATGACTGGTGCCCTAAGTGTAAGACCAGTGGAAACTGCCTGGCCGACTGCAAGTATCACCCAAATAATAAGGCACAGCAGACCACATACCAGGCGCAAGAGGATAAAGGCGCCCGAGGTGGCTTCCGTTTTTGGGTGGCCCTCTGCAAAAGTTTGATTTTTTCTCGTTCATTCGGTCATCAAAGACATACTCTGCAAGCCAATTTCCCCTGTCAGCATAAAAACATAGAGTCTTATCCGATCGGGGACCTTCATTCCCCCCGCTGTATCGAATTCTTTGAGTGTCTAGCCTGCTCCCTTTGTTCAGTCGGAAGACTTTCTATTCAAATGAGACGCACTCCCATTGTCTCAATAAGGTCAGCAGCAAGGCATACAGCAGGGACGAATAGATTCCCAAGGCCAGAACTATAGACTCATTCTGCATGTAGGACTCATTAGACTTTGTCTATTCCCACCGGTCCGGTAAGTGGTACACTAGAGAATGAGATCCTTATGGGGCAAAGCCTTAGATCAGATCCTTTATCCCACGGGGCCTAAGCTGAAAGATCATAGGACATAGAAGACTGACAGGCTTTAGAAGCTAAGCCGGAGCTTCCAACTACTTTGCAATAAATTCCTGCATCTTCAAAGGTAGGAGAGGCTGTAACATTGCTTTCAGACAGAAAGCCCAGGTATAGCACACACCATCGGGAGAGGTCTAGCTCCGCAAGCAAGTTCGTCTTTTCGGGTTCAGGGATGAGGAATGAAAGACGTTCAGTTAGCCTATTTTTTATTCAATTCATTAAGAATTCTCCTTTCGGGCGTTTACTTTACTTCTAAACTACTCCTCATCCGAGGTTGAAAAAGCTGCTAACAAGAAGAGTTTTTCTTTTCTCTTTCTTTAGGTGAATGTGCTTGATGCAATATGTGACATGACAGTAGGAACTCTTGGTCTTATCTCAGTTGCCGCGGTTGTCGGACTAGAAATGTTTTCACTAAGAACTGATTGAATCACCGGTGTGAGGACTGCTATAGAATTCGAATAAGCTCTTGAAAGAATAGCTCCTGGTGGTTCAGGACGTGAATCAATAGGAATAGGATAATCTGCTGCATTGAATGGCATCTTCTGATTCACTATCAAAGAATAGCTGTGAGGAAGGGACTGATTGACCTCAGGCTTTTTGGGGGATGAAGGAATTTCCGATTTCCATTTCTACGGTCTCTAGAAGAAATTCCACATCTGACCCAAGGTTTTTGACTTCACTCCACTCCTGGAGGAAGGTTGTTTGGAATTGAATCCAGTGCTCGTCTTTTGGGGGCCTTTAGTCTTTTGTTTTCTAGTGACAAAGTGGAGTTTTCTGCCTGAAGCTGGTCAGTAGCCAACTCATACTGAGCCTCAATCCCCATTCGAATATCTTCTGCGTCATCTGTCATTGGTATTGGCAAGTTTGGGCCATAAACCTTCGGTGCAAGGAATCCACTACCTCGTCTGGCATGCCAGACAGGATAGCCTTCGGTAGTTGCATCTGTATAATTTCCGGGCGTGACCCGGTGTACCTGCTTCCAAGCCTCCGCTATTTCCTTTACTAAGGCTATGGCTCCTTCGTCTTTGTATGACAATTCCAGTTCACTCAGCTCGTGTGTCATAGGGACAAACTTGCACCAAACTGCTTCCGGACCAGGGTCCCCACAAAGGAAGCCAAGGGTCGCTTCCACATCTATATGCTACTGGGCAAGGCTTCACCCCAGGAGCTCTCCATTCAACGTTCTGACTGTTCCGACTCTGGAAAATGGAAATCCACTCTGATTTTGAAAAACGGTCCTGGCCATTCACTTGAACAGAATTCCACAATTGGGATTTTTTTTTGGTGCAGGTAAGGCTTTGTGAACCTATTCTCTGTGCACTCCAGATTTCTAGTAATGGGGCACAACCGAGGATTCTAAACCTTTGGTCCGGCAGTAGTTCAAGGACCGGAAAGTTTCTGCTAAAATGGCTGGTACAGGATTAACCCCGTGCATGACCTGGTGAAAGAGGTCAATCACTCTGCCATCAATGTACCCCAAAGCCTTAGGGAAAATTATCAGTCCATAAACTGCCAGTGCGGTGGCGATTCATCCCAAATCATCCTCCTGCTGCTGCATAATAAAGGCATGCAAGAAGTCCCACGATACACACTCTTCGTCTCCCTTCTCTTTTATATGTATGTGGGTCTATCTCGGCTGCCTGCATGTCTAGTATCTTGGCAACTTTCCTTCTCATGCCCGATCTTGGCTCATATCAATAGACTTTGTCTGGGTCTGTCAATGTATGAGTCTCAAGTGAGTGAAGTGCCTTACGGGTGTAGGGCACGAACGCTAACACACGGTAAATTGTAAGCCCCAACAACAAAGGAACGGGCATTTTCGGGGACTAGCCCGCTTCCCATTACTCAAGAGGGAAATTCCTAGCACATAATTAAGGGAGCCATGGAAAGGTGACTGAAACACCAGAAACGGCGACTACCCGAGCTAATGATAGAG
>Ga0157368_1001031_pt1 | contig 12210 bp, 7 predicted proteins | sample AttbisABBM3_FD_113146 | JGI IMG/M metagenome (GOLD analysis project Ga0157368, IMG submission 113146) | Fungus gardens microbial communities from leaf cutter ant in Botucatu, State of São Paulo, Brazil - Atta bisphaerica ABBM3 | ecosystem: Host-associated > Fungi > Mycelium > Unclassified ...
CAGCGAGGGCTCCTTGTCGAGTTCTCTTGTAATCCCCACTACTAGATAGCCTACTGAGAGCTTTGCTGAAGTCAGCATACTATGAGTGCCGTTACGGCGAGTGGTTGCTACAACAACTACTCCTTAACCAAGTTCCAATAAGAAAAATTAGAAATAAAAATCTAAGAGAATAAATAAGAATAAGTCTACTATCTTTGACTCTAACACTATTCTAATATCTATGTATTTACCATAAGTCCTGCATGAGGATTTTTTTGGTTCAACAATTTATTACATAATGCTTAATCATAGTCTGTGGCAGACTATCTACTATAAGTAGCTTATAATTTTTTGCAGAGATCTTCCTTATAGGTAGAGAAATATTATTAGTGATAAAACTTAAAGAAAAATTTGGATAAAGGTTTTTTATAACCAACTTACAAATTATGCATTCAAGTCTCAAGAAATCTATCATACTGAGAATATAGAATCAAGAGAAACTAAGAGAGATAAGACTAAGAAAATATTTACAGAAATAGAAAATCAAACCAATTAAGTATTCATGAAGACTTATAAGAAATGAATAAGAGTCAAAAACACATCTATAGGGAGTAGTACATGTGATCATGTGATATACTGACTAAGTGAGACACTATCTTGAAATTAAGTTCACACCAACTAAAATGTAACTGAGAAGATTAATTCTAACACAAACTGAGGTTCTCTATTCATATTTCTTCTGTTGTTGCCATATTTCATGGTAATGTTATTTCCTTGCAATGCCTTTACTTCTAATCTATCTTTTGTAACAGAGTTATCTCTCTGTTCAAACATTATAAGTACTTGGTCTTTTATAGTAGAGTTTACTTCTTTCCAATCTGAACTCCTGTTAGTATCTCACTACTAAAACATTCACTTAATATAGCTGTTGATATCACTTGGAGCCAAATTATGAAGTAACTATCTAGATGTTATCATTCTGATGTTAGCTTAACATTGTTCAATTAGATTACAATAGACAGTAGAATATTTAGAATGTTAGCCACCTTTAGAAAACTTTATTCTATTTTCTTAGGTTTTTCTGAAGGTAGGTTGTATTTAATCAGTAGATTCCACAATATATTCTTATGTTTTTCTGAAGATTATAAGCTTCACATCACATTATGAATGTTATAAACTCAAGACCTTAGAGTGGATCAAGAATAAGAACCTTGTATTGGATTAACACAAGAGAACTTGATAGAGAGTTCTGTACATGATTGTCTACCTTATATACCTAAAACTAATGGTCCATACAGTAGCCTACTCTAACTGACCATATGTTTGCTTTAAAGTCAACATGTATATAATATGCTGTATAACATCATCTTTCCAGAACCTTCTACTGTCTTCCATTATGACATGTGATTGTGTGATAGTGTGACCATGACAGCATTCATATGACTGTGAAATGTATAATACTGAGTCATGTCCAACCCTAACCCTGGCTTCTAAAATAAAAATAAATGGAAAATAAAATAAAAGTGAGAAAAAAATTAAGAATAAATAGAGTCTGCCATTTTCATTCTAACAATGGACTTTACTTAGTTACTTTAATACTATATACTTATATTATACATTCTAATCTCCTGGATTAGCTTACTTTATAAGAAATAATGAGGATAGTATGGCCAGAGATATTTCTGATAGAAACATCTAGAATGTCAGCTCAGAAAGGAAGAAGGGTTACTACTAGCAACAGAGAGATTGTTCTTGAGAAGAGAAAGCAAAAGTACTTGAGTACTTTTTTAAGAAGTCAAAAAAGTCCTCAATTGATAGAGATAAATCAACTAAGGAACTATGGGTAAATCTAGAGCAGTTTGCAAAGATGTATTGATATGTTTTCATCTGGCAATAACCATACAGACACTAGATGCACTTTATAAAGAAAAAACATTATCTGTACTTCCCAATAAGAGCATAGTTAAGAATAGCTCTAGTTACCCTACTATTCTTAGAGTAGCTGGGCTAAAGGGGTTTGTGATTCTTATCTCTAAAAGTCAGAAAATGACACTTTTAAACAGTGGGATAATTAAAGGAGATTTTCCAAGCATTTAGACATAAAGTAACACTCTTAGAGTAAAGAGCATTAATAGATGTTGCTGGATGAAGTCTAGTAGCCACTCTAGTATTAGTCATATTTTTATGGACTATCTAGTAAAGAGACTACTCAGCTTTGCTTAAACAATCTCAGAATTCAATTTTATGGCCAAGACCATCACAAAAGAACAATCTTAGTGCAGAACAGCTAAAGAGTAAACCTGTTTAGAGTGCACTGAGGGGTCTACTACCTTTCTAGCAGAGCCTAGAGAGTAAGTGATAAGAATTATATGTTTAATATCCATACTAGTAGCCTTGGAGACTCCTAGTCTTATGAAAACAGCTCAACATCAAGAACAGTTGTTTTACCAGCTGGAGCCTTAAAAACAATATCTAGTAGCCTAGTCTCCAGAAATATGCAGCAGAGATAGCCTACATGTTTGGGGAGGTATAGCACTTGTATCAGTGACAACAACAAGAGTGGAGGGAAAAGAGGCTGCTTTATGACAAAGATAGTCTAGAGACTCTAGATGAGCTGTGCAATTATTGAGACTTGAATGATTGCAAGGATAGAAGGAGATGTAATCAGAGAAGCTATCTAATAGTCTATGATCTGGTATAGCCTTAGTATCAAAAAGATTAAAGTATTCAGTAAGATTAAGAAGTAATGCTTTAGTATCTAGAAAGAAGCTCTTTAAATAAGCACACTGAGCATCATTCAAAAGGGCAAGTGATTGTGGGTGAGGACAAGCATCCTTCAAGTTTTTATCATTAAGTAAAGATATCAGTATATATTGTAAAGAAAGAGTAGCAGTCCTAAGACAAGATTGCTAAACTAGTTTCTTTAGATGGAGTTGAATTGGAATAAGGCATACCAAGACCTCAATTCCACTAGTAGGTGAAGTACAAAATACACCCAACATTCAAAGAGCAGCCTTGCTTTGTATAGTTGCTAAAAGCAATACTTAAGCCTTGGTAAGTACTCTAGCAAAAAACCAGAACTGAAGACCATAGTGTCACAAACTTTACTCAACTTGTATTTCCATAACTAGTGGACCAATTCTCACAAACCAAGTTGCACTGGAAAGCCCCAAATGAGGGCTATTTGTGCATATATAGGATGTATAAAAGTAACAACAGATTACTGAGATATCAGACCATCAGTAACTACAAGTTTCATTGGCTATTATCTCAGAAATAACTAGATGTATTTCCACAATTGAACTTGCATTGGAAAGTGCTCATCAAATAGTTTCTAATATATCATACATTATATAGAGATCAGTAAGAGATACAAACTTATTAATATAGTGATATAATTAGTTATCTTTGAAAATTAGCCTGAAATAACATATAACAGCCCTACTAGATATGAGTTTTGATCATGTGATTAAAACAGCTTGCACACAGACTATTACTATTTTGTATAAACACTTCTATATCTGAGAATTAGATCTTAGATTTAACAACATCAATTTTCATTTTTTCATCATTGTTATCATTATTTAACTTTTGAATCACTCCTAAACCTCTGAGAGTATACCTAAGGTTCAGATATCACAAATAAGTGAGTAGTTTATTTTGTGATAAAATTGATTTTTTAGCTGCATAGTCAATAGTGTCACAATTTTTTGACACTTAACACTCCAAGAGACAATACCACTGTTTATAATAAAGATATAGCATAGCAATTTTCTACCATGTTACTATTTGTATTCATGAATCCAGCCAAAATTTCCCCAGCTTCTTTATAAGTCAAATATAGTTTTCATATAATCTTTAGGTAACAAAAATACTCTTAACTGCTTTCTAGTACATTTATCCAGGGTTCTTTGAGAATTTTGAGAGCACTTGCACTGTATAAACAATATTTAGGCATGTTCCAAGAGTAGTATACATTAGGGTACCAACTGCTTTTTAATATAGGACATTGGCCATATGTATGATTTTGTTAGGTATAGTTTACATCAGGAGGTAAAAGCCTGTAGGATTGGCTTGAAAATGTGTAGAGTATGGAAACTCTATGTAATGAGCTCAGTGATGTGGACTTGTTAGAACAACCTTGGCTTCAGCTTATATACTGTGCTGTCTGTCTGCTATGTGGTTGCAACTTCAGATGAATAGATTATCTTCATTGATTATCAGACTAGCAAATTACAGTGTAACTACTAGTTTAATATACAAGTCAGATATATAGAAGATGCTTGGGGTTTCAGTATATTACCCTGAGCAGAGATTTCAGTAATGAGATACTGACAGTAAGATAGAAGAACTCTGCTATAAAAGACTAAGTTTGATTTGATAGGAGTATTCTCATCATAGAAGACTGGATATCCCAGTTATTGTATCATCACTGCAAGGATGTGTTGTAAGAAGGGTAGCCATCATGGAAGATGGGCTTGTTTTATAGGTATTGTAATGGCAATATTACTGTGGAGATGTATCTTCAGAATAGGTAGACTTGATATGTAACAGATTTTAACTGTTGACTTAGAAGACTAATTAGAGATAAGACATAGGATAGGGTCTATTGGTGTACTGATTGGTTTTGTATCCTCAAGTTCAAAACAGCAGAGTGAAGTATTAATATATGATTGTTGGAACATCATCAGCTTACTAGCCTTGTAGTCTCTCTTTAGTTTGATGTCTAGCAGTCAATAAATTTCTTTCAGATCTGTAATATCAACAAAATTCTTCTTTATACAATCTAATAACTTGATTAAGATTGCCATGATTGTGCAATTATCAATGTGGATGAGGACAATAGTGAGTTTGTGACTTATAACCTTGAAGAATACACTTTGGTCAACATCACAGTATATAAAACTAAGACTATCTACAAGAATTTCACATAACTACTGGTACTAACAGTAGATAGATTGTTTTAAGCTATTCAACATCTTTTTTAGATGACAGACTTTATTAGAATGGTCAGGATTGACAAAACAAAGGGGCTGCCACATGTAAATACAATTATTTTTAGTGAGTTTACCATTTAGAAAAGTCTCTTTGATATCAATCTGATAAATTTTCATGTCTTGGGCAGCTACAATAGCAAGAACAGTATGGATGGATGTGAGTTTAGCAACAGATGTCAAAGTGTCAAAGTAATCAACACTAGAGACTTGAAAAAATCCTTGGGTTACCAAACAAGTCTTATAATGTATAACATTTCCAGCTACATCTCTCTTTGCCTTGAATATCCACTTTGATCTAACAATATTGACTCCAAATGGTAGGTCAATAAGCTCTTATGCTGATTTCTTCTAATATGGTAAGTTTCTCTTCTATTGCTTTCTTTTATAGCTTCCAATCCACTTGTCTTATTATTTCTTTCAGATTAGTTGGCTTTAACAACTCCATTTCCTTAATATTTACTACAAAAATATGAACTTCAGTTCAGTTCAACTCTTTGGTAAGTAGAACTGCTTTCTCTTCAAGAATTTTATAAGCTTTGAGGCTTAGATTTTTGATGTACTTAGATCTTTCAATAGGCTTAATAGATATTCCTAGAGTAAAGTCAACAAATGAATCTTGTATTAAGGTTAATATAATAGAGTTTTTAAGTACAATCTATTTATCTTATATATATTAGGCTTATAGTCCATGTTACACTAAATCTAGCCTACTCTAAAGGATATATATTTGCTTTAAGATCAACATGTATAGTATTATTATTCTAGGTTTTTCTATAAGGTTTTGTATAATGTATGATTGAGTGACTAGGACTTGTGACAGTCACATGTGATGTCATCTAACTCTTAGTTCAAAAATATAAAATATAAAATAAAATGAAAATTAAAATAAAATAAATAAATAAATAGAGTTTACTATCTTTAACTTTGATAGAGATATGATATAAGACCAAGAGATTCAACATCTATAGTAGTGATATTAGAAGCCATTTTAGAAAGAGAGACTAGTATCAGAAAAGTAGTAGTTGGATTTTTAAATAGACTTTTAATAGATTTACAGTTAGTCTGAGACTTGCTAGTAGCTTCATTCTTCTCTTTGAGTCTTGAGTGACTAGTGTTGATAAAACAAAAATTGTGCTCAGCTTTAACAGTATTTGTATCTAGAAAGTAGATTAGAAAACCATTGCTCTTATTATTATATCTAATCTAATGTTTTTGCTTTGCTTATCTATATAGCTTATTACTACCTACTTAATGTACCAACAACTTATCTTCTTATTCTCTCAATACCTTATCCTCTCAATGCTCTCAAGTCTAGTTTCTTTTCATATACCAACTTAAAAGGTATCACTCCTTTGATTGTCTTAGAGCCTATCCAGTTTATTGACCAAACAACATAAGACACTGTATGTACTTATAATAACTGTAATATCATTATGTTAAGAAGTATTATGTATAATGAGTTTTTGCTTTGTTTCTTAAGACTTTAGGTATGACTGGAATTCTATAGACATATATTCTCTTTCTTTATCTAAGTAGAGGGCCTTGATGTACATGCCATGTTATATCTCACACATTGTATCAAAAGCTTTTTATAATTCCAAAACTTCTGATTTACTTATAAGAAAATCAATGTGAGTCTATTATGAATAGTCATCAATAAAAATCACATAATAATACTATTCTCTCTTAGTCTTCACTTGAGCAGATTTCCCTATATCAGAATGTATCTCCTTACCAAATACCTTTGCTTTCTCACTCTTACAAACTTTCAAAATTGGAGTCATCTTACCAAAGGTATATGACTTACAAAAGATATCAGTCTCTCCACTCTCTTCAAACTTTAGACTAGTAACTAGACTATCATGAACAAGTTTCCAAGCAGCACCAGGTGAAATATGACTCAACCACTGGTATAATATATCTAGAGTAAGCAGTTTATTAATTATATTTATCTTTTCTATCTCTCTAACTAATTTAATAGTTCTTTTCTATTTTAGGAAACCTTAGCAACTCAAGAACCACCTGCATCATACATAATACACTTTTTGTTTGTGAATATAATTGAAAAACTAGCATCATCAAATCATTCAATTAAAACAAGAGTATACTTAGTCTTAAAAGAATATAGAACTTTACTGAGATGAAGCTTAGAAAATATAGCACTATTTAGTAGGTCTAAAACAAGTTCTTTTTTTCCTACTACACTAAAATTTTGTTTGTTTGCAGCTTATAGAACCTTTGGTATAATAGATTGGAAGATAGAGAAATCATCTTGATAGGAAGTGATGTGAGTAGTAGCATCTGAGTCAAAAACTTTTATTTGAGTGGTAATTGGTTCAATAATACTAATAATTTCCTCAGTAGTGAGTTTTTCAACATTTATTGTTATTCAACTTCTTCACAAACTTTTTTTTAATCATATATTTGCATGGATCTTTTTTTTTTAAATCAACAATTTATAATGTGGGTGCCATGATAGCAGACCACAGTAACTACTTTGTAGCTACAAACATTGAAAAACAAACAACATATATGAATGAAAATGAAAATGAAAACTAGCCTAAAGATAACAGGATTTCTACATTACCATACTTTAATTCCTTGGAGTTCTTGTTGTTTTTTACCATGCCAAATTTTATTGAAACAGTTACACCAATAAGGATATGTATAGCTGTCCACTTGATGGTTGCCTTTTTGCAGTTAACATATTTGAAAGAATGAGGACAAAGCTCACCTTCCTTTGTAGCAAGCCTTGGTGGATTAATATTAGTGTTTTCTTTGCAGTACCATGCTCTCTCTCTATGATGCTCAGTCTTGTAAGGTCCATTGCATTTGATATATCTGAACACATGTGATCAATACCCAAAGGTTGAATGTTTCTATCTCCAACAGTTTTTACACTGTGGAATACTAGGATATGTACTAGTATTATGTATAGTGACAATAAATCATCTTATGTTAAAATGATAATTGATAATTGACTTAGCTTTGGATCCAGACTGTGAATTCCAGATATTGATCCAGACAACAGCTGGATCAGAGTTCAGAGAAGCCTTAATAATTCTTAGCTTTGATGCTAAGGCAATATTATTTGAATATATGTAATTCTTTAAGTACCCTTAAAATAATATTAGGAGAAATAGCTTTGTTAGTGTTCTCTGAGTAATATGAAAGACCTAGAATCTTCAAAAACAATTTGGATTAGGATAGATGAGAACTTTTAATGAGGTCCTGATTGATGTTCTTAGAATTTTTAAGAATATCTTCAATAATGCTCATGTCCTGAGTAGAAGTGACTTGATTTGTTGTGATGATAATGCCTAATTTCTCTAAGTGAATAAAGTTGGCCAAGGTATTTGAATTGGCCTCTTGAAGAGAACTATTGATAAACATGATATAGGAGCTTGCATTGCTCCCAATAACTTTAGCATTGTCCTTGCTCATAAGAATAAAGACTTGCTTTCTTGAGAGTTCTTTTATGGTCATGTTAACTTTCAGTTTGACTGAACCTGATTTGTTGATAATATTATTGATTTCAATGATTTTCTTAGGTGATGTAGTTGGAAATACATCTTTAATATGAATAATGTCTTCAACACTAGTATATGAAGCCTGTGTGTATAACTTCTTATTGTTGATGGGATCAGTTAATTTACTAATGTTCAACTTGGCTAGACTAGGAGAAGAAGTAGATTTGAAGGCTTTAGGAGCCACTGGTATAAAGTATGATAAAACACATTAACAAAATGTTCTGTCTTCATCTGCACTAAGACAATCTTAGCCAGACTTATATATTATATTAACTAAATACCATGCTACAAAACCAATATCTGCCAGTTTTGGGAAATTCTTGGCTGGTTTGTTATCAAGAGAATGCTGCTTGATAAATATATTAATTCTAAGAAGTGAACAAGTGATGTTTTGAGCATTACTACTGAGAAATTTGTTGATCCTAAATAATAAGACTAGAGCAAAAAGGCCATCCCAAAAATCTGGATCTACTAGTTGATTGTTATTATATAGTATAGCTGAAGATTCTATCATAGGTTTGACATTCTTTTCCATGCCTTGACCATGAGGTATAGGCATATTGATACCTATAGATTGCTCTACTGAAGACATGTTTACTCTTGCAAGTTGTGTTGCTGCAGGAGTTTTACAAGAAGAGGGGATTTAGAAGATAGAGACAATGCTGTTGATGCCTCTAATACTCCTCTGTTGAGAGGATTCATGCATTCACTAGTCAAAGAAGGATCTACAGACAGTGAATTCACTGCTATGGAAGTATCAAAATGTAACTCTAAGGATTTGGAACTTTGTAGTAGCTCATTTTCTTGGATTTTATGATTTACTTGCTTAGAGTATTAACTAGGTAAAAAAGATATAATGTATTTGCTATAATTTCTATGAGTACTAACTACACTAAATAGTGGTAGGAGGAAAGAAGTGTGATGCATTTGCATGGATCAATAAGCTATCATATTTTTATGTCATGAATAATTGAAATTTTTTTTAAAAAATCAATAATTTATTATATAGTATATAGTATTACACAATGTAATTACTTAAATACAGATGATGAAAATGAAAATGAAAATGAAAAATGAAAAGAAGAAGAAGAAAAAAGAGTAAAAAATGAAAAATAGAAAGTAGGTAGTATAAACTACACTAATATAACAAGTTTAGTAAAAGCCAATCCTATGTAATACCTTTCTGAGAGCAAAATGCTTTAACATTGAACTCTAGAAAAGTGAGAATATTTTTAAGGGATTCCCTTTTAGGATTCCAAGACTTGTTATACTGCATATACTCAAATAGAATATGTCTCTTTGACTTAATAGAATAATTTCCATATGGACATACAAAAGGTTTTTTGGGAAAAACCTAAGCCTGTATTCACCAATCAGAATATTATTTGTAATCAGTCTGGTAATGTATGCATATATTGAATTAGAGAAGCCAAAATACTTTATCTAAACACCACCTTTGGATGGATGGGTTGATAATCATCATCATTTAAGTTAAGGAAGTATTTTCCTTTATATTCTGAAGCTTGCAAGTACATCTGTCATTTGTGAACAATAAAATTGCTTTCTTCTTTTCTGCTTAACTCCCATGAAGATTTGCTTGGAAATATAGGATCAACTTTAAGATATTTTGACTTATTGTCAACCAATAAATATAGAGACTACTTGATGCTACTAGAACAGTCCTAGAATGAGATTGAATAGTTAGATTTTTTATTGAAAAAAACTCTAAAATCATTTGATATAGTAATAGAGTGTAGTTAGTGTAGATGAATGAATATGTTAAAAATCCACTTAGTGGCTAGAATAGTATCTGTAATAACAACAATATGAGCTATGTCATATAATTGAGTTACATGATTTATGCCACATTACATAGCAAAGAGCTCAGCTTCAAAGAACATTGCATTTATTACATGATAAATGGATTTGACAGTGATTTACTGTCCTCTCTGGATGTGTGATATATATGTGGCCATATTGTTTTTAACACTGGTATCAGATATGATGAGTATAGTATCTTAATTGTTGAGTGAATCCTTGTAGATGCTATCAAGTTTATTTCAATGAGTAATTATTATATTAGTGTATTTTCAATTAACTAGATAAAAAGAGAAATAATTAGAGAAATTGTCTACTAAACAAAAACCTGGAAAAAGTTCTTTATTAAGACTGTCAAAAGAAGGAAAAACTTCTTTTAGGCAGTTGTTGGTATTTATTATAGAACTCTTGATTTTCAAGCATTATTTAAATATGAAATGAACTGTGGCCATGTAATGAGGCTTAGCCTTTTTGGAATGATATCCATCTAAAAGTGTATTAATCATGTGTTGCTTAGGAAGAGATGTTATATATAGATGATGTCAACTGCTACATTTGCCAAGATGAAAGTGGATAGAGATAAGACTAGTAATAAAATAATTAGAGAAAATTTTGGAAATTTGTGAGTTAAAACCAGCTTTGCTTAAGATCTTTGGAAGAAGTTGATAATTTAGAGATGGGAAAAATTGTGTAATGTCAAATACAAAAATACTTGTGTAAAAATCTTTTATTTGATTTGTATGAATAAAGTTTAAAGTGATAAAGTAAACTTGAAGTCTATTGCTTAAAACTTTCTCAATAAGTTTTCCTAATATATTAAGAATGATAGGTTAAAATATTTCAGAGGAATTGTATAAAGGCTTGTTAGGCTTTGGAATAATGATTGAAGCTAACTTCTTGAAATAAGAAGGCTAATAGCTAAGATTGATGTATGAATTTGCTATATTGACAATGTTAGTAACACACTTAGCATCACTTACTAATATTTTGAGATGACTCCAGAAAATATAGTTTGAATCCAGAGTAGACAAATTACTATACTTGTCTATAGTATTAATAAACTTGGTTTTAGAAAAAGAAGGCTATTCTATATATTGATGTGATGGAATTTTATCCAAGAGTTAATAATTAATTAGCCTATCTTATGCAGTATTATAAGAAAGATGAAGAGCTTGCTATAATTCATTGTATGGATACCTGTTGAACTTGATGGCTTCTATGGCTAGTAATTTACATTTCTTAACCCAATTTATCAGATTTCTTGAATCTTTTTATTAAAAAATATTCATTTGGTCATTTTTACCATTAACTTGTACTTAATCCAGTCTACTCTACTTCTAGATATTTGATACATAGTTAGATTCCTATTACATTCCTTATTCCACCATATCTTAAATTACTTGATAATGTTGACAAGCTTGGGATATTTATACCAAAGCTTTTCTATAATAAAAGTAAACTCTTAAGTTATATCTTTCAGCATATCATAATTATGAATATTAGTCATATTAATATAAATATCCTATTTCTTAAATCATTAACAAATTCTTTTTCTTTCTTACTATTCTTGACAATAGCTAGTTTTTTATCTTGTATAAATTCTTTCTCAATGATAATACAGACGAGTAAAGGAGCATGGTTAGATAGTTCTCAAAGATCTAGTAATATCATATGATTGTTGAATTCCTCTGCATTTTCTCAGAGAAATATTAAGTCTAATACCAAATTTGAACCTTGAGAATTATCTGTGTATTAAATAGAGACTTGAATAATAGGTGATGATAGTTCTAAGTTAAAACTATCAGTTATTTTCCTAAGCATATCTGTATATATTGAATGATATAAATACAAAGGGTTCCAATTATTATTTCTAATATTAAAATCTC
>Ga0157368_1001032_pt1 | contig 12192 bp, 15 predicted proteins | sample AttbisABBM3_FD_113146 | JGI IMG/M metagenome (GOLD analysis project Ga0157368, IMG submission 113146) | Fungus gardens microbial communities from leaf cutter ant in Botucatu, State of São Paulo, Brazil - Atta bisphaerica ABBM3 | ecosystem: Host-associated > Fungi > Mycelium > Unclassified ...
AAAATGAAAATAAATAGAGTCTACTGCTTTCAACTTTGACAATAAGCTCTCTAGCTTGATTTGCAACTCTGGTACTTCAACTACTTATGTGGATAACCACATCTGTTTTCAAATAAGTTTCCATACTTGATCCAATCTCTTACCATACAACTAACTATAAATATCTGCTTGAAGTGAGAATTGTACTATATAAGTAGAAACTCTATTGAGTTCTCTTATGTTAACTCTAATTAAGGTTTCTTTTAATTCTAACTTTTTAAACCTAAGTCATAATATATATAACTAATTACTTTTAATATTTTCTATCATGTAACTCATGTAATGTGATTCACTTATATAACTCACTAGCTCAAAATAGAAGTAAAAAAGAAAGTCAAGTTCTAATAGTCTATGATATTAATATTTATACAAATATTATTATGGACTAGGTTTAACTATTTTCTACTCTAGACTTGTGTTTAGGCATATAAGAGCCTTAATCAAGCCTTAGCTACTCTGTTATATCTTAGACTAGTGTTTGTCAATATATCATAGTTATATTATATCCCAATCCAGTATTAAATGCAGTTTATACCTCATTATCAAAGATAGTCAGTTGTGTATTATCCAAGAATATAGAAGACAGGTTGGAATAACCTTCAGTTTTAGCTTATATGTTATATCTCTACATGTCACACTGATTGTATATTTTGGAAGGGAGCATTGGTAAATTTTAGTAGATTGGAACTACCAGAGGATGGCAAGGTGTATTATTGCCAATACTGGAAGAGGGTGCCAGTTTTGGTTGATTTTCAGAATGAGGCTAATACAGATAAACTATCAATTTATATACTAGGTATACTATCTAGGATAGTTAGTTTGGAATGAAACTACTAAGTAAGTTATTCTGGATTCTGGTAATTCTTGGATATCAGAGATAGAAGTCCATAAGATTGGTGAAGAACCCCAAGAATATCTGAGAGAGGATGGAAAGAGGTGATCTTTGAAATGAATGGCTGAAACAAGATGTGATATCTAGTTACATCCATTTCAACCCACAGATAATGCTTTCTAACCCATCTGTACTTCTAAATCTCTTTTGGTATGGATCATCTCTCTCTGTTTCACCTTAGACATCCTTGCTGGACTTTTTGACAACTCCATGGATTTCTATCTTATTATATAAGGACCATCCAAAACTAGAATAACTCACTTACAGTCTCTATTTCTAGATGTCTATCCTAGATAGAATACTTAGTATATAAGCCAGTAGTTACACTGTAAATCTTATCCTGAAAATCAACCAAAACTAACACTATCTTCTAGTATTGGCAACAACACACATTACCATCTTCTAGTGGATTTATCCTCTAAGCCTTTCTAAGTAATACTTCCAAAATATATAACCAGTGTGACTAGTAGAGGTGCAGCACATAAGCTGAAGCCAAAGGTCATCTTGACATCTATGTTCCATGTATCTGGATAATACATACTTACTAATCTGACTTCTAGGAGCTCACTAATAGATTTCAGATAACAAGGTGTAAACTATGTCTAACATGTTGTTTCAATCTAAATAGACTTCATTAATGCTCCAGTAACAAGTCTTTCTTAATGTTCAAAGTCTAAAATAATTTATGAGGAAAAATCAAGAATAGGAAGCTTGTCCATTGATGACTTTGGGATAATTGGACAAAAGATATGTTGGAAATCAAACTTGAGATTGTATGTCTCAAAAACTAATACAAAACAGCAGTGTATCTGTACATTAAGCACTGTAGCACACCTCTACAGAACAAGTAGTCTTGAGGCATATGGCTACCAAGGGTAAACATCAATTTGTTGTCAGGTGTTTTCACAACAACAAAAATGAGATATGCTATTTATCTATTTATCATCTGTTTATATATTATATTCCCTTGGTGTACTTCCAGATCTCAGCTCTTTCAGAAAGTGTAGTTTAGGGAACTACATCTCTTCCACCAGGTCAATACTTACGCAATGCATAAGGCTGACAGCGTCAACTTCACATTGTTCCCTGGTCACCAACCAATCAGAACGTTCCCTAACATTTTGCTGTGCTTTCCCACGGGTTGGTTCCTCCCTGCAAAGCCTAGCTTGTTCTTCTCTTAACAATGCCCGGCACTCATTTACTTCCGCCAAACCTCCTCAAACTCTTTGCACCTCGACCTCCGCTCCCCTACTCTCGTCCTGTTGATAAGGATATTGACCGAATCCGTAACAAGGATGTGGGTGGCGTCGGCCAAATTCTTGTCCGTCTGAAAGAGGAAACGACAAACAACCTCTTCAATGCCGCAAATGCCGATGCGATGGAAGAGGGTGAAGAGCCTGTATTTACACATGCAGAAGAAGTCAAGCGCCAGATTCGAAGAGAACAACGCAAGGCACGCAGGGAAGATGATTTTAAGAAGGCCAAGGAGAATTGTAAGCTGTAGCCTTTGCCACGAAACACAAAGTGTGACTCATGCTTCTCCTAGACAAACCCACGGACGATCCGGAGGCAGTTGGTGATCCATATAAAACACTCTTCATCTCCCGGCTAGTATGTATTTCACTCCCTTTTGGCCATTCGCTGACCTTATCTAAATAGCATAAGAGCGCTACGGAGACCGACCTTCGACGCGAGTTCGAGGGCTATGGTACAATTGAGCGCGTAAGAATAGTACGAGACAAAAAAGGCCGGAGTCGAGGTTACGCTTTCATCGTCTATGAACGTGAACGCGACATGAAAGGTGCCGCCGATATCTTTTCTCTTCTGGCCCCGACTGACCTCAACTTTTCAGCTGCTTACAAAGAATCAGATGGTCTACACATCATGGGTAAACGTATTCTTGTCGACGTTGAACGTGGTCGTACTGTCCGAGGCTGGAAGCCGAGACGACTCGGCGGTGGTCTTGGTGGTCGGCCTAAAAAGGTCGACCCCGCACCTCTTCCTCCTCCTCCTCGTAGTAGCTTCCGCGGCGGCATTGGTGGGCGTAGTGGTAGTGGTTTTGGCGATAGAGGATTCCGCGGCCGTGGGGGTGGCTTTGGCGGCGGTCGTGGCGGTGGCTTTGGTGGGGGTGATCGTGGATATGGTGATCGCAATGGTGGGGGCTTTGGCGACCGCGGTGGAGGAGGCATGCGAGGCGGTTATGGTGGAGGAGGAGATTTCAGAGGCTCCGGAGGTAGCTTCCGTGGCCGGGACGACTTTGGTGGCAGCGGTGGCGGCGGTTTCAGGTATTCCAGTTGACTAGCCCTGCAGTTTAATGGCTGATATATCGTAGGGGCGGACGTGGCGGTGGAATTGGCTATCATGGTGGAGGTTTCAGCGACAATCTAAACGGTTATAATGGTCCACCTCCTGGAGGTTTGTCAGGGGGAGGTAGTGGTTATGGAGGTGGCCCTCGTCCAGATCTCAAGCGAGAAGGTCCAGGCGGGTATGATGATAGAGAATTCAAACGGCCCAGGTATTAGCTTGCAACTCGATGACAGAGGTATCCTTTTTCTTCTTCCTGTCCTGAGGTTTTCACAGGATGCACAAAGAAAGGTTTCTTCCACCATTTTTTAATATGTGCAAGTACGTTCTTTCTGTCTTGTGTCGGGGTTGTTTTTTTCTTGTGCGTAAGTATAACCTCAGCTTTTTGAGGGTTTCTTAGGGCTTCCGGTGAGTGAGTAAGTATGATACGGCGAAAAAAGCAGCTCGAGACCATCGATTATGTATATTTGAAATTTTAGTGTATGGTGGGACATGAACACTTTCGGGGTAGAATATTCCTCCGCTACTCCAAGGGCAAGGTGTATCGTCGTCCTGTCGGATAGTTCTAATCCGATGATCCTTCAACCTTAAGCTTCTTGGAGAAATGTATCTGCAGACAACATTTTTTTCCTTTTAGGTGTTGTGCATGCAAGTATGAAAGCTTATCAGACATTGAGTTCTTAGCAGCTCATCATAGAGCGTTCTGAACGTTTGAATACGAGCAATTGGGTGAGCGACCGATTGTCACAGCCTTGGCCAACGTTTTCTTTCCATTTCGAGCTAGGGCTAGCCCTGTGATATTTGAAATAGGCTACACACAACATATTGTTGCTTTTCCATTGTTACCTGGTACTTGGTCGTGACAAGCACACTCGGCTCAAGTTCAATTACCTGGATTGGTTTTTAGATTTTGCCACTTCCGCAGTAGTTAACTTTCGCCCCATTCAATCTCGAAGTCTTGTCACAAGCTGGAGGATCTCAAGAAATCAGGATAAACATGGTTTCTACCGAATCTATTGCTAGATTGGATCATCGTCGCGTGGAGTGAGCTGTGGCACATGAAAGTAGAGACTTGAGGATGTTGGCAAAACTACCGATTAAGCAAAGCCTGGCATACAGATGATGACCTTATATATGGTACGAAATTTAGGGGTAGAAATATCTCAGGTCTATAGCGGTTAGATAGTATGCTCTTGGCTTTTCGGAGCTATTGTCTATTCGGTTTTTCAGCTCCGCCGGAAAACTTATATTGTCACTCGCCTCAAAGCCCCTCTCTGATTTCCCCAACTCGCCTGCAGGTTTTCAAGCCGTTCCCAAGCTGCACTTCTCCCAGCTCAATTATTGATCGCAGTGACGTCTTGTCAGTATTGCCAAACATGCCACTCCCAAACGAGCATTCGCTACCGTGTGAAAGCCAAAGTCAGTCAGAGGAAACGCAAGCCCCCACCTTGCAAGCACCAGGAAAAAAGAGAAACCGATTCAACAAAACACAGACCAGTGTGCTAGAACAATATTTTACTCAGGATCACAGCCCAAGTGCTGCTCGGCAGAAGGAGATCTCTGAATTGATCCGTTGTTCCATTCGCCAAACCCAGGTCTGGTTCCAAAATAGGTATGGCTGCTCCCTTGGGCTTGCTTCGCTTGAACCTCAAACTATATATACGATAGACGGAATAAAGAGAAGAGGAATAGCAGAATATGTAGACCTTCACGCCAGGGGGTTATCCCTTCTGTCAAGCAGCCTCCCGATCTTTGTCGAGCAATTCAGAATGACTTTGCCATGCTAATCCTGGAAGATGACAGTAAGCGCCTTATATATATTAGGATGCCTTCATCTAATCACCTTCAACAGTGTCCATATACACTATCCCTTGTACGACTCTCACCATCGGTGAATGGAACCGAGTCAATCGCCAAGATCAGCAAGACCTCATTGCTTGGGTCTGCGAGGAGAAACGGTGTTTCACCTGGTTCATTAACTCCCAAGGTTATAGCTTCAAAATGCAGGTGTCGTTTGACGATGTGAAGGAAGCAAGGTCCAGCAATGCCGGTCCTGAAGAAGCTCTCTTGACCCTCGAACTCGTGCGACCTCCGACGTTCTTTATGAAGCAAAACTTTCAACGACAGGAGGGTGTACCTCCGCCTTGCTGGAGACTATGTGACGACTGGACCGAGAATAAGGCCGCAACGCGCTGCCTCTGTCATGTCCTTAGAGGATCTGTTTTACCACTTGCCTATGTTCACGACTACGTCATACAGAATGCAAAGCCAGCTTTCTCGCATATTTCAACTTATTCTATTCCAACTGAAGACTATTTCTCACCGTACCCAAACTCGGCTTCGACGACACCAACTCACCTATCCCCCATTCTTGGCAATCCTCTCCATCCGCATGAGTTTGGTGCATGGGATTCAGTATCTACTACTCAACGTCAAACTCCACTGTTTGATGCTAAGCCGCTACCCAACGCGCATCAGGGTAGGAATCGGCCTCGTGCTGGTGTCGTTTACATGGAACGATATGAAAACATCTGCTTGGAGCGCGACAAGGTGGAACCCTCGGGAGCAGACATTAAAGTATCCCTCAGACGTTTGGCTCCTCAGCCAGCAACTTCTTGCTCTGAGAATGAGTTTGTTCAATTTCGGTCTCTCACTGGCGCTTCTGGCAATGGATATGACCATCACCACTCATTTTCCCGTTTCTCGACGCTTCCCTCTGTACCAGGTGTATCTCAAGGTGGTAATTTTTTGGATTCACAACCCCACTCTACCGATTAAATAAATCTACACGTAATTCTAAACTTGACTCACAATGTGCTCCTATATCCCAGTAGTGATTAATATATCTGACCAAGGTTGGACTAGCATTGCAGGCAGAGGCAGTTGATTCATGTTGGTCAGGCGAATGTGCAACTAATACGGGACTAGAGCGCTCCTGGACTCTTGTTCTTCATTTATTCTTGTGACATAGGTTTTGCTCACAATGTTGACTACGGAATTTGGGAACCTTCAGTCTAATGTCCCAGGAACACTGTTGCCACTTACAGGCGTCCATATATCTACCAATACAACGCTTCATGCATGTCTTGAGCGTCCACGTCAGTATCTCATTCAGTCCACTTCGAGGCTGCTGACCTGTTCTGCGTCCGTGAACGCTGGCCCTGGCTTAGGAACACATTTTGCAAAGCATTTGTCGTGGGTTTTCTGTTGATTATTTTACGCGAGGATCAAAACAAGTTCTTTGAACAAGTACATTCTGACTCACGTTTATCAACTCCTGAGCTTGTGCAACTGCAAGCTCCGATTTGACTCGTTGTATAATTTCCTCTTTACGGGAAGTCGCATCCACTGATAGCAAAGTCAACATCTACATATAACGTCTTGTTTAGAACGATACCTGGCTTGTGTAAATCACCAGAGCTAGAGTTGAAAAAGTCTGACATGGTCGGAAAGACGGAGAAACACCGGGATACCGAAAATGGAAACTGCCCCAAGTCAATTGTGGTTTCTTTCCCTGATCTTGAATGAATGGGTGCCAGAGAATCAAAAGCTGCACATGGTGGTGCAGGCGAAACCAGTGCACCAGAAGACTACTACCAACTGCTTGAAGTTGAAGAAACTGCGACACAAGATGAAATCCGAGTAGGTGTTGTCGATCTTTCACTTACCTCAAGTCCCGACTGAACTATTGGGATTAGCGCTCATTCCGCAGATTAGCACTGATACATCATCCGGACAAAAATCACGGAAACACAGAAGAGGCAACTAAAAAATTTGCGACGCTACAACAAGCGTACGAGGTGTGTGTTGGTCCCGCCAGTGTATATGCAGCTTACCGTTGGATGACACCTACAATTCAGGTTCTCAGTGATGAACAAGTGAGTTTATAGATGCATCATGTGTATCGTATCTATTCATTGAACTGGACTACAAGTAGGAAAGGGCCTGGTATGATTCCCATAAAGCCTCCCTTGTACCAGAACCAGATGCCGAGACTGTGTTTGAGGACATCAAGCGTGGTGCCCCTTCCTCTCGTGCAAGAGATCGTGGCTTGACGGAACGACATCTAGAGAGGTTTTTTGATCCAACAATCTGGAAGGACTTTGCAGATGGTCCTGATGTAAGTCTATCACGCTTCTGCCGATATCGTTGACCAATAAATGTTCTTCCCAGAGTTTCTTCACCATCTATCGTAATCTATTTTCTCGACTCCAATCCGAAGAAACATGGTTCTCCGGAAAAGTTGATTTTCCTTCCTTCGGATACTCTACATGGTCTTGGTCCCCGCCCAACAAAAACCAAGACAACGAAGCGGCGAAACATTTTTATCTATTTTGGCTCAATTTCAGTACTGAGAAGGATTTTGTGTGGGACGAAAAGTGGGATATATCGGAAGCTCCAGATCGTCGTGTGCGCAGGTGCGTGCTGACCATTGTCGGTATTCACTTCACCAACTGTATTTCAGATTGATGGAGAAGGAAAACAAGAAAGCACGAGATGATTCGCGCAAGAGTTACAATGAGACCATTAGGGTATATGAGTTTTTATTCTGCTATGTTACTCCATGCTAATCGTCATCCACAAAAGGCTCTGGTAAAATTCATTCGCAAACGTGATCCCCGCTACAAGGTGTACCAAGCCTCTGCCAACCAATCGAAATCCGTAGCCAATGTTCCCAGCAAGCGAGATGCTGCCGCTGCACTTCGGCGCGCCCAAGCCTCAGAGAACTACATTGAACAAGAGTGGCAAAAGGTCGACTCCCGTCATCTCCACACCGATCTCGAATGGGCAGTAGCGGAAGGAGCAGATGACGAAGCATGGGAATGTGTCATTTGTAACAAGATTTTCCGCAGTGAAGCTGCTTGGGACAGCCATGAGAGGAGCAAAAAGCACCTAAAGGAGGTCGAGAGGTTGCATCGGCGGATGTTGGAAGAGAATGAAGCTCTGGCATTAGAGGGCAATCCTCTGGATCTAGATCTGAACAGCATCGAGGGTGGGGACGATGGTGCCGCAGTTGAAGTAGCGCCCGAACCTTCTCGTTCAGCCTCTCCATCCATTGAATTTTCTACTGAGGTGCCAGAGACCCTGGAGGATATAGGCGAACCACCCAGGAGGAATCTATCCTCAGAACCAGTACAACTTACAGAGAAAAGGTACAGTAAGAAGGTATCAGGAAGTAAAGAGAGCACTTTGGAGCCGATGTCGAAGACAGAGCGGCGGGCAATGCGACGAAATCAGCGATCTGGTTCCGAAGAAGGGACACCTGAGCCCAATGGTGTGGATGAAGGTCAGCCAGAGGAAGATATTGTTTCTCAGACGCTTGAACCCTCGAAACGCGATAAACGACGAGTAAGGCAGGCGAAGAAGGCGGAAGCGGCCACTTCGGCAAGCAAACAAGTATGTTGTTGTCCATCCTTCCAGACAACGTCAGATTGAAGATCCTACAGACTCGTTGTTACGTTTGCTCGGACATATTCACGAGTAGAACTCAACTTTTTCATCATATCAACGAGACCGGACATGCACACCCGGCGCCAGGTTCCCAAAAATCTCGTCAAAAAGGTAAGAGAAAATAGGTCGAGCACGACGACGATATCAGGGTGGTAAAAGTGGTATATTATAGAATAGGATAGCGTCATGGTCAATAATTAACTAGCCCATAAGTTGTGAGATGTCGTCTGGTGGATACTTCGTTTGTGAGAAGGTCAGCAACCTGTACTCAGGTTAATTCTAACACTCAGCCAGGACAAAGAAAGGCGCACCGCTTTAGACTTTGGATATATTTGCGGCTAACTTCGTCATTAAGGACATGTGCTACTTGGTCTCGAGAAATCTTTTCACGAGCAGAACGTTCGTGAATACTGAGGAAGAATGAGAGTTGTGGTCTCCGAGAGGTGACAATACACGCACCCAACCATAGTTACACCAATAGGCCAAGGAGCGTTTCCAATTGAAAGCCGAAGGTAAGCATCATTGGCACGTTGATACTCCCGCTTTTGCATGTAATGGACAACCTCCGCAATGCGATGCAGCATGTCTGCGGGGAGGGACTGGATAGATTGAGTCAAATGTACCACGGAAAGGTGGTACATTGAGGACGTACTCTAGAACGCAAATTCTTGAAGAGAGGCTTCAAGTATTCGGCAGACTGGACCTGGGTTGCAGCTGCCAGCTTTCCTTGAGTAGATCTCTTGACATGTTCAGGTCTTTCGTCCATAGCTTCCTCCCATTCTTTGAGCACCCGCTTGAGTGCATAATAGATGAGAGGATAGAGCTTATCTGGGTCAGTCTTTATGAGGGTAAGATCCAGGGCGCCGACATCAATGACCTCGCCCTCCTTCTTCTTCCCCTTTCCGTTTTTACTTTGAAGCTCCTTCTCGACGCTCTCGACGCCCTCGAGAGCTTTCCTGAAATCATTGTGACCACCTTGACGTTCATGATCTCGTTCTTCAATGAGTTCAAGAGCACGCAACCTCAAGCGGCGGTCTTTGTCAGACTCGCCGAAGAGACGAATTGGCTGACCCTTGCCTCGCAGACGGCGGATAGTCTCTTCATTGGGAATGTTAAAGGATGACTCTGGATTTGGAGACTCGGTGTCGCGAGTAGATGGCGAGGGAGCTCGCACGGTCTGTTCTCCCTCACAGCATGAAAATCTGCTTGGCATAGTATTTATTTGATTTTCCAACTCACTTTCTGTACAGTCTTGTCGGCTTCGACGCGTCGCTTCTCCTCCCGCGCTTTGGCCTCTGCCTCCTCCTTTATGCGCTCGAGATCGCCTCTGCGCATGTACTTTGCTGGTCGTGTCGAGTCATCGGAAATGGCTTTGCGCTTTTCGGCGACGAGAGCCTTGAGTGAATCCATCATGGAGAGAGGATCGGTATTTGATTACATAATATCTTCTGGATTCCGCCGCTTTCCGACACACGCTTTCTCCATGCCAGACACAATGTCCGATTCTGAGGCCTCCAGGTGCGTCATCTATACTTTGCCATGCCTCTGCTCATTTTTCCGCAGCAAATACGTCCTCCAAACCTACGAATTCAACGGTACGCTATACAAGTCACCAAGTGACGCAACGTTGACAAATGTTATAGCCAAGTTTCCTAACACGAACCAGACGAGAAACTGGTATGCCATTTTGTTTGTTGTACACCTCTACGATGCAATATGTGTTGTCCTAGTTTCCAGAATTACGTGGACTATTTCAAATGTGTTGCCGCCAAAGGCGAGGACTTCCAACCTTGCAAGCAGTTCCAGAGGACCTATAACTCTGCGTGCCCCAGTGTGTTCTCTGCTCTAGCTTAACCGGTTATTCGCGCTAATTCTGCCTGTTACTTTCAGACGAATGGGTATGCTTTCCATCTTTGACACGTCCAACCGTGAGCTGAAGTTTTCTCTTTGCAGATCAATAGGTTTGACGAGCAGCGTGAGGCTGGTACATTCCCTGCATCACTGGAGCCTTGAATGGTAGAATACAGCTCTTTATCCTGCATGTTGTAGAGTTCTAAGAAAACTGTTTCCAAGAATCACGTGATGACCTGCTCAGATTCTATCTATATTTATATATACCTAGTAGGTTGAGATGCGGTGCGGCGGTGCGCAGGAGGTTTACAAAATGTATACTGACGGTCGGTGGGACTTGTCCACGGTAATGTGTACGTAGATGTTCATGGTAGCATGGTCACGGTACTGAGGAGTATTAGTTGAGGCTCAACTGAACAAACGACAACAGCAGAAGATATGTTATTGCAGTCCAACTCGCTTATTGGTCACGTTCTCGCCAGCCATTTACTGCATGGCCGGATCTTGAAAGCTGGTAGTCTTACTTCTGCCCATGATTGGACATACCATGGATTATTCTTGCGAACCTGACCATTCAACTCATCTTGTTGTTCGTGGCGAGCATCCATTCAATGCGGAGCCTATGGCAGCTGCCTTGGTCGAATTCAAACTCACTCCCGAGGAGCTCGTTTATTGTCGTAACCATGGTCCTGTACGGGAGTTTGATCCAGAGGATTACATTGTCACTTTCAAGGCCTTTGGAAAGCAGAGTAAGATGACTATAAATGCCATCAAATCACTATTCCCAACGGTCGAAAGCGTCAATGCGCTTCAAGTGAGTTCTCTACATCCTAGTCCAATACAAGTCTCTGATATCCAATCTCCAGTGCGCTGGGATAAGAAGAACTGAAATGGGGGCAATAAAGCCGGTTCACGGGGTCCCTTGGGGTGAAGGTGTTGTTGCGAACTGCAGATGGGGCGGAGCCCGTCTGAAACACGTTTTGCAGCACCTCGGGTTTATTCCCGAAGACACTGCCAATCTCCATGCCTGCTTCGCATCTTATGCAACTCTATGTCAAGATGATGAGTATTATGGTGCTTCTATTCCCCTAGCCCAAGCACTGGAGCCAGACCCAGGTATTATTCTTGCGTATAAGGTGCTTATCAGGACTTACCGATTTGCAATTTAAAATCACGAGCTGACTCCACGATGGCATAGATGAACGGAGAAAATCTCTCGCCAGACCACGGTGCCCCGCTTCGTGTAGTTGCCCCCGGGTACCTCGGTGCTCGTTGGGTGAAATGGGTGGATACCATCGTGATTTCCTCCACCGAGTCTCCGAACTTTTATCAGCAGCGTGACTACAAGATTCTCCCTCCAGATGTACGTTGTTCCTTCTACATTCTCATTCTTTGTGGAGTTTTGACCCACTGCTTTCAGATTGAGACCAAAGAAGCAGCGCAACTATTATGGTCTAAATACCCTGCCATGACTGCACTACCCCTCAACTCTGTCGTCGGCACAGCGTACAAGTTGAGCACAGACACTCTCTTTGTCAAAGGTTATGCTCTTCCGGGTCCATCGGGAAATGTTACTGCAGTAGAGGTCAGCATCAACGATGGCCAGACCTGGGAGAAAACCAAAATCATTTACCAAGAGGGCAATTTCAGCTGGA
>Ga0157368_1001035_pt1 | contig 12191 bp, 12 predicted proteins | sample AttbisABBM3_FD_113146 | JGI IMG/M metagenome (GOLD analysis project Ga0157368, IMG submission 113146) | Fungus gardens microbial communities from leaf cutter ant in Botucatu, State of São Paulo, Brazil - Atta bisphaerica ABBM3 | ecosystem: Host-associated > Fungi > Mycelium > Unclassified ...
AAACTAAATGGATGATATCAAGGAGCATGTTAACTACATGGCTACCTGATGGACGACACATGGACTTTAGGATAGGGTAATTATTAAGTAGCATGGACCATGTGTAAATTATATAAATAGGGTAGCAATTCAGCAGAGACTCCTTGTCGAGTTCTCTTGTGATCCCCACATTGATAGTCTACTGAGAGCTTTACTTGCTTGTATAATTATTGGACTTTATGTCTAGTAGTTGCCACAATACAAGAGTATCATATCATGTTTAATGGCAAGACACTAGAGATTGCCCATGGCAATTGTTGGTCATTAGTAAGGGTTAGACATAGCTGTCAACATTTCTGAGTGTCCTTGTTTTCTTAACACTTTTGATTCCCTCTCTCAAATTTGGCAATAATCTCATCTTCCAGTCAAGGTAGCTCTGAGGTCTCTTGTTCAACTCATTTTTGTATCACAATCAGATTTAATTTCTGTCATGATAGTATTTTGACATTTGTAGAAGGTTTTTTGCATGTTTAGCATTTATTTTCTCATACAGTCAAGTCCAATAAGTAATATTATCCTTTATTTCTCTGTGGTTGAGCAAGAGAACACAAATTGCTTGTTCATCATCACATCTTGCTCTTATACCACCATCTTGCATAGTAGTGCCCAACAGAGTAGTAGCAAATAAATTCTTTACAATTTCTTCAACAATCCCTTCTAATACTTCTATATCTACATTACCTTCCATTAAGGAGATGGAAGTTGATGACAACACTATTACAAGAAAAAGAACCACTTCCCCAAGCAAGTCTACCTCTAGAAGTTCTTTTATGTCTTTTGGTACATCTTTGATGGCATATTATGATCGAATAGAGATTGAAAACAATACTCTGAATGACAGTCAAGAGAATAGAGATGAAAATCTTTATTTCTCTTATACTAACATACAAGCAAATAGTGTATCAACTGATGAGAAAGTTGACACTTCCCCTACAGCAGAGGCTATACAACCAATCAACAAATATTATTTAGGGTAAATTTACCTTATAATGTCAATCAAGCAATCAACCCACAATCTTGGGATAGTTCTTTTCACCTAATATTGCTCCATGGCTCAATAGAGCATATCTCTTCTAATATTGAAAACATCAAGGTTTCTCTTATGGGAGTTACTGATTACATCATCAACAAGTCAGTAGATAGAGGTAAAGTGAATAACTTTAATGATTTGAAAGGTGTTGGTAAGGTTACTTGGAATCTTATATTTGCATTTTACAAAGCTGGGTAGGATGTCTTGTACATGAAGGATAATATTTCTTTTAGGAATAAGGTGGTGTCAAAATTTATGCTAAAAATCAATAATACATTAAAACAAAAAATGGCAAAAATATTGAAAAACCAATGTCAATTTCAAGTCTTCCACCTTCTATCCAGGCTAAATCATCTAAAGAAGTCAATGATTTAAACAGGTTTTTTAAAAAGAAAACTATTGTGCCTAATGGAAAAAAACAAGGTAGCAAGTCTTATGCTCAGGCCTTATCAATTGGAAATGTTGCAAAAGAGGTCTTGAAAATCAAAGAGATGTTTCTGAAGTTACAAGCAAGTAAAATTGAAAACATTCAAAAAATTATCCATAGAAGTGATAAACTGAAGCCACACACCAACATGACTATGAAGGGTCCATCATGCAAGCAAGTTATCATTCTCATGAACAATAAAAACAAGAATGAATTCATGATAAACTCAAGTGACTATATCATCAATATTAACAGACTGCTCAAAAACATCAAGTCTGAGTATAAAGCAGATTATATTAAATCAGAAAAGTCAAGTGTTGTTATTGTTACTGACAAAATTGCATTAGCTTTAGACTTTCAGACTATCAAATGATATGTCAAGAATTCAAACAAGATTGACGCTGATAAAGTCAAGACTTCATGTCTTCTACAATCCAAGTTGTACTTGAAAATCATTGGCTTACCGTACTTTATGAACAACTCCAAAACACCAGTATCATTAGATATCATTGAAGATGTCATTAAGAATAATCATATATTTAATGACATCAACATTGCATCAAGACCTAGGATTATAAAAGTCTTGCCAAAATTGGACATGGCCATAATCTAGTTGGATGTGTGGGATTCTCAAAATAGAACAAATACAAAGAGGCTAATCAATCATTGCTTCAATGTTGGGAAGTATATTGCTACTATTTGTAGAGCCAACATGAATCCAGATATCCCACAGTATAAGAAATGCTGGAAGTAGGGTTATTTGACTTATGTTTGCAGAGTTCAAGGATTGAAATGTGTTAAGTGTAACAGACCACATCTTACTGAGCATCATAGAGAATTCTCATGATGCTGCAAAGCTAACGCTAAATTTAATCTGTCCAGGTTAGAAACTAGAGTAGACAAACTATGTTCCTATTCATTCAAATATATAAATTGTAAAGGAAATCATCAAGCAGACTCAAACCTCTGTCCTTTCTGGCACCATTATTTTAATAAGGAATAGCACTCTAAGGAGTATGTGAAGATTTGTGACAATCAAAAACAATCAATTCATTTAGTTGTGAATGGTCTAGTAGCATGATTATCAAAGACCTCAAAGTTTTCTCACAAAACATTAGGAAAAATTTGTCTCTCATACACATAATTCTTGAAATACACTATGATTTCAATATAATCTTCATCCAAGAACCATCTTGGACCACATTATGTTCAGTACCCAGTTCCAAAAGCAAAGAAGAGAAAGAATTAGTTGAAATGCTGTCTCATCCCAACTGGATGACTTTTGCCAGATCATCATCAGTTGAAGATGACTATCCTTGCATTGTCTCTTAATTTCTTTTTTCAATGACAATTCTCTTTTCTACTTAATTAACATTTATTTGGATTCTTTACAAACAGCTCTAAAGTATCTCAAGGATACTAGGGTTAGCATCAACAATGTCCTCATTATAATGGGGGATTTTAATATTTGTGACAGTTTGTGGAATACAATGTATCTATTTCACTCTTCTCATAGTAATATTCTTTTTGATGTTACAAACACTTTTGATCTAGATTTGTCCACTCCTACTAATCAAGTTCCTACTAGATACATGGATAATGAATGCAACTCAAATTTGGTCATAGATCTCACATTTTTAAGATATGAGTCAGAAGAATTCAACAATCATCACATCCACCTGGACTGGTGATTCATTTCTGATCACACTCCACTTTTAATTTGCATTTCAATTTTTGAAGAATGTTTTTCAACTAAAAAGCAAGTTTTAATCAAGGATAGTGAAGAAGAAAAGAACTTCATTAACAACTTCATTGCTTTAATACATACTATTGACACTTCAGATATACATGATGAAAACTCTCTGGAAAACGTCATTCAAACTATAGCCTGATCTGCTGACAGTTTTTGGAATCACTATTCAAGAACTATCAATATTACCAAGCATTCCAAAAGTTGGTGGAATGCAAGTTGTAGCAACACCTTTGAAAGGTACAGGAATATGAAAAAGATCAAGGACTGGAAAGCATTCAGAAACACAATCAAGAAAACTAAACACAATTTCTTTGATTAGAAAATTCAAGAAATTGCTAACAGAAAAGTGGGCCCATAGAAACTTATGAATTGGGTCAACAAGCACAAACTCCCAGAAGTTGAAGTGATCAAGTTCAATAACCAACTATGTCTAGAAATAGACAATCTTTGGAATGTACTTCATTCCATCTTCAATAAGGCTTAAGATAGATGAGTTGATTTCAGCCTACTGGACAAACTTCAAAACAAGAAATTGGAAGTCTGGATCCCTTTTTCAAAAGTGGAATTTAGGAATATGATTTGCAATTGCAATAATTCTTCCACACCTAGACCTAATAAACTTTCATGGTGTCACCTCAAAATCATTATTAACAACTCAGTTTGTCTGTCAAAGATCATAGACATAGCTAATACATGTTTTGATATAGGCTTTTGGCCTTCTCACTTCAAGACTTCAATGTCTATTATCATCCCAAAACCCAACAAAAACTCTTACAACTCTCTCAAATCTTTCAGACCAATTGTGCTCCTAAATATGATTGGTAAACTAATTGAGAAGATCATTGGGGAGAGATTGCAATTCTGTACAATCACAAATGATTTTATCCATTTCAGCCAATTAGGTGGTCTCAAAAAATGATTAACTATTGATGCTAGTGTTACTCTTACTCACTTCATTCATATGGAGTGGGTTAAGAATATTAACACAAGCATGCTTACCTTTGACATTTCCCAGTTTTTCCCATCTCTAAATCATTATCTTCTACCAAAATTTTTTGATAAAGTAGGTTTTGACCTGAAAGCATCAAAGTTCTTTGGTAATTATCTTGTAGGTCATCAGACTAAATATATTTGGAACAATTTCTCTTCTAGTTATTTAGTGTAGATGTGGAAGTGAGTCAAGGTTTAGCTTTCTCTCCTATTCTCTCTACTCTCTATCTTTCTCTTGTTCTTCATATTTTTGAAAAACAATTAAAAAATCTAAAAATTCCTATTTCCTTTCTATCTTTTGTTAACAATAGTCTTCTTATCACTCAGAACAAATCTCTTTCCATTTCCAACTCATTTTTATTTTGTAGTTACCAAATCATCTCATCTCCTCTCAAAAATGTTAGTCTCAAGCTGGAATACAGCAAGACCAAAATCTTCCATTTTTCACATTCAACAGGTTCTTTTAACCCCCCTTCTCTTGACCTCTCTCCCTTGAACAGTCCTATCCTCCAACAAAGAAATACATGAAAATACCTTGGATTTATATTTGACAGGAAATTGTCTTTCTGAAGCCACTTTTACACCAATAAAGCCATATCAATAGTCAAGAGTATAAAATTGCTCAGAAATTTTACTCATGGTCTAGCCCCTCAGCAAAAATGTCTATTATATAAAAGTTACATCCTCTCTATTGCTTTATATGGCCATCAGCTATAGTTTTACAATAAAACTTCCCTCTCATATCTCATCAGAGAGCTTAATAAAATGCAACACTATACAGTGATATGGATACTTGATGCTTTTTACATGTCTCCATTGTTTGGTATTGAGGCTATTGCAGGCCTTATACTGGTCAAATTTTACCTCCAAAAGCTTTATAGCAGATCCCAGCTCAGACATTACTCTCTTCCTACAAATCATATTATTAGATTGTTATTGGACAGCTCACCATCCTATACTACTCTTCCTCATCCTCTTTTGCTGATGCATTTCAAATCCAGACAGTGACAAAAAATCAAGGGTCACATTGTAGATATCAAAAACAAATACAATGAAATAGTTCCATCATTCAACCCTCTCAACAAAGAATTCAATCCAGGATAAAGAATTATAGACCTCTTTGAAGATTGTATCTTATTTCACATAGTGAAAAACAACAACAACAATAGCCTCAAAGCATATTGTCTATCTCTTGACAATATTGCTCTAACCTTTTTGCTAGATTTCTCAATAGCTCTTGTTGTTATGAATACAAGTATCAAAAATTGAGTAGCCATGTCAATCACACATATCTATTACTAGGACTGCCCTATCATGAAAACTATTCATCATGTAATCAATATCACATTTACAAAAGCTGAGCTGTTCGCTATCAGATGTGGCATTAATCAAACCACACAGCTCCAAGGGTTAAACAAAATAATAATTGTCACCAATTCCATTCACTCTGCTAAAAAAATCTTTGATTATTCACTGTATTCTCACCAAGTCCACAGTGTTGCTATTTCTCATGAATTATAAGAATTTTTCAGTATTAATAACACCAACACTATTGAATTCTGGGAGTCCCCAAGTTGCTGCAAATAGTTCCTTCACAGTGCAGTCAATTCTGAAACCAAAAAATATCAGCAAAATCCATCTTTCCCATGGAGAACTTCATGGAACTTCAGCAAAAAGAGAGAGTGCAATGATATTGTTAATCAATGGAAAATGATTTTTCAAGCTTCAGACAATAAAGGAAAGAACTTCCTGGATCTGGTTGATGATAAAAACAATCCTTTGGAGCTGTCTTATTCCAAAGGTGGTACCTGGCTATAATACTCCAACTTGCTCTGCACTCAAGCATCAAGAGCTATTGTCAATCATGTGCCCATGGGAGAATATCATCTCAGGTTCTTCCCTAATGAGGACTTCAGTTGCCCTTGTGGTGACTATCCTATTGAGTCAAGAAGACACATTCTTCACAAGTGTCGAAGGTTCAACAAATACTGGAATCCAAGAAGGAATTCCATAGGTCATTTTGTTTCCTTTCTCATATTTAACAGTAGTGCTTTTACATTTAGTGATAGCTCTACATAGCTGTTTGTAACTATAAGTCTCTCATATCTTTCTTCCTTTTCTAGTACTCTTTTCTTTTCTTTTCCTTTCTCTTCTTTGCTTTTCTTTTTCCTTTTCTCTTTCTCTCTTCTTTTCTGTTTCCATGTAGGTCCTGTCTCCATGTAAGTAGATACTTTGTGTCTACCATGGTCTGCCCTCGCGCTCTGTGTAATAAATTGTTGATTTAAAAAAATCGCTTGTTCATATTGAACATCAGATGAGCTACTGAGGGAGAGTTAAGTAGCGAAGCAATACATGCTAGGCTCCTAACTAGCGATGTGGCGGCTCCTTGTGCAGGACTTCTAGTTTTACAGACTGCGAATTGGGTTCATCTGAGTCATTGTTATTATTAAAATAGCTTGTAGGTTAACACACGGAGCCAAGGTAAATTATATTCCCACGATAGTGCCCAAAGAGGAAGTGGAAAATTGTGGTTAGCAAATTAACCCACCGACACCTTCCATCAAAAAAAATCAGGCGATTGTCCTTACCGTTGCTTGATACAATAAATAACTTCCTGTCTCGTGCTGATAACTTAGGCTCTAATGGCATTTGGCATGTATCACCCTTTCTTGTCCCATCTCCCCGACTAAGTGGTTGTGATTTCGTCTATTCAGGTGCGCCAGGTGGACGAGGTGGATATGCTGGTCGCGGAGGAGGAAGGGGGGCTGGCGGTGGCCGAGGTGGTCCACGGGGTGGAGCAGGTGGCCGAGGGGGAGGCCGAGGTGGTCGTGGTCCGTGCATGTTTTTGAGCATTCCATTTATTCTTCATATCTATATTCTCAGGTGGGCCTGCTCGTGGCGGCCGTGGTGCAGCCCGTGGTGGAGGACGAGGTGCTAGAGGCGGTGCTCGTGGTGGTCGTGGTGGAGGTGGCAGGGGCGGAGCAAAGGGTGGTTCGAACGTCATTATCGAGCCGCACAGACATCCGGGCGTATTCATCGCCAAGGGTAAAGAGCAGATGCTCGTCACAAGAAATCTCGTCCCAGGTGAATCTGTATATGGTGAAAAACGTATCACTGTTTCTGTTGAGGGTGCGAGTGCGGGGTCGGATGAAGAGGCCGCAAAAGTCGAATATAGAGTATGGAATCCTTTCAGGTCCAAGCTCGCTGCTGGTGTACTTGGGGGTGTTGAAGACACGTATATTCGTCCAGGATGTAAGGTTCTGTACCTTGGTGCTGCGAGTGGGACGAGTGTTTCCCATGTTGCAGATATTGTTGGGCCTGTGAGTGTTCCGTTCTGTGCTACTTGGCCGACTCAGGAGAAGCTGACATTTGGGCATTCGGATATAGGAAGGAACGGTGTATGCAGTTGAATTCTCCCCGCGCTCAGGCCGTGATTTGATTAACATGGCCAAGAAGCGTACAAATGTGATCCGTACGACTTTTCGCATCCTTGATCAACCAGAAATCGCTGACTGGAGACTTTTCAAATTGGCAGCCATAATTGAAGATGCACGACTTCCAAACAAATACAGAATGCTTCTCTCACTTGTCGACTCAATTTTTGCTGATGTCGCACAGCCTGATCAGGCCCGTATTGTCATCCACAACGCACAGCACTTCCTCAAGGATGGAGGACACGTTATTATTTCGATAAAAGCGAGTTGCGTTGACTCCACTATTCCCCCAGAGATGGTGTATGCAAAGCAAGTGGAGGAGCTGAGGCAGAGCCAGTTCAAGCCCATCGAACAGGTGACCCTCGAGCCTTATGAGCGTGATCATGCCATGGTTACAGGTGAACATCCTCATTATTCGTTGAATATGAATTTATTTTCTGATGCATTTGCAGCTCGATATCAACGACACACGAAAGGGTGACAGGCGTTGTACGCTGTGTAGTTTTGATATTCATGTTCCTCGTCTAATATGTGTAATTCAAAAGCTCGTAGGAGTAATTATGCGCGTGTCCGTTTTAAAGAAAACACTTCTAGCTAGGTAAGTCTTGGTTGATAACGAATGCCCGTCTTCTATATGATGGTTGAATTTGAAGTAAGGACATGGACAACGATAGGCAATTTTTCGATTTCCGTCGAGGCTCAATGATGCTCATTTCTTGAAAAATAAAATAAAATAAAAATGGTCCTGGTTGTGAAATGTGGACTCCATCATTCCTTCTCTCTCTTCAACCACCATCTTGTATGGGAGCGCCTATAAGAGACACTAGGAATATATTGTTTCAAACTTCAGCTTCAACAATTATGGCTTCAAACATGGCTTCAGGATTCGATGATATTGATATGATTGATGACCCCATCGTCAACCCTATCATTTTCAACAATGGTGATGAGAATAATAGGGTGAGAGGTCGGTCTATTGCGCATAGTGCGCCTAGTTCCAGATCTTCATCGAGCTCCTCAGACAAAAGTGTTGAGGAGTATGTGGCGAGGGTCCAAAGAGAAAGCGATAGCATGGATCAAGACAATCCTGCTGTCCTGACTGACAGTCCCCAGATTGAATATGAACCTCCTAGAGAGAAAGATGCTTGTGTCATCAAGGCGGCTGACTCCAACTCCAACATGAGGAAGCAATGTGGTCAAAGCATTGCACTGGCCCTCAACAATTCAACTGCGGAAGATAATGGCAACGTATTCAATGTCCAATTGAATTATGATGTAAATCAGGCTCTGGACCCGGAGTCGTGGGACGGAGATTTTAGGGCAATCTCACTTCATGGTTCTATGGAGCATTTAGCTTCGGACATCAAGAACATCAAAGATTTGTTACTAAGGATGCAAAACTATATCCTTAGTAAATCTATTGAAGGCGACAAGGCCAACAACATCAAGGACCTCGAAGGAGTCGGTAAAGCAGTGTGGAGTTTTATTTCGGCATTCTATGAAACTCATTGGGACGGTTTAATGGTTGATGGTACCAACAGGTCTTTTAGGAACAACGTCAAATCGAAATTTAGTCCTCAGGCTAATAAGGAATTGTCAACTCCAAAAGGTAAAAACACCGGTAACTCTTCTTATGTATCCCCTCTTCCTCCCCCCATTCTGGCAAAATCAGCCAAGGAAGTCAACGAAATCTCTAAGTATTTCAAGAAAAATGCTTTGTCTAATCAAAAAAAAATCTTATGCTCAAGCATCAGCAAACAACTCTAACTCGTCTAATATTGTCAGGGATACTCTTAAACTCAAGGAAGCATTCTCAAAGCTGCAAAACAAAAAAATTGAAATAGTACAGAAAATCATCAGTGGAAGCAAAAAGCCAAAACCCAAACTCAACATGACCACCAAGGGACCCTCTCACAAACAGGTCATTGTCCCAATGAACATCAACAATGCAAACTGACTTATCAAGGATACGAGCACTCACGTCATCAACATTAACAGAACTTTGAAAGGTATTGAATTGAATGTTATGGCTGACTTTATTCATGTGGACAGTGAAGGTATCATCATTGTGACTAACAATATAGCTAGTCCATCAGATTTACAAGCTACCAAAAAGTATGTCAAAAATGCTACATGTAGTGAACCCAATCAAGTTCAATCTCCAAACCTAAGATCATCAAAGTTTCTCCGAAGTTGGACATGGCCATTATTTGGATCGACATATGGGATGTATAAAGTAGGTCCAAGGCTAAAGGCCTTATTAACTGAAGGTTTAATGTAGTGAGCTTCATTGCTACTATTTGTAATGCCAATATGAACCCAGGAGTTCCACAGTATAAGAACTGTTGGAAATAGGGTCATTCAGCTGGCATTTGCAGAATTCAAGGGACTAAATGTGTAAAGTATAATGGTTTACATCAGACTACCCACCACTATGAATTTGTGTAGTGTTGCAAAGCTAATGACAAAATTAACCCACCTAGATTAGAAACAAAAAAGGGTGAACTATGCCCTCATACCTTTAGGTGCTTAAACTGCAAAGGAAAACATTAGGCAGATTCAACAGACTATTCTTTCTGAAAATACTGCTTCAACAAGAAGTGGTACTCAAAGGAATACAAAAAAATTTGAGAAAACCAAAAAACATCAATCCATTCAATTGTGAATGGTAACAAAGTATGTTCTGCAAATGAAAGCAACTACCCCAGAGTGGTTACTTATATCAATATTAGACTCTCTTCTTTTCATTTTTCTCTATGAAAAGATATCATTGACTATAAAAACATTCTTCTAATCTCTTTCTTCAATAACAATGACAGTTTCTAGCTAATGAACATTTATTCAGATTCTTCTCATTTAGCTTTAAAGTATCTCAAGGATACTGAAGTCAATATTTGAAATATGCTCATTATAACAGGAGATTTCAACATTCAGGACAGTTTATGGGACCCTGCCTTTCTGCATCACTCAACTATTAGTGATAATCTTCTTATTATTGTAGATTCCTTTGACTTAAGCTTGTTGACTTCTACTAACCAATTTTTAACAAGGTATACAGACAATCCAAATGGCTCAAATTCAGTCTTAGACTTAATGTTCCTTCAAAGTAGTTCTGATAAACTCAACAATCATATAATTCATCTGGATTGGCATCTTACTTCCAACCATATGCTATTAACTATCACAATCTCTACTATTGAGGAAAACATCATCTCAGTCAAAAGATCAATTGTTAAGGGTAGTGAAGAAAAGAAGTCATTCATCAAGGAAGTTATGGCATCCTTTAGGTCTTTAAACATGTCAAACTTGTCAGATATACCCAGTTTGAAGAAAATTATAGGCAATTTCACTGATATTGTAGCTGAATCTTGGAAGAAATATGCCAAAAATATCAACATCACAAAACACTCAAAGAGCTGGTGGAACAAAAACTGTAGCAGGGCCTTAGAAAAATATAGGAATACAAAAAATCTTGAGGACTAGAAATTGTTCCATCACACTGTCAAGAATATGAAAAGATCTTTCTTTGATTCCAAAATTCAAAAGATAGCAAATAAGAAGTGAGGACCTTGGAAACTCATGAACTGGGTCAACAAGCAAAGACTTCCTGCTATTGAAACAATTAAATACAATGGCCTACCATGTCTTAAGATTAATAACCTTTGACAAGCATTACATTCTTCCTTTAATACAACTCAATCCCACATTATAAATGAAAGTGTTCTCTCAGAAATTAGACAGTTTTCATCTTCTCCTTGGATTCATTTTTCAGAAGATTTATGAATGTGATTACCAAATGCAGCAATAAGTCAGCTTCTGGTCCTGACAAATTGACTTGGAAACACATGAAACTCATTGTTAAAGACAAGATGTGCTTAAAGAATATCATTGATATCACAAATACATGCTTTGAAGTCAGGTACTGGCCTTCTCACTTCAAATCTTCGACCACTATCATTATCCCTAAACCTAACAAACCATCTTACAATTCATCCAAGTTATTTAGACCAATCATTTTATTAAATACTTTAGGAAAATTAATCGAGAAAGTCATTGGCAATAGACTTCAATTTCACATACTGTTATAAGACAAGTGTGTGGACAGACTTTGGCTAGGGTTAGGGTTAGCCAGACATAGATAAGTAATTAATTATTAGTCTACAATGGAGGAAGAGCATGTAACCTGGAAGTCATGTGATAGAGTCTAGAATGGTCTGGAAGGACTAATGGTCTAGAAGGATTAAGAGAAGTCTAGATTAGAGTTAGGGTTAGGGATGACATCAAGGAACAAGGGTTCCTCATGGTGTACACATGTACAGCAGAGATTAAGAGTATGACATCAGGGCACATATAGGAAGCATAGTAACCTTAAGGAAAACACATGTGGATGAGTAATAGGACATGAGGACAATGCATGGATATAAGGGTAGGTTAATATTGTTGTAGCATGGACCACATGTAATTTATATAAATAGAGGAGCAATACAGCGAGGGCTCCTTGTTGAGTTCTCTTGTAAT
>Ga0157368_1001036_pt1 | contig 12180 bp, 6 predicted proteins | sample AttbisABBM3_FD_113146 | JGI IMG/M metagenome (GOLD analysis project Ga0157368, IMG submission 113146) | Fungus gardens microbial communities from leaf cutter ant in Botucatu, State of São Paulo, Brazil - Atta bisphaerica ABBM3 | ecosystem: Host-associated > Fungi > Mycelium > Unclassified ...
CATACAAGCCTGCCTTCCATGACAGCCACCTTTCTTGCAACATGTCTTATGGTGGTGCTGCAACCATCCAGGTATTCTGTCTTCTATGGCAGAGATACTCCTATTCAACTTGGTCTTCCATGATGGAGTTACTCCTGTCAGTGTCTCAACACTGAAACCTCTGCTCAGGGTAATAGGAGTTTTACCACTGAAACCCTGAGCATCTCCTATACTATCAGTTTGTATATAAGACTAGTAGTTACATTGTAATTTGCTAGTCTGATAATTGATGAAGATAATCTCTTATTGAACTCGATCCCTGGTGTTCAATGGTGACACACCAATCAGCACTCACTTCCATCTCAGACTTCTCCCCATCATCTGAAGTTGCGACCACATGACAGACAGACAGCACAGCACATAAGCTGAAGCCAAGGTTGTTCTACAAGTCCACTCATCTCTGAGTCCATCCTGCAGACTTCCACCCTGGTGTGAACCACACCTGACAAATAACAGACTATGTAAGACCATAGAGTATTATAGAAGAGTGAGAGAATATAGGAAAGGGAAGTTAGATAACATATCTAGATGGTTAGGAATATTAAAAAGTATACTAAATACTATTTTTGTGCTAATTTAGTTAATTGAGCTTATCTTAGTCTAATACTTTAAATTTTTAATGGCTGAAGCTAGAAATTGTTTTGATATCTGTATTCTGCATATCTGTTAGGAGTGATTCATACTTGTCAAGGATATCATCTGTAAATGTAGTATAGAAGACAGAATAGAAGGTATAACTTAGTGAGTATGGAGTGGAAATGACTTAGAAGTAGTACTACATGGATAACAACCTTAGCTTCAATAGAAGATGTTGCATCTAGCTTAAACTTATTGAATAGTCATATTTCAGAAGAGAAAGATTTAAAAAGGACTTGGAACAAGTGTAACAAAAATCCAAGTTAATCATTAGACTAAGAATTACATATAGTGGCTATCATTCTTAAATACAAGAAGTCTTTTTCTAATATCACTATTATTACATATACTCTAGGTTGTCAGGCATTATAGAGGTTGTTATGTAGAACTTTATAGGATTAATTAGAAATAAAGAGATTTTAGCCCTTAGGTTGATGGGTAATTGGAATAGAGCATAATCTATACCAGAAAAAGATGAAAGAGTGTAGATATTGGATGCCATCAGATAATATGTGATAATATCTAGATAATACATACTCAGCAATCTGACTTTTGAAAGCTTACTAATAAGTCTTGAATAACAAGATGTGAACCATATCTAATACAGATACAACTAGAAATTTAGAGTGATAGTGATATGTAAGCAAAAAAGAAAAGAGTGATATTTGTTATTTCAATTTGATTATAGAATATTACTATATTATTAGCTTATAGAGGGCTAGAAATAATGATGTGTTAAGTAATTATATATTATGAGGTATTTGTATTAGGAAAGCATCAAATATTTACTATCAAGTTATTATATCATCTATTAATACTCTTCACTTTGAGAGTGTTACTTCATGTCTAGATACTTGGAAAACCTCCTTTAATTATTTTTCTGTTCAAAAACACTATCTCCTATCTCTGAGAGGCAAGAATTACAAACATCTTTAGTCTAGCTACTTCAAGAGTAGTAGTTGGCCTACTTACTTTGACTAGTCAGTGTTACATTTCATATTCTAACCTCATCTATGGATAACCACTTATCTCTCATCTATACTCTCTAGTCTCTTCTGGTACAGATCATACCTGTCCATTCTATCTTGGGTATCCTTGCTGGTCCAAGTTAACTCTATAAATCTCTATTCTCTAACATCCAAAGATTACTAGAAATCAGAGTAACTTGCTTAGCAGTTATATTCAGATAGCTACACTAGGTATACTAACTAGTATATAATCCAGTAGTTTATACTATAGTAGTCATTCTAAAAATCAACTAAAACTAGCATCTCTCTTCTAGTATTAAGTAATAACATATCTTACTATCTTCCAGTAGTTTTCCACCTCTTAAGTTCTCAAGTTCTAATCCAAAATATATAATCCATATGACTCATAGAGATGCAGTATATAAGCTGAAGCTGAAGATCATTCTGATCTGCCTTCTGCATTCTTAGATAATATATAGCTTATTAGTTTTGGACTTCCAAGATGCCTTCTCAGATCTTGGATAATGAGGTATGAACTATGTCTAACAGTCAGTCACATTATGTGCTAGTGTAACTAGAGCTATTCTTAATTATGCTCCCATTAGAGGGTATAAACAGTGCTTTTTTCCTGTAAAGTATATCTAATGTCTGTATGGTTATTCCCAAGTGGAAACACATCAATATATCTTTGCAAACTGTTCCAGGTTTGCCTATAGTCTCTTGTTTGATCAATCTCCATCAATTGAGAACTTTGTTGACTTCTTGAAAGAGCACCTAAGTACTTTTGTTATCTTCTTTTCTCAAGAACTATTATGATTGATACCTCATGTTTTACAGATGGTTGCATGGACAACATGTGTTGGGGTTGTTTCATTTTCATCTTCTTTATCTGCTGCACCTTGTTGTTTCCTCATGTATGATCAGTCAGTGCCTTATGGAGTAGTAGAGGCTTTCTCATGTTTTTCTCATTGTTTAATAAATTGTTGAACAAAAAATTACTATTATTATATGTGATGACTTTTGCTACTGTGAGAATATGCAACTTAATTCTGTTCCAATAATGTGATGGACTTATTTCAGGACTGTGTTTCACTTACTCAGTATATCACCTAATCACATGTATAACTCCCTGTGGTCACTTTTAATCATTTGTCCACAGTTCACTGGGAGATTCCGAAGTTGTCAAAATGGTTCCTATGGCTCCTAAGATACAACATTCGTCACCTGTGCTCCAATTCTAACAACATTAACTCAAATGACTTAATCTATCGGCTATGTCTCCTTATACATGCATATGACCCCTATAAATCTCTTTTATGTGAGCACTGCCCCTTGCAGTGCTGTTCCGGTAGTATAGTACAATTCAGCCCGAGGTGCTCTAATATACACGATGCCTGATCGGGACTGATTATCCTCCGGGTATTTGTCAGACATCTAAATGTACAGTTGGCAGGGGTGTCCTATGGCGGCAACTATTCAAGGTCTACCTGTTGAGCTCATCACACTCAAGTCCTAGCTTCACAACACCCCACTGTATACGGAATACATAGTTATTTGTTATTATCACAGCGATTTTGAGTTTTGGGCGCTGTCATAGCATTAATTCATTTAATTCAAGGCCATGCTCGCAAGGCGTGGGAAGCGAAGCCCACGGTTAAATACAAGTTATGCCAACATCGAGGTCGTTGCATCCCATTCTCCCCGTTCTTGTATGTCTTCCTGTGATAATGACCTAGGTTCCCACACATGCTCCTGTCATCAAAATCAGCACTCATGACATCTTTTTAACAGCATCAGTGATTGGACCACATCGCCTGCAAATGCTTGAACGGGCAGCTGCTCAGTCGTTCCCAATCTCCGGAATTAGGAATGCAGCAATGACTGCGCTCAGGATCCTAAATCTCACAATGGTGAGAACTGGACATGGTTTTTCCCTCTGAGAAGCATATCTCATTACTTTAGTCGATTTCTGGACGCCATAAAGCAAATCTCATTGCTATCGGCAGGGAAGCCTGCGTCATTACGGTGAATGTCGTTCAAAGAGTTAACCTTGATGGAAGTGGCTACATGGAGCACTCCCAGTACACCTCAAGTTTAGAACAGGATTCGGCAGCCCTCGTAAGGTGAGTAATTGTTTTGTAAACATTCTCCTTACTTTTGATTACGTAGGGAAATGGAAGCAATAGAGAGGGATATTGCATCCCGCAGAAACTTAGGAGGTTTCAAAAGATTTTTCGGTCGAACTGCGGACGCCAGAGTCATAGAGGCGTGCCGAGCTCGTCTAAACAAGGCTCTCCGACTATTTGAGGTAAATTCCTTTTTCCATCCAAAGGGGCGTACTTTACGTTTCTGCAGTTGCAATCAGACATAGATATGCGGCAACAGGTAGCGCATTTGGATCAGAACTTACAAGTGATATTGGACAAACGTAGTCAGGTGCGAACGTCACAGTCTCTAGGCCCTCCGCAGATGCCATTTCCGACGCCATACCCGACAAGTCCTTCACATATGCCCATGCCAGAGCCCGTGCCACAATCACATCCACCTGTCTCAAACGTCCCGCCACCCGTTTGGCCACAACCATCAATTCCCTCGTATGACTTGGCACCATCGTTTCCACAGCCTGTGTCTTCGCCATGGCCTCCTAATAATGAAACAGTCCATGTGCCTTCAAGAGAGGAAAGAAGAGAAGCACGTCATGCGAGAAGAGAAGCACGAGCATCTCAACAAACCCAACATGCAACTATTGGTGCTGGTTACATTAATCCCCCTGACCTGTCAATTCCTTACAACGCTTTCACCAACATCCAAAATCATTTGTCCCCGGGTGGTAGTTTCACCCACCACTATGTGAATGGAAACGTAATAAATAGCACCAGAGATGACTCATTCAGAGTTTCCGGGAGTGGGAATAACATCAACATCTCTTTCACCCCCTATCGCCCGTGAACCAGTGACTGGGGACTGATATCTTTCCTACGAATGGAAACAAAGCTGTCTGCTTGACCGTGACAAATACGTCATGCTTGGTTCGCCCTCACTGCTCTGGAGAAGAGACATCAAATCACGAACAATCCATCTGGAACAGGTTCTGGTCTCAAGATATTTCTTCCTGTACTTCACCAAGGGGATATACACCATTGCCAGAAGATGGGCTGACAAGAAATCAAAGACCTTTATTTGATGAGAACTTCGTGCAGGCTTCTAAGAAGGGTATCGGATACCATCGCTGTAAAATGGTTCTAAAGCAGTCAGATACACTTGATGGTGATCGTCTCTGGGCAGCTGATTCCTTATGTATGTTCCTATCCGGGAATAACTGATGAATGCTCACTGAACCAACCATAACAAGAACACTGGATTTCCGAAAATCCACAGCAGACCCCTAACGTGATGTTGGTGCATGATTCAACAGCGTACTTGATCAGTACTTGATCAGGTAGCTTAATTCGCTTTTTCTTTGTATGTTTGTTAATAAACATGACGGATCAATCAAATACAACAAAGTCATTTTACTAGTTTGAGAAATAACTTAAAAAGGAATGAGGACCGGAATGCTGTCTCAGCCCCAAATCCTCCGCCATAAACTCCCAAATACTGCATGTCCCATTCTATAAACTAGACCCGACTCCATTGGTGGTTTCAAACGCTTAACGTCTGTTGAAGATTGGCCGTTGGCCTGGTGTCGTGTGATATCGATACCGGATGGAGGGCCGCTCTCGTCTGAATCAGAATCTGTCGAACCAGTTGGTGATACCTGACTTCTAGCATTTGGTGCCTGAAAAGGAGATATCGACGGCGGCAAGAGTGATGTACTGGTAGTCGTGCCTGGTGAAGATGAGGGCGCTCTACTTCGAGTAGGCGGGGTGCGTGCAGGGGGTTTCGGGGAAGATGAGCCCAGTTTCGACGACTCAGAACCCGACACGGTCAAAGAGCGAGAGCGTTGGGTAATTGGACGAGTGGGAGTGACTCTTGTGAGACTGGGTGGCAGAATGGATTGGGGATCCTCTCGTGATCGCTCGCTAACTGAGTGCTGGAGACGTCCAATAACTCCCTTTTGTTCTTCGATAGTCTCAAGTGCTTTCTGCATCTCCTTTTTTAGTTTCTCCTCCCCTCCTGTTTGAGCATTGTATCGGCCAAGTTGATTTCGTGTGTCTTCCAACCGACGTTGCAGTTGAACGACTTCATCCATGAGCTTCTCCTTCTCCTTCGCAGTCTCAGTCGCGACGTTATTTCTTTTCTCTAAGGAAGATAATGCGCCCTTTACGATCTCCAGTTCCTTCCTGACGCTCTGCGCCTCTTCTCCATCTCGCTTTAATTGCTCCCTAAGACCAGCAACCTGACGACGTAATTCCTCGTTTACCGATACGAGAAGCAAGGAACGCTCTTGCTTAGCAGTTGACTCACGCTGAGAAGACTCCATGGATCGACGAAGGTTGTGCACGGCTCGCCGCTCTGCCTCAACTTCGGCGATATGGTTACGGACGAGTTCGGCCTTCTCTACTTCAAGCGCCTGTTTCTCATCCTCAAGCGTACGAGCGCTTTCTTGGAGCATAGTTTGTTGTTTTCGAGCCCGACAAAGCTGGGTAGCCTGCTCTTCAATGATCTTGGCTGACTTCTGAGCATCTACGCTGATAGTATCGAGAGCCGTACGGAGTTGTTGAGTGGTCGTGGTTAATTCAGCCTGGAGAGCCTTGGCCATGCGATCAGCATCAGTCAGTCGGGACTCGTAATCTTGGATCCGTGTCTTGAGTGACGAGTTGCTTTCCTCGAAACTGGAAAGGCGATGCTGAAGATCATTGATCACCATATCCTTCTCATCAACGGAGGCCTGAACACAACCAAGCATATTCTCTGTCTCAACCTTTAACGACTGTAACTGAGTTACTTGGGCATCACGTTCAACCAAAATCTTCTGCATGTTTTTGAGTTCGATTTGATAATGGTTCATATCATCCACAAGCCTCTTCTGCGCCTTAACACCTCCTTCGGCCAGGACATTACTGTCCTCCAAATACGTGATTTTTCCTCGCAGTTCACTATTCTCTGCACTCATTTCCACCATGTGCTCAATCTTGACGTTCAACTCTTGCTGTAGAGATTCGGTCAAGTGTTGCAAGTTCTTCACCATGAGCTGGACTGATTCCATCTCTTCATCGTGAACACGCATCAACTCGGCCTTGTCGTCTTCGACGACCATGATACGTGACGCTAGTTCTTCATTTCTCTCTTGTAGGTGGTGATTGGTCTCCTTTTGCTGGTCAAACTCCGCCTTAGTCTCCGCCACGCTCTGACGAAGATTGTTATTGTTCGCGTCCTCGAGTGTACGGATGTGCTCACGGAGAGTAGAGCACTCGTTAGTTACTTCAGTGAGTTTCTGCGTAACGACAGCAAGCTCTTCGAGAAGGTTTGGCTCAGCGCCATCAATCCTCGTCGCCGAGCCATCAACAAATTCGGCGCTAGTCCGACGGCATTAGCGAAGGATCCAGATCAAGGAATCATTTCGATCACCTCTCATTACTGTCTCGACCTTTTGGAGGTGGCGTGTTTCGTGATTCTGGCAACGATGCCTTCGGAGATGCTGTCATCCGTCTTACAGGAATTTTGGAGCCGAGGCCTGGAGAAGATTTGACTGTCTCGGGGGGCTCATTTGGTACTGATGCCTCAGGATCCTGAGAGACGAGAGAGGTTGAAGAAGCTCCACGAGATTTAAGCAGATATGGGAGTGTTTTGGCCACCCCTCGCCATGCTGAGCGTTTCTTGTCTACTTTGGAAGCAATAGAATAGACGGAACTATCAGATGGTTTACGGGCAAGAACGGGAGGGGTGGTTTCCGTGGCAGCTCTCTGGAGAGGTTGCCGAATGTGGGATGAAGAAGCGACAGTACTTGCCGACTTTTCTTGAGTATTGCTGCCTTCAGCAGATGGTACGGTGGATAAGGTCGACTTCCTAGGAATTTTTCGGGCGATGTTTAATGGCATGTTGACTTGGAAAGAGAGGAAGAAGCGGACAAAAGCTTATGTATGGAAGGGGTGTTTCCAAAGAACGTTGTAGCCGCATGCTGTCATGCAGCCCTGGGAAGGCCAGACAAGGCATGCATACTGAGAACGTACAGCACACTCAAGGTTCTCGCAGCCACGTTGTGATGCCCGGCTTGGAGTCCTACTCTGAAACATAGTAACCTACTCCTGGAAGTTCTTGGGTTGCCTAGATAGACTGTACAGCTGATATTTGGAGTCCGGCAGATAGCCAACGTTTCGATACATCAAGGTTCCTCGCAGGACGGCAAGCAAACTGCCATTCATTAGTTCTGTTCGATCAGACATTTGAAGTAGACTCAGAAATGCCGTTAATTACGTTTGGGGATCCAACAGATGGAGATAGAGCTGAGGAAGAAACGACAGGCACGTTTTGTCACAGATCACCTGACAAACTGAGAGCGCGATGTCCGCCGACTTCGCAAGTCAAGGTACTAGAAGCACTTTATCCCCCGTATAAAGCGGCTCTCATCAAGACTGACTTTGCCTAGAAGGGATTTGTAGCGAGCGGACACCGTAGTCAACGAGCGAGGTATGTACTGATACTTACAAGTAATCTGAGACGTGACACAAAGTATTCCAGCAGCCTATAGCTGTAGAATCGAATCGACATAGACATAGTTAGTACATCTCAGATCTAACTCAGTATTGCCTCTGAAGTTATCGTGCTGCAGGCGTTCATCGTCCATCCACAGACCATGGACGATCACGGCACCTCTATCGGCACCTCTATCAATCCTATCACACTGTCAGGCTGAACGCTCCACGACACTTGGGCGCGCCGCGCTTCCACTTGGAATCATACTAAGAAATATTTCCTTGTATTATGAAACCCCCTCATTGTCTCTAAAGTTGATCTTGGAGAGCATGGCAATCTATTTCTCTAGATGAAAACGCTTCCCCAAGCGGAACGTGACTTATGAGGTTCAGCAAGTACATTGTAACATAATGCGCGGCTTCCAATCATTCTACAACGTAAGTCAGCCCACAGTGATCGAGGTTGGCTGACGCCGTTGTCAGAGCTCTATAAATCCGCACTTGGACTTCCCTGTTAGAATTATCCCTTCCTTTCTTTCTCTCACTAGGTACTCTCTATACAAGAGATGTTACCTAATCTTCAATTTGCTACTGTCTTTTACCTTTACTGCGCTGCCAATGCCTTTGCTTACACCATTGGCAAGACTGGCACTCTCACGCTCACAAGCCAGGTCATTGGTCCCGACGGTTTCAATCGCACGTATGTTCCCTTCTCTCATCTTTCCAGCCACTGAGAAAATATTGACGTGTTTCCTGAAAAAGGGCTTCTGTGATCAATGGTGTACATCCCGGCCCATTGATCGCCGTCAACAAGGTGGGATCTCAACGGCCCCATTCACTTTCCAAAGGAAAGCTGAAGGTTCTCATTTTAGGGTGATTCGGTTTCGCTGAATGTGGTTAACAACCTTTCGGACCCGGACATGATACTGGGAACAACTATTGTATGCATCGACTCTTTATCATGTTCAGTCTCACTGACATATATAGCACTGGCACGGCATGTTCCAAACTCGAACGAATTTTATGGACGGTACAGATGGGGTTACTCAGTGCCCCATTGCCCCTGGAGATTCATTCAGATATACATTCAAAACTGGCGAACAGTCCGGTACTTACTGGTACCATTCTCATTTCGGCAAGTCTAGACTTTCGTTTTCATGTTACCAACTCACTCAAGAGATCTGCTGACCACTATCTAGGCGTTCAGTACTGTGATGGTGTTCGTGGAGGCTTCGTCATCTATGACGATGAAGACCCTCACCGATCCATGTACGATGGTAAGCAACAAACTTGACCTTCTCCCACAATCTAACTGATTGAGTTTCATAAGTGGACGATGGTAGGCTGATATTTTGCGCTACATGAATTAACCTCGCTTACGCGTCCCCTTAGCATCTACTATTATAGCGCTGAGTGAATGGTAACCTGGTTATTTTTAGTCCTTGCTCTTTCGAGATGTCTTACTCCTTTCAGGTACCATACTCTTGCCGTAGATATCACCGGTATTGCCGAGGCAGACTCGACCTTGATCAATGGTAAGGGCCGATACCCAGGTGGCCCACAAGTTGACCTCTCGATCATCAATGTCATGAAAGGTAAACGGTATCGATTCCGTATTATCTCTATATCTTGTGATCCCAACTTCGTATTCTCCATCGACAACCACGACCTCACCATCATTGAAACTGAGGGGACGTCCACCAAACCATACACAGTTAATTCTATCCAAATCTTAGCAGGCAAGCAGGATCAATGCATTGATAGTCATTCATATGAAATACCGACATGATGATTATCACTGACAGGTCAGCGTTACTCCGTCGTATTGAATGCAAACCAGACCATTGGAAACTATTGGATTCGTGCACTCCCCAACTCTGGCAATCGTAATCTTAGCTCTACTTTTGAAGGTGGTGTCAATTCTGCGATTCTGAGGTATCTAGGTGCACCAATTCAAGAGCCGACATCCACACAGCAAACTCACATTGTCCCCCTCGTTGAGTCTCACCTTCATCCAGAAGTTAATCGTCGTGCCCCAGGAAGGAACACTCCCAATGGTGGAGACATTGATTTCGTTTTTAATTTCGGTTTCGACCTTGATTCATTTTCGTTCAACATCAACGGCACAAGTTTCCAGCCTCCCTCTGTTCCCGTCTTGCTCCAGATCTTGAGTGGTACACAGCCACCACAGAATCTCTTACCAGAAGGATCTGTATACACTGTGGAGAGAAACAAGACTGTTCAACTCAATCTTCCCTCTGGTCTGATCGGAGGCCCTCACCCTTTCCACTTACATGGGGTACGTTTCTCTGGCACCTGACTCCCCATGACTCACCATGTTCTCCCTAGCATGAGTTCTGGGTGGTTAGGAGTGCGGACACCAACGCGTACAACTATCAAAATCCTATAATCAGGGATACGGTCAATGTCGGAGATACCGTTGGCGATTTTGTCTCTATCCGCTTCCGGACCGACAATCCTGGACCCTGGATTCTTCATTGGTACGTAACTCCATTATGATGTGTAACACCAGCTCACCATATTCATTATCGGTTCTCAGCCATATTGATTTCCACCTCGTTACGTAAGTTATTCCTCCAAACATGTTGCTGAAATTGATTCCACGCACACTGCAGAGGACTTGCGATTGTCTTTGCTGAAGCCCCGGAAGATACAAAAGCATATCTTAAGACCCCACCTGGTACGTAGTCAGTCTCCAAAAGCCATATCTCAGTTAAATTTATGAGCCTTATTTAAGCTGAGTGGGATCAGCTTTGTCAGACTTGGAATAATCTTCCAGAAACCATTACACGCGCAGGACAAAACTGAAACAACCCTGACCCTGACCCCTGATTCAAATATTTCATACATAATTCCTGTGTATATTTCGAACTCTACGTCATTTCTTTTGCATGGACATATTGCGGAGGCGTCCATGAATGTCAAACAGTGATCGCTCTACCTGTCCATCTTGATCCTGTTATGATTGTGACTACACTCACGTCTTTAATGCTTCTCTTAACGCCGAGGCTAGAAGCCTTGTCGAACTAGACTTGAGTTTAAATGTTACCGAGCCACCCGACGTCAATTGTCCTTCAAGTCCGAATAAAACACTAGCGGAAATTCGGTTTGGAGTGGCGTTATATGTGCTCTCTCAATTTTGGAGGACGCCTGCAGAGACGTATTTGTGATGATGAGCTCAGATGGCTCTAAATGCGAACTTAGATCCCAGTCTCGGTTCGGGACTGGGGTACTAGAGTACCGTCGGAATATGTAGAGGGTGAAACGTCTTGGTAAGTGAATAATGATACGCCAAGAGTAGACGCGAGCAGATTAGATAATCAACGGAAAAGGCCCTCCAATTTATCCCTGTTGACAATTCCTAGTATATTGGTCCATATTCACCACCAAAAGCTCACATAGCCGGACGTACGGTGGTCCACAATGTTATGAGAGTACATCTTCATGTAAAAATGTGACATTAAGTAAAGGAATATCCAAACTGAGGATGATCTATCGATCAACCACTAGATGCAATAAAGTAATCATAAAACAATGACAATGACGTTAATTACTAAGATTCTTCTCTTCAGCAGAAAACGCATTCCAGGTAGGGCACAGTTGATTGTAATTGTCTGCAAGGGCGCAAGAACACATCAAATATTGATATAAAATTCAAATCAGGGCTACTCACCTGAGAGAGGAGGATTCAATGGGGATACGTCTTCAGTAGCTTCAGCTATGACGAGGGCTAAACCGCTTCATCACCAGTTAGTCGGACTCGAGTCATCAATATAGGAGATGTAGCTTACTTGACAAGATGGAAATCGATGTGACTAAAGAGAAGTTGAATGAATGGGTTAGTAGTGTGAGTTACTTTTCTCCCAATAACTCACCAATGTAAGATCCAGGGACCTGGATTGTCCGTCCTGAAACGAATTGAGACAAAATCTCCTTCAGTA
>Ga0157368_1001037_pt1 | contig 12173 bp, 13 predicted proteins | sample AttbisABBM3_FD_113146 | JGI IMG/M metagenome (GOLD analysis project Ga0157368, IMG submission 113146) | Fungus gardens microbial communities from leaf cutter ant in Botucatu, State of São Paulo, Brazil - Atta bisphaerica ABBM3 | ecosystem: Host-associated > Fungi > Mycelium > Unclassified ...
CTTAATAAGTCTTTGTACAAGTCTTTGTAGATTACTTAATCTACCCACAGATAAGTCCTTCTGTTTCTATTTGTGCCCTTCCTTTCACAGACTTCTGCTCAAAGTATGAATTGCATCTAAAATTTTGGAAGGAAAGAAAAATTCAGATAAAACATATATTCATAATCTAGCTATCTTTCATTATCAGCATCTAACTTTCTATTTTCCCATAGACACTAATATTCTAGACCAATCTCAATATTTAATTTACTAATATTAAGAGAATAAATAGAGAGTTAACATTAACTAATAATCATTTTTATAGTATTTCCTTAGCTACCCCCTCTTCTACTACTACCTTAACTACAGTTCTAATTACAGTACTTAGTATTTAAGTGTTATAAACTGACTTCCAAGATATCTGAAGCATGATTCACATCTATACATGTTCATGCATGGATCAGGTTTCTATGTTTCATTGCCTAGTGACTTGTTATCTAGACTCTAGAATGTTATATCACCTAGAAATTGTCTCTATAGTGTTTCCTTAGCTATATCCTACTATACTATTATCTTAACTACAGTCCTGACTACAGTATTCAGTATTTAAAAATCAGTAAATACTCTATACTTCTCAAAGTCTGATAATTGAATATTAGTGATCAAGAGATAGAGGGATCAAAACTTTAAAAAAAATAGAAAATAAGAGAGACTTAAATAAGGGAAGAGAAATGAAAAAGAAACAAGTTTAGCATCTTCAATTCTGACATTTACTTAATCAGATATTAGCATCTCTTACAGAGCCAACAACTGTTTAAAATCTTTTCTATCTTTCACTCTTTTTTTCTGTTGATGATGACAAGATCTAGAAGAGGGCTAGAATATCTTTTGAAGATAGAGTTGTCAGGAGCAACAGTCAGCTTAATTATAGAGAATACCAGATATAGTCTTTATAACACAAGAGAAGTTTGAGACAGTATAATATAGATCTAACTTGTTTCTCTATTATGTAAGATCTGAAGCAGCAGTGTAATAGTTTGACAAAAGGACATATTGTGTAGATATTCAAAGAGTTCAGAAACACCAGGACAGAAGTATATCTTTAATTGTAATACCTTGCTATATCCTTCTAAAACTTGCAAATAGTGAACTTTATGTAATTGGTAAACTTTGAAACACTATGTAGATATCTGGTATCAAGAAAAATAGTAGTTGCTGTGTGAAGGAGTATACATAATTATTATGCTGAAACTTTGTTAATAAGAGAGATCTTACTAGTCATTCTGTCACTCATTGATGAATATTTACAAGTATAGTACTGTTCAAGCTCTTGATTTACCTACTCTGTCTGCTCATCAGTTTGAGAGTTTCAGATTGTGAATAATACTATTTTACATTAAGTAGTTGATACAGTTCCTTAGTGAAAAGTACTACAAACTGCAGTCTCCAATTCAAAAATCTATGACTGAAAAGGCTATGAAGCTTCTAGTCATGGTGTAGAAAAAGTCTTATAGCATTTTCTGTAGTAACAGTAGTATGAGTAGGAATAAAGTAAGCCTTTTTAAAAACTGAGTTTACCACCATTATCACTATATCAAACTCCACAGATTCTGGAAGTTCTATAACAAAGTCAATACTAATAGTCTGTTATCTTGTATTTGGCATAGGCAACAAGTGTAACTCTCTGAGAAGCAAGCAATAAATAAACTTGGTTTATAAATACAGATTACAAATATTATCATATTGACTAATATACCTAGATATTTGGAACCACCCAATAGTTCTACAACACCAGCTCTAGAGTCTTCCAACATCCAGTATATTTAGCAACCTTTATATTATAATAAAGGGACATAATATACTACTGTAATTTTAAAACATTGAAGATATAAACCTTTCTCTAAAAAAGAAGCAATTCATCTACTTTTGACCATTTGAAAAACTACACTGACTTAGAGATAGATTGACAAAGTTCCTCAGCTACACAGATCACCAGTTCTTCTTGTTGACCTGCTCTATTTTTCTAGTAGATGTCTGCAAGAAAGCTATATTTCTCTTCTTTGAATGTTAGTCCTTCTAATATATATACTACTAGATACTCAGATTTGAGTGATATTACATTCTTATTATTATATAAGCCATTATACTAGTTTGGCCTTCAAGGTAGTATATCTAGCTTACTTATAAATTTATCTGGGCAGTGATGCAGGACAAAATTAAATCTTGTCAGATATAACAATCACTATGCTTGCTTAGAGTTGAGTTTCTTGGCTATCATGAAGTATTTCAGATTCCTATAGTCAGTTCAGATCTCTACAGAGTTTGGTGTATCTTTTAGAAAGTATTGCTACTCTTTCAAAATCTAGATAATTACTAGTATCTCTTTGTTGTGAATCTCATAATTATGCTCAATGAAAGAAAGAAACTTCTTACTATCCATTTTTGACTCTTAAGAGAGAACTGCTTCTATTATATAGTCAGAGCTGTTAGCTTCAATGTGGAAGAAGATAACAAGATCCAGAAAGACTGAGATAGGTATAGAGATGATAATAGTTTTCAGAGTATTAAATACTGCTTGTTAATCTGTAGTCTATATTCAAGTACTATTACTACTAGTAAGATAAAGTACAATAGATGAAAACTCTTGAGTGAACTACTAGTAGAAGTTAGTGAAGTCCAAGAAAGTCTACAGCTCTGTACAATTCTTTAAGGTGGGCTAATCTTAAACTCTAGCTATCTTAATAGGATTTATTTCTACTTGATTCTCTAAAATGACCAGATTTAGATATTCAATCTACTATTTGTCAAATTTGCACTTTTTTAAATGTAGAAATAGCTTATACTTAGTAAGGACTTTCATGACTCTACAGAACACTTAGTAGTGCTCCTCTAACATCTATGTAAAGATTAGGATGTTATCCAAATATAATACTATAATACCTTTCACTATAAGGTTCCAGATGATATTATTTATTATGGTCTGAAAGATGGTAAGACTATTTGTCATCAACCTTTCACTCATCACTGAACTTGATCTAAATATTGTTGAATCTCCAGTGAACATCCAACTTAGTGAAGTAGCAGACCTCTTAAAGCTTGGTAACTAGTTTAGAAATTAGAGAGAGTGGATACTTGTTCTTAATAGTTATCATATTTAGTATTCTATAGTTTTGTACTAGCCTAAGTAAGCTGTCTTTCTTCTTAATAAAAAAGACTAACATAACTATAGGAAACTTAGATAGCTTTATTCTACCTATGTAGAGGTTTTTAGTGATAAATGCATCTAGCTCAGTCTGTTTCACTGGAGATAAAAGGTATACCCTAGATGTCTTGAGCTTAGCTCTTAGGATTAGTTTGATGCTGTGATCCCACTTGTGATGGTAGATAAGAGTATTGAAGTCTTCTTTAGCAAACACTAACTCAAACTGCTAGATATATAGAAGAATGGTAGGAGTACTATCTTTAACTTGGTTTTAACAAAAGACTTCCAGGAGACATTGAAAGGAAGTAGCTGTTATATGGAGGTTAAGAGATGAGGGTTCTAGACATCACTAGGTCATGTAAAAGTGGTTGTCCAACTCTTCTTGATACTTAGTGAAGTCTATAGGTTTGGGCATATCTTCCTAGTCATCTATTAAAATAGGAAATAAACCAGACCTACATATATTGAAAGCACATTCATAGTATTTCTTGGCCTTCTAAAAGCCAGTATAGTATATAGAATACTACATCATAACTACTTCTCTCTTTTGCTAGTTTATCTTAGAATTATGATTTTTTAGCTATGTGAAACTGAGAATGAAGTTTTGCTTTTCTAGGCTAGAGACTATAAGCAAAGCTTACTCAGAGTAAGACTAGTATTATAGGACTACATCTACTACCTTAGATATCTGTCCATTCTTATTAGTGGTACTATTAACATTGTAGACTAGTATAAGTTTTGAGAGCCTATAGGTGCTCATATGGTGCTTTTCTACAAAGTTTCAACTAACAAAGATTCCAGAGTTTACTAGTGCTTGAACAGAGAATTTTGGAAGTATCTATAGTTTTGTTAGAGGTGATTCATACTCACCAAGATTATCTGCAAATATAGCATAGAAGACAAGAACAGAAGAGTTGACTTAGTAGTATAAGTAACAGAAGGAACCAGAAGTGATACTATATAGATAATTGACCTTATATTTAATGAATAATGTTGTACCTAGCCTATTTGTTACATAGTCATAATTTCAGATAATAGAAGCTTAGAAGGGCTTAAGATGAGTATGGTACAAGTTCAAGTTGATTATTAGACTAAGAAGTAGTACATGGTAGCTAATGTTCTTAAATATGGAAGTATAAATCTAATAATACTCTACTACTGTGTATACTCTAGGTTATTAGATATTGTAGGAGTTATCATTCAAAACTTTATGAGATTAATGAGAAATATAAGGTTTGGTCCTTAGATTGATTGGAATGGAGTGTGATCTACACTAGAAGAAGGTGGAAAGAGTGTGGATGTTGGATGGTATATGATAGATTACTTATATTACATATCACCATTATTGTCACAACATTACATAATTGAAAGAAAGTCATAGAAGGTTCTAAAATAGATAACATTATATAATATGGCTATAGCATATAGACTTTAGGATAGGTTAGTTATAGTATGCATACAAACCATAGTCTATAGTACTTGAGATCATAATAACAGAAGGAGTTGAGGCTATTGTAGGTCTCATTTCAATAAAACTTTACCTTAACAAATTAATTGATTATTATTATCTTTGTATGGCTAAACTTCTTAAGGAGTATACTATCAATTCACTTGTCACTGAACAATATGCTAAAATACTATCTTTTATTAGCTAGCTACAAGTAAATTGGCAAGCAAACAAAGACTTCAAATCAAAAGCACTATTGTAAATATGAATAATTGTCACAATCAAATCCATACAAATTTTAATAGTCTCAATTCTCATATATCTCCAGAGCCTTGACTAGTTGACATTTTCTTTGATTGCTATTCAAAATCTCTCAAGGCAATAATAATATGGCTTTTGTCATGGTAGATGCTAGCATAGAAAAACTCAACTGAAGCTGAACTATTTGCCATAAGTGGTCTTATATATGTTCTACCAGACCAAAATATCAAGCACATTACAATCTGCACCAATGCCTTACACATCACAAGAAATTGACTTTATTCATCCATTCCAAAGTCATACAATTGTGATCACACATTTGCTGGGAGAATTTTTTCAAACATCCAGAGAATAAAATTGAATTCTGGGAATGCCCAAGCACAGACAAATGGAATTGTCATCACAATGCAGACAAAGAAGCAAAGATTTCTTCACTTACCCTTTTCCCTAGTAAAATTCCATGGGATTTCAGCAGGAAAGAGAAAGCCAACAACATGATCAGACAGTGGCAAATGTGTCTGAGTTCAAAGGAAATCAATCTCTTGTACTCAAAGACACAAACAAAGTGTACCGACCTGTACCAAAGGAGATACATGGCTTCAAAATGTTGGACATTCAAATACACTTTGCGCTCGCCTAACTCAGCTTATTACAAATCATGCACCAACAGGTGAATACAGAGTGCATACAGATGTAGGTTCTTTCCTTGTGAAGAAAATGCTTCTCCAAACATGAACATATGTCCGTGCGGCTTAGCAGACTTAGAAACAAGAGACCACATTCTCTAGGAATGTCGTAGATTCAAAGGAGAGTCAATGTTTGACATCGAATCACATTCTATTTTCAGAACAATAGCTTGTAAGCAGTATATTATATACTCTTACAGTGTAGTATACACTTCTTTATTTCTCTTTTTTCCCATTTCAGTTTCTGTGTCTACACCTTCCTTGGTTTCAGTATCAAAGTGGTGTTCTACGCACTCCTTGTAATAAATTGCTGATTTTTTCTTTTAAAAAAAGACTTAGGCTGGAGGCTGCCCAAGCTCGGCTCCAGTTCCCAGCCTGAGGGCATATTATTACAGTGGTATGCGCACGAATATTAGTACACAGGCCCCTGTCCCGGCTCAGTCAAATTGATACTTACACAGATCATATAAAACAAATGACTGGTTCCAGATCGGCTGTCATCACATAAGCAGGCAATCTCCTTCAGTTCGTTACACTGAGACATAATTGTAGCCTCTTCGGCCTTCTCTTTGCCAAAGCTCATGCATCTGTATTTTTCATTCTCTCTTTAATGTTCACCGGAGTTATGGCCCAAGCTCTTTTCGTGAAAGACACCTTGGACTCACTACGCTCTCCTGAGCAAAGCAATTTCAGTGCTCAGCTACTTCAAAGAGAGTCTATCACTACTTCAGCGTCAGAGTTGGACGATGTTGCCCTCAATGACGACGATCCACTGCCTTTCAATACTGCTTGCACGACCTTGCCATCCGTCCTCTCAACACCCAAGTCGGCCTATGTGGGGCTATCGAATGAAGAAATCGAGGTCCCTGGTGGAAGTGGGCAGTGTAACGACGACAGGTCCGTTGATAGCGAGAAGAACCCTGAAACCTCATCCCTAGGCAGGTCTCATCACAAGTCGGCGTCCGTCGTGACTATTAGATCTGGTTATACATCCTCCTTTGACGAGAGCAATTCATTCAGGATTAGTTTGGATGGGCAACATGCACTACAAGAAGAGTTTTCGCGGTTACAAAAGGAAAAGCAAGCTCTCCAGGAGCAAGGGGCTGAAGAGTCCATTGATTGGGGTACGTTATACCCAGGTACATGGTCTCCTCGGCTAATTTTGGGTTCCTAAGACTTCTGGGGGGCTGTCATATCCGGTATGCATCTTCGAGTATGCATGAACTAACGCTAATTGACCCTCAAAATCAAGACTATGCAGGATTTGCCTCTGAAAAACCCGAGGAACTTGCACAAGCAATCGCGAAAGGGATACCTGCAATATTACGTGGAATGATGTGGCAACATATGTCAGTCGTCTATCTATAAGTATATATATTTCAATTAATTCAGACTCTGACAGGGCAGTTTCGAAGGACCTTGAACTTGAAAATACCTACATTAAACTCCTGAGGGAAACAAGTACGCATGAAAAGTCTATAACACGAGACCTTGGAAGGTATGTATCTTGTCTAACCATTGTCTCTGGGACATGCCCTCACTTGATCGAAGGACATTCCCACACCATGCCTTCTTCACAGATGGACATGGGATAGGGCAGGAAAATCTGTTCAATGTTCTCAAGGCATATTCCCTGCAAGTGCATTTGAGTAACCATTCTGATTCGGCATCTTACTGTTCTTCGATAGATACGATTCCTCGGTTGGATACTGTCAGGGTCTTCCCTTCGTCGCCGCTATATTATTATTGAATGTAAGTGAGGTGTTTTGCTCATTAAATCTATTGACATGGCCCAGATGCCAGACGAGGAAGCCTTCTCCCTTTTGGTGCGGCTCATGCAGGTGTATGACATCAGGGGTCACTATTTACCTGAAATGCCTAAGTTACAAATGCGTCTTGTGAGTTACCCCTTCACACAATTGCATCAGGCAAAACTTACGAATCATTAGTTCCAGGTAAATGGTCTGATTTTCAGCATCACAGGATTAAGTCACATCTCTACTGGATATAGTTCGATCGTCTGATTGAGGAGTTGCTCCCCGTGCTTCACGTCCATTTTCTCCGGCAAGGTATCAAATCCAGTATGTTCTGTTCGCAGTGGTTTTTAACAATGTTCAGCTATCGGTACGTTTTACTATTTTTTCCTCTTGATCCACTGATGGCCCTTGTAGTTTTCCCTTGGAAATTGTGTTCAGAATATTTGATCATTGCCTGGCTAATGGAATAGAAGCCATTTTTGGCTTCAGCATTGGTTTGCTTAGGAAAAATGAGGAAAAATTACTAGAACTCAAATTTGATGAAATTTTGGATTTCTTGAATAACAAGGTTCTTGATCAATACAAGGCAAGTATTTGTCTCGTTTACTACATTGTCAATCCGACATTCACTCTTTGATTAGATGCTAGAAAATGGGGATTATATTGAGCCTCTCAAATATGATGTTGATGGATTTGTCGCGGATGCCGTGTCACTCAAGATCACTCCCTTCATGCTTGACTGTTATCGACATGAATACGAAGATATGGTCGTATGTGAATTTGGTTCAAGTGAGAATGACTCTCTCGTTGACGTGCGCACTATGTAGCGTGAAGCAAACAAACATGCCATGCAGATAGACGAGCTACGGAACAATAACCGTGCCCTGTCCCAGCAATGGTTAGTCGTTGAAGTCTCGCCGTATGAAGTAGCACTTAAAACCCATGCAGCAGAAACCTGGAAAATAGCGTTGCCCAAATGAACATTGAGCATGTTGAATTTTTGGTTAGTCACATCATATATCTGATTCTGGACTAGTTTTAATGGATGTAGAATGAGCTTGTGAAGCAGCGACTGCGAAATGAAGAACTGGAAGCAGAGCTTGTACGGTACAAATTGCTGTAAGTCAGGCTGACCATTCTTGTGTTTTCACTCACGGGACTTCAGGTATGCGGAAGCTATGCATCAGAACGAGGATGCGCAGTCATCGCAACGGGTGTCTTTCGCGATGAAGCGGGGTAGTAAATAATCTTACAGACAACTCCCAGTATACCTCGTACCTACATATCCACGCTATTTTCATGTTTATTCAATGGTACTGATTTCCGGTGAGGGTTGTGTGACCACCACTATACCATGTCCTACTGCACTTGAACCCTACTTTACCTTGACTGCCACCCTACCACCCCTGTACTTCTACTTTTTCAGATACTACTACAACTTGACTGTACTTTATTAATGATATCTGAAATGTAGAAAGCCCCTACTTCGTATTTTAACTTACTTAAAATATAAGCTAATGATGGGTAGAAATATGTCACAGCCACTATCACTATTTTACTTTATCTCTCCAATTTCACCACTGTTATGATCTCAATTCTTACTGTTGTGTATATCTTCGGACCATTTCATATATTACATGATACACTCTCTATCACTCACTATGCAAAAGGTTATGGGCCCCACCTGCCTATAATATTCAACAAAAATCAAACTGTACACTTGTTCATATTTATCAAATTACTCTCACTAAATTTCTTCATTCTTACAATGTCTACTTCTACTAGACCATTCCAGATTGATGGCCTTAACCAGCTATATGGCATCCTATCACTGTCAGAATTCACAAATGTGAACTTAGATGTTTTCTTAGTTCTCTTTTTTTTTCTCTTTTTTTTTATAGTTTAGTTTTCTCTCTTCTTTTTTGAACTCAGCTAAGGTAACATGATGTGATGTGTCCCTTCTCTCTCTTTAACCACCATCTCGCATGGTAGCACCTATTAGAGATTTTGAGAATATAACAACTTCTACTTCAGCTATTCATTCTACAACTGTTAACATGTCTCCTAACAATGTTTCAAACATGGAAGTTGACTCTTTTGATGACATTTTCACAAAAGCTTGTGACAACTGTGATGAGGTGAGAGGTCGCTCTCTTGTGCTTAGTGCTCACCATTCTAGGACTCTGTCCTTATCCTCAAGTGACTGTAATGAGGACTATGCAACGAGAGTCCAGAAAGAAAGTGACAGGATGGATGAAGACAATCCTGTTGCTACATCTGACAGTTTACAGCTTGAATACGCAACTCTTAAGAGTCAGGAAAACCAAGTCAGCAAGGCAGCTGACCCCAACAACAACTCAAGGCAACAACATGTTGTAAACATAGTCCCTGCCCTAAACAACATCTCTCTATCAAGCAACAACATGGTCAATGTCCAGTTAAGTTACAATATCAACCAGGCTCTAGATCCAGAGTCATGGGACGGCAATTTCCAAGCTATCTCTTTGCATGGGTCTATAGAACATTTAGCATCTGACATAAAAAACATTAAAGATTCTCTTATCAGGATGCATAAATACATACTTGGTAAGACTATTGATGGTAATAAAGCCAATAGTGTCAAAGATCTTAAGAGTGTTGGTAAGGCAGCCTGGAATTTTATTTCATTAATTTACAAAGCTCACTGGGATAGCTTGATCGTGGATGGCTCCAATATGTCATTCAGAAATAAGGTAAAAGCTAAATTCAGTCCTCAGATCAGCAAAACGCCAGTCAATGTCAAAGACAAAGAAGTGACTAAATCGACTTATGTTTCTCCTCTCCTATCTCCTATTCTAGCAAAATTCCCTAAGAAGATTAATGAGATATCCAAATATCAAGAAGAATGTGTTTTCAGCTCAAAAAAATCTTATATGCAAGCCTCCTCAAAGACCTCTTCATCAAATGTTGCTATGGAAACCTTGAAGATTAAGGAAATTTTCCTGCATCTTTAGAACAAAAAAATTGAACAAGTTCAAAAACTTATTAGTGGCAAGAGTAAAACCAAACCTCATATCATTATGACCACAAAGAGCCCATCATTCAAACAAGTGATTGTCCCAATGAATGATGAAACTACAAAAAAGTACCTAAAGGATTCTAACACCTATATTGTCAGCATTAATTGTACTCTCAAAAGTATTAAATCAAATGTCATGGCTAACTTCATCCATATTGACAACAAAGACATTGTAATCTCTACTAACAATATCACTAACCCATCAGACCTTCAAGAAATCAAAAAATACATCAGAAACTCTTTAAACACTGATCAAATATCCTTCCCTAGACTGCTACAATCTAAATCCTACCTCAAGATCATTGGCATTCTGTACCTTGTCAAGCATTTGAACTCTCACTTATCCTTTGATAATGTTGAAAAAATCCTCAAAAGTAATCACATCTTCAACAATATTGTCTTAGCCTCCAAACCCAGAGTTATCAAGATCTCTCCAAAGTCGGACATGTCTATCATATGAATCAACATTTGGGATATGCAAAATAGCTCCAAAGCCAAGATAATCATTAACAAGCATTTCAACATAAGAAGCTTTATTGCCACAGTGCATGGAGTAAACATGAACCCCAGAGTACCACAGTATAAAAACTGCTGAAAATGGGGACATACAGCTAGTGTGTGCCAAATTCAGGGTTCTAAGTATGTCAAGTTCAATGGTCCCCACCAAACCATTCATCACTGCCAATTTGCATAGTATTGTAAAGCAAATGACAAGATTAACCCACCCAGATTAGAGACCAAGAAAAGTAATCCATGTCTGCACTCCTTCAAGTGCTTAAACTGCAAAGGTAAACACCAAGCCGATTCTACTGATTGTCCATTCAGGAAACATAGGTTTAATGAGGCATTCTAAAGAATATGCTAAGCTTTGAGAAAACTGACCGTCCTCATTACTACATAGCTCTCATAGCTTTCAAAGTGGTTATTGTTTTCCCACCTTTTCAAATACTCAGAGCCCATATCCATTGTGTCATCATGTCCTTTAGGGCCTTGCTCCTACTGATCGCAGTTTATGCATTTGCAGCACATCTCAGACAAATCCCGGCATGGCATTCTAAAGAATATGCTAAGCTTTAGGAAAACTGAAAAACCTCAATTTATTTAGCTGTGAACAGTATTACAATATGATTTTGAAAGACTTAAAGATCTTTTTGCAAAACGTTCAAAAGAACAATCTAATCATCAATACTGTTCTTGAGGTCAATTCTAACTTCAACATAATTTTCATCCAAGAGCTATCTTGATCAACAATAAGATCCATCCCTAGTTCCAGGAATACCTTTGGTTGGTGTTGTCAATTATCCCAATTGGCTTACCTTCGCCAGAGAATCCAACTTGGTGAATGACTTTTCTAAGGTTGTCATCTACATTAATATCAGACTATTCTCCCTCTATTTCTCTCTCCAAAAAGACATTATTAATCATAAAGATATCCTACTAGTTTTGTTCTTCAATAACAACAAAATTTTTTGGCTTATGAATGTATATTCTGATTCTTCTCATTCTGCTTTAAAGTATCTCAAGGATATAGAAGTAAATATTCATAATCTTTCAATTATAACTAGTGACTTTAATATTCGCGATAGCCATTGGGATCCTTTTTTCCCTTATCATTCAACTATTAGTGATGATTTCATTATTATCACTGACTCATTTAATCTTGACTTGTCTATTTCCACTAACCAAGTTCTAACTAGGTACTTGGATAATGTTAATGACTCAAACTTGGTCATTGACCTTATGTTTCTCCAAAATAGGTCAAACAAATTAAATAACTATTCCA
>Ga0157368_1001038_pt1 | contig 12165 bp, 11 predicted proteins | sample AttbisABBM3_FD_113146 | JGI IMG/M metagenome (GOLD analysis project Ga0157368, IMG submission 113146) | Fungus gardens microbial communities from leaf cutter ant in Botucatu, State of São Paulo, Brazil - Atta bisphaerica ABBM3 | ecosystem: Host-associated > Fungi > Mycelium > Unclassified ...
CAGTAGCTAGCACAGACCATCTGTAGAAGTATATAAGATAGACTATTTTGTAAAGAGCTCTCTATTGGGTTCTCTTGTGTCTTCTCTAATATAAGAGTTTGACCTCTGAATCCACTTTAAGGTTCTAAGATTATAACACTAATATTCTTGATTATATCCAAAATAAGTGGCAATAGGTAATTGTTTTTTTACTGTCCACTCATTGAGATATAATAGTCTTATACTATTCTCTTTTTTTCATTCTTCTTTCCTACAAAAAATACTGGTGCTATTTGAGATGACTTTGAGGGCCTAATATAATCCTTCCTCAATTGTTCATCTATAAACTCACACATCTCTCCCCTCTCTTCTCTTGACAACAGATACACCTTCTCTTTTCTCAGCATAAACTCTTCTTTCAATTCTATCACATGGTCTTACATCTTTCTCATTAGCATTCTCTCACTTACTTTCTTTCTAAAGACCTTGATCCACTTGTGGAATTGTTTTGGTACCAACCTACTTGCCTCTTCTTCTGACTTTGCTACTTCTTTCTTCTTGTCCCAAATCTCCCACTCTTCAGCTACCTTCTTCACATCTATTGTCTTTTCTCCTTTCTACTTCTTTTTCTTCTTTTTCTTCTCTTCTTTCTTTTCCTCTTGTTTCTTACTTTCTTTTTCCTTCTTCTCTTCCTATTTTTGTTTCTATCACCCCAACTTATCCTGTTTTGATCTCCACTACTTATCACACTTCTCTGGACATCTTGTTATCTTGACTTCACCTGTCTTCCAGTCAATTTTTGAGTTATGACAAGCAAGCCATGGCATCCACAAAATAACACTCCATTTCTGCCCTCCAATCACATTTATCTCTGTTCTCTCTCTGTGCTCTTGATAGTAAATGTTAACTTCTACCATATACTTGATTGGTCTCTCCTTGTTAAAAGATCTATCCACATTTCTCACATATATGGGCCTATTGATCTTCTTCAACCTAAATCCCTGCTTCTTTGCAAACTCTGAACTCATCACTAACCCTGTCATACCACTATCCAACAACACTTCCATTGTAATTCTCTCTTGTATATCTATACTCTCCAATCCAATTTTCACTGTAACCTTTCTTAATAGGTCCTCATTGTTCAGACTGTAGCAGGATATATTATCCATTACTCTACTGAGTATTGTAAATCTGTTATTACTACTGAGATCTAATTGAGGACTATCAGATCTCCATCTCTATTTAAATTGTTCCTGTTATTCTGTCTGTTTCCTTCCTTGATTATTCTTCTTTGTCCATTATTCTCATTGCCCCCATATTCCAGTTTCCTTTCTTCCCCAATTCTGTTTCCTGCCCCCCTATTTCTACAATTCCTTGCCAAGTGTCCAAAACCTCCACAACTATAACAATTTCTATTACTCTTATCCACTTCCATAGCATATAGGTTTCATTGTGCAAATCTTATCCTCTGTTGAGAGTATGCCATTACTGCATTCATTCTCTCTACTCCCTCCATTAGAGCAGATTCTGTTAGAACTTGCTGTTGAGGTACCTTCTACCTCCTTGGCCAAACTTGAGGCCATGGCAACTGTAATCATTGTGCCTCTCCATTGTTTAATCTTGGAGCTGGTGCTCTATTGTCTCTTCATCCTCTCAGCCTCTTCTTTTCTCTTTTGTTTTCCCTCCAGTTCCTATCTAATGTGATTGCCCTATCATACTATTACTCAATTGAGCCTAGCTGCTGCTCTGCTTCCATGAGCCTCTGACATATAGTGGTGTTGATTCCCCTCTTAAATTCTTCTATTAATGGCCTTCTCTCATATCCACTTTCTCTTACTGCTCTTCTGAACTCCTGTACAAACTCCTCCATTATTTTACCTCCCTGCTCCAACCTCCTTAACTCTGCTACTTTCACTGATTCCTTATTTCCTCCTCCAAACTCTTTTCTGATCTCTGCTAAAAACTCCCCCACTATTCTATATTCTAACAATTCTCTTTCCAAATCTTCCAATGTATTTTCTTTCCAGATATCTGCCAATCCTTCTTGCATATATGATAACACCCATTGGATCTGTTCTTCCACTGCTGCCTCCCTCATCTTCATCCTGATATATAATCTACATGCTGTCACAAATTCTGAGATCTTTGATGAGGTCCCATCAAACACTTGTAGTCTTGTCACTTCTGTACTTGTTGCTGCTACTCTTCTTACTCCTACTTCTCTCTCTGCTAGTGTCCAGAGTTGAGCCTGCATTGCCACAAGCTGCTCTTGTTGTTACTAGATAATGGCATGTAAGTCATGTTAACTCATTTCATAAAAGAGGGGGAATGGTTGATAATAATGATGATAATGATGGTGATGGTGTAGGCAGAGATTGTTGTGGCAACCACTAGTCACAAAGACCAATAGCAACACAAGCAATAAATCTCTCAGTAGAATATCAAGTGGGAATCATAAGAGAACTCAATAAGAAGTCTCTGCTGAATTGCTACCCTATATATACTATTACATGTGGTCCATACTATAACTATGCTTTTACTGCACATCCTACCCTAAAGTCCATGTGTTATCCATGAGTACACCATGTGTACACCATGAGATAGCAATGTGGTTAACATACTCTTTGACATCATTGTCTAGACTCTTCCAGACTTCTCTAGACTCTTTTAGACTATAGACCCTTCTAGGCCTTATGATGTAATGTCATGTGAATTCCATGTCACATGCCTTCTCTTGTCATAGACTAATAATATACTACTATCCTATCTATATCTTATCAAAGTCTATCCACACTTTATTGTATCATAACAGAGATAATATATACAAAGAAAGAGCAGAACCTGTACTAGTTTTGCTTTCTGATTTGTACTCTGAAGAAGAAATCTTGGTATATGATAGCAGGCCCTCTTCTTATTCTGCATACATGTTCTACTTACTACTTCTTTCTGGCTACTATCCTAATAAATTCTACATGATTTTGTCTTAAGAAAGATGTTTTACTCTAAGCAGTGTTTTAAGAATGACTGCTATTCCTCTGTATAGACAGATCACAAGGGGATCTGTAGTACAAAGCTGATACAAGAAAAGATTACTATTATGTCCACACAAGGTAACATGTTTGAAGTGTATTAGTGGGCTTTAACACAAACAAATAGCTAGGTTTTTCCTACCTAACTAGTATACCCCTTGAGCCTAGGATCTGGCTATATATTCTTGACTAAAAGATAGTGTTGCCCTTTGGTCAAGGATGATGAGAGAGTAAGTAAGAGGGGGTCCTGTGTTGAACAGTCTCAAGAAAGGGAAATCAAGTTCTAATATTATGACTTAAGCTTTGAGTTAAGTAAAAGACACTCTCTTATATTAAGTAACATGAGAGAACTTAATAAAGTTCCTAAGTACAAATTGTCTACCTTATATATGAACTACTGTTGGTTTGTGCTACACTTCTTTAGCCCTATCCTAATGACCATGTGTTCTTCTTAAGGTCGACATATGTTATTTATACCATATGACATCATTGTTTCTAGATCTTTCTACATTATTCTATTATGTCATGTGAGTATGTGACATATGTGACTGTGACAGTGTCTTGTGACTGATGTGACATGTGATATCATGGCTTATCTTCTTTGCCTATGTTCAAATAAAGAAAAAGAAAAAGAAACTCAAAATAAAATAAAGGAAAAGAAAAGAAAAGAAAAATAGAATAAAACCAAGTCCATCATTCACAACTCTGACAATTTAGATGTGGACTAAAGATGAGTATAACACTTAATTCAAGTTGATTATCAGACTAAGAAGTTATATATGATAGCCATAGTTTTTAAATATAGGAAGAGGCATTCTAATAATAAGATACTATACATATTCTGGATTTATTAGGCACTATAAGGATTGTTGATTGGAACTTTATAGAATTTGTTATAAAATAAAGAGATTTTTGTTTATAAATTAATAAGTAATTAGAATAGAGCATAATCTGTTCTGGAAAAGAGCAAGTGAGTATAGATGAGGTTGGTATTATCAGATATAGTGTCATATGTCCAGTCTACCTATTCTGAAGATATGTCTTCATGGTAATATTGTTATATTAACATCTCTGAAACAAGCCTGCCTTTTATGATAGTTATTCTTCTTGCAACATGTCTCTACAGTGGTGATGCAACAATCTAGATATCCAGTCTTCTATTATGGGAATACTTCTATTGAACTTAGTCTTTTATGGTAGAGTTTTTCTATCTAACTCCTGTCAGCATCTTACTACTAAAACCTTTGCTCAGTGTGATATACTAAGACTCTGAGCATCTCCTATACCTCTGACTTGTATACAAAACTAGTAGTTACACTGTAATTCACTAGTCTGATAATTGACAAAGATAATTTCTATTGAACTCAATCTCTGGTATTTAACAGTGATACACCAAATTAGTACTCACTTTTATCTCAGACTTCATCTACTTATCTGAAGTTGTGACCATGTAGCAGACAGACAGTGCAGTACATAAGCTGAAGCCAAGATCATTCTAACAGATCTGTATCATTAAGCTTATTGCATAGAGTTTCCATATTCTACACATTCTCAAGCTAACTACATAGACTTTTACCTCCTAGTGTGAACTGTATCTAACATATAGTTGGGTTAGTATGTGACACTCTGACAAACTCCAGTAAACTCTGTAGTATTCTGATCTCTGCATATATATTTGATCTACTGTTCTGTGCTATAGACTTTTGTAATATATACTCTGACATTATTTCTAGGTTTGTCTCTTTATTTCTAACAGTTTCTAATTACTAAAGTACTATCATTCTATGCTTAGATAAGCAGATATCCAGTATATTAGAATAGACTAAATAGTATTTAAAGTAGCTGTCACCTTTATAAACTTTATCTTGTTCTTTTAGGATTTTCTAGAAGTAAGTTATATAATTGTCTAAAAATTTAATATAATTAGAATTTCCTAGAAAGCTCTAGAGTTTTTCTGTATACTTTTGTTCAGTTGCTTTGATAGAAAAAAATATAGATATAAATGACCAGTAATAGATGAGGTAGTAAATAGCAGATGAGAATCTGAATATAGCTTAGAATATAGAAAAGAGTATTCTCTTTTAGTATAAGCTTAAGTTTTGTAAGAGAGCATTATTTTCTCTATACTTTGATTCTCATCTATCTTCTATAGTCCCATATATTACTAGTTATTCTTATAGATAATCTGTCTTATTATTTGTTGCTTCTAACTCATTATCTACTATTTGCTTATCTTATTAGTTGATAAGCTACTACTACTCTTAGTCCATCATTTTATCTGATTAGTATAGACTACTAGAGTATTTAAGATAGTCCTTATTCTGAGAATCTCATTCTATTCTCTTAAGTTCTTTCTGAAAGTAAGTTATATACTAGTATCATATTCTGATCTAGTTACATCTGTTTTAATCTATTATATACTAACTAATGACATCTGCTATCTATCCTAGATAACAACAAACTTATCTGAATGTACCTACTCTCTTTTAGAATAGATTATATTCTATTCCAATCATTTATTACTCTGTAGACAAGAGCTTCTCCATTCTACATCAAATCCCATGGAGTTTCAGTTAACAACACTATAGTATCCAACAGTAGTATGTGTAGTACATTATTATTATTATTAGAATCTTATTTCTGGTATTTAAGAACAATAGTTACTATGTACAATTTTTTAGTCTGATAATCAACTTAAACTATGCTCCACTCACACTTTTCTATTCAAATCTTCCTTCATCCAAAAATTATGACCATGTGACACATAGACTAGGCACAACATTATCCATTAAAGCCAAGGTTGCTTTATCTGTATAATACTTTCTTTTAGCCTTCCTCTATCACTTAATCAACTAAGTTTTCTTCTTTGTTCTGTCTTCTATGCTATCGCAGATAATCCAGCAAGTACAATTTATCTCTAATATAACTTCTAGATAACACTTACTATCTTGTCTGCACTTCCAATTTTCTTTCAGTATAGATTAACTCTGTTTATTCTATGTTGATTATTTCTAAAACTTTCTTACTAGATAGTAATAACACACTTCTTTACCCTTTGGATAAAGTAACATTCTCCATTGTCTTAAGTACAACCTCCAAAATATGCAACCAGTATAACAGATAGAAGTATAGTTCATAAGCTGAAGCCAAAGGTTATTTGTTATTTATATCCCACATGACTTCTGAGAGTTTGCTTTAGATCTCAGTTGCTAAGATGTGAACTGCATCTAACAACTGGATAGATATCAGTAATACACTTAGGTTCTTTCTGGAGATTTAAAGCATTTTCTATATGCTTTTGTCTAATAGCTCTAATAAGTTTGGTCCACACTATCCACAGCTAGTCTTTTCTTGACTAGCTAGTTTATCTCTTATTTTTAGAGTTTGATAAGCTTCTTGACTAAGGGCTATATTGTCCTTGGTCAAGAATAAGTAGAGAATAAAGATATTAGAATAAAAGAGGAAATATTATGATCCTAAGTTTGGCTCAGATTATAACTTAAGCAAAGACTTGAGTAAGAGTAGAGAAGATGATCAATTGGTAAAGTATAAAGATACAGAATCATATCTACAACTATATATATCTATTGACCATAAGAAAAAGTAAAGACATTCTTGAAAAGACAATAAAGTATAAGGGAAATATGAGAAGGCCTCCACTATTATATAAAGCACTGACTAATACAACATGAAGAAAACATAAGGCATAGTAATTATGAGTCATAAGATGAAACAAACTCATATATGTCCAAGGTATGTTTAACATGAGGCAAACATCTGTAAAACATGAAGTAGAATTGTTTGTAATAGGAAACTTTGTATTAGTGCTAAACACAAGAGAACTCAATAGAGTTTCTCCTACAATTTTTTATACTACTAGTATTGGTCTGTACTCTGATACTCCTATTCTAAAGTAAATCCTATAAACCCATTTGTGCACATATTATATGTGACTTTCATCATACTCTCATATCCAAGTCCAAAAAATTAGAAAGGGAAAGGTATGCTCATTATAGAGAGTGCTGCATGTTGCTACTTTGGGCTTTTCTTCTAACTACAGTGATGTGTGGGAACGTCGCTCCCGACCTATCAGTAGGACCCAAGGGTACAAGACGTTGTCATGACCTTGGAATGACAAGATTTTGACATAGTCGTCCAGTGATTCTGCACACAGGTCAATTAGCCTGGTTTCTGTCTTGTCTTTTTCATCTTGATAAGGGCTTGCAACCGCTCTTTGGGAATAAGTGTGGCCGTATTCCTCGTGCTCGTGACTTTCCTTCGACCTCTTACTTTACCTTTCCAGCGTAAGTTTCCTCGCGTGTTCCTTATTATATTCCTCTGGAGCTTTTTCATACATATCACTGGTTGCAAAACCACACTGTTGTAGCCGTGAAAGTCCCCATAACGCACTACATGTCCACCGACAAATACCTTGGTCTTCAACTTTTGTCTTTATGAACTATATACCAATTCGTTCATGATTGGCCTCAATTCTCGGGGTGGATGGAAGTATAACGAAGATAGTGACACAACATTGTCTTTCGGGCATAATAACCTGCAAAATCAGTCCAAACCTATTTTCGCTCCACGAAGCAACCAGAGGTTTGAATGCAGCTTTTGTAGGCTAAGTCAAGTCCCACGAGATGGTCAACCCCGCACTAGAAAAGATATAAAAAGCAAGTTTGACGCCGAGTCGAGGAGGAGCATCACAGTTAGCGCCACTAGGACCACCTCGGCCACTTCCCAATCCATCACAACTTTAAAAAATTGATATTTTTCTTGGCCTGAGTTATGAATGCATTTTTCAGAAGTCGGGAATATACGAGATTTTGATACATGAGTGAATAATCCAGAAGTGCTTTTGGAGACAGTCTCTAATTTCTCAAGCTCTGTTCTGCTCGAATGTTCCCCTAGTCCTTCTCGTATAGTTGATCACCAACGAATCGATCGAACCAGCGGAAGACCTCGTAATGCCACTTGAGACTACAAAATAGAGTAAGTGACATCATAGTCCCATTGGACGAAAGGCGCACCTATTTCCATGGTTCAGGACCCAATGGTTTTCATCAGGAAAGATGACCAGTCGACTGGGTATACCAAGTCTACATACGCAAAGATGCCATATCAATATAGAAATTTAACGAAAAGCAAAAAGACACTTACTCTTGCAAAGCATGGAAAGCACCAATGCCCTCCGTCTCTGGAAGCCTAAAATCCTTACTACTATGGATTACAAGTTGAGGCGTAGACCATTTATGCACCATATTTGATGGGCTATATCTGCCATACATATGGGTCGTCAGCAAGCCGTTGCTCAGGAAACAGTCAAAGAGAGATCAGAATGGGCGGCGGGTGTGTATGGCCGATAAAATGGACAGGACGCACCCACTCAAAATATGTTTGCTCTTCTTATCCCATGGCCTGGTTGAGGTTACCAAAGATGCGAGCACCAATTAAAATTTGTCTCTTGCCGCCAGGCACAAGAATTAGAATGCTTACCTGCCTCCCCATTCATGATTAAACTACGTGTGTACACAAAAAAAAACAGGATGTAAACATATCAATTAGATCAATTCGCTCCAAGCCGGAGTTTATGAGTCGTAAAGAACTGACGTACGAAGAAGAGTTCGTCCGTCGAGAATCCATTATAGGTCGCATCGAATACACCATCATGGCAAACAAGAGCTTTAAACTCAAATCCGAATTCAGGATGCCCTTGAATCCAACTGAAAATCATCCAAATTAGAGAAGATAGAGGACAGAGAGAGGGACTGACTTAATAGCATATCCTCCCCAACTTGCACCCGCAGCCACAGCACGGTCAGGATCAATCTAAAGCCATATCGGTGCAGTTAGAATCGAGGCTAAGAAATGGTGCACGAAGTCACCTACTTCGGGATATTTCTGGAGGGCATATTTCCATCCATTAATCATATCTACAAAGGGCTTGCCCCCCCAGTCTTCCTTGATGGCGTTTGTCAATTCTGAGTGATTTCGATATGTTAACTGCAGAACTCAAACATAAAATGAGAGAACGGGCACACCTTGTCCAAAAGTTGTGCTTCCAGTGGGATTAATAGCGATAACGAAATATCCTTGGCCAGTGAAGACTACATGAAAGCTGTAGTCGAGCCACTATAAGGTACTAGGAGAAACGCACCATTGGGGTTCCACCTAGTAGACCATCCATCTTCCCAAGCCCCTTGAGGCCCACCATGAATCAAAAGTACAACTGGATATTTCTTCTTTTGACCTTCCTCCCATCCCCTTGGTTTAAGAGCCCATCCCTGAATCGTCTTCTCATTTGCACCAGTGAAGTGAAACTCTTCTCCAGGACTCAATCCCTTCTCTACCAACTTGGTCAAGGTAAACCAAGACACTTGTTGGAGATCACCTTCACGTTTTCTCCCTCCGGAAGATTCAGGGTGAGTATACTCAGAGAGGAACCGTGGAAGGTGTTGGATCAAGAATACATCATTAGGAGAAGTGAAGGATGAGCGTGAGAAGAGGAGGCGACCTGGATGCATGGGATGAATGCTGGATGCTGAACCAGTAGATGTAAGTTGGAATGGTTCAGTGTAGAGTTTGTCGAGTTGAGGATCGGTGGTAGACTGGGACGGTGTTGGCGGTATAGGGAGGTAGTAAATCTTAATTCTGGCGTGGTCACCAGCCGTAAAATAGATGAATGTTCCTTCCAAGCTGAACTAGACGCAATAATTGTCGTTTACTAAGGCAAAAGTAAGGATATCAGGACGTACAGCAAGTTGGTCAGGTGAACGATCCCAATGTTGGGTCAGAGTGTACCTCACGTCCTTGTGCAGGTCGTAGATAACAATCTTGGCCCTGTCACTCTCATAGCCATCTTCATCAAGCTCCAGCCATGCAACTTTATCGCCTTGCTTGGAGAATACGGGACTATGAATTGCACCTTGTTTTCCCGAAGTCAACTCGCGTGGTTTAATTCGACCCATGATGTCAATGAGGTAGACCTGGTAGTGCGATATGAGCAGACGGACTGAATGATACGAGATAAGATGCATGCATTTTGCTTTGTATGCCATGCCTTAGGGAGCTGAGGATCCTTGGTTGTATACACGATATGGGTCGCAGACACATCAAAGTCGTCTGTTCCGCCAAAAGGCTCAACAGGGGAGTGCTGAACGTTCAGTCAGCAACATGTCATCGAATCAACTTGCAAGCGTACATGACCCGTCCCCCTCAACGGAGCATGAAACTCAGTACCCATCTTCCATACCCTATCTGGATTCAACTGCAGCAACACACTGAACAACTGAGGCTTCTTCGGACCAACCCAAGTGTCCCAATGGCGAACATATGTCTCGTCGTAGACGTAGGCGGAGTTGCCACGATTCTCCCAAGCCTCGTCCTGTTCCTTCACGGAAGTAATGTTCCCATCGCTGTAAACATTGTCCGAGAAGACCAAATGCCTGGAAGCCGGGTTGTATCTGAAGTTTGTTGCAGTCTTGGAGGGGATTGTGCCAATGTACAAGCCTTCGGTAGCAATTTTCAAGGGCCCCTCCGATGCAGTTGCAGTGCTGTATGAACCCGTGCAGTCGAGTGCGAAGATGTCAAGATTGTTGTTTTTGCCCTCGACGGCGTGAGCGAGCGTGGTACCCGTAAGCCAAAAGACATCGCCGCCCTTATCGAGCTGGGTGTCGAGATGAGTATCATGAGGCATTACAAATCGCGTGGGGACTAGGGACGTACAGGAATTTCAGCCGCAGCAAAGGTCGACGCGAGAGGGAGAACGACCAAAGTCTTGTGGTTCCTAGTCCCAGTTTGAGAGCAGCACAATTGTACAGTGCTGAATCTCACTTTTTGTCCTCGAAACTATACCTAGATACGGTTACAAAAGCAAGATCGCCTGCCTGATTCGGGACTGCAGCAGACGGTCTGTCAAGCTCAACCTGCGGCCACAGAATGAGTGGTGAACAAGGATCTTACGGTCTCAGCAACGCACAAGATCTTGGGGCGAAAATCGGTCCGGTTCCTGCTTGAATGCAAAATCACTCATGGATGCGGGAGAAGGAATCGATGGCGATAAGGGAATCTGGGCAGCCAAGGCCCAGAAGGGAAGACTGAACATGGTGGTTCACAGAGAAATACAATATTATGAGATAGTCTACCCGCTCATCGCCCCATCCCCCGACTCTGCCTCCGAACTTTGGCCGCCGTCGTCTCCCTGCGTCTCTGCTATCTGTGTCACCTCCGCAGTCGTAGAGTCCCAGTAACACAACAATCTCACACGAAACATCACCATGCGTTCTCCAATTAATTTTAGCAGCTGCGCCTGCTCAGCCGTCAGCGTTTTCCCCTTTTCGCAAATTTTGTGCGGTGCAATGAGCGTCGGCACGCCCTTGTCCATGTGTGTCGGCAGCCCGAGCTTCCGTAGTTGAGGCTCCTCATTGTGTGGAAATGGTTCGGGAGGATCAGAGTATATCCGCATGACGGGCCCAGTAGGCAGGATGACCGTCCGACTGGCTTTGTTTCCTGCCCGTGCAAAGTCCAGCCTTTGGAAGTCAGCGAACCATTCAGTGACTTCTTCTGGCTTTGAATCTGTGAACATAATGCCCACTTGGCCCTTGATTTGCTACTTGATTTTGTGAGATGCTTATGAACGAAATACGAGTACCTTGGACGCACTTGTGAAAGTTTGTGGATCCCATTGCGGTGTTCCTCCTCTGGCGTCAGACCAAGCGCCTTCGCCATAACCTTTCCTTTAGCACAAAATATCCGTGCAGTCCTAACAGAGTCCCGTAAACCTAGACTGGGCCGAAGCTACAGGATACTCACCCCTTCCACAATTGTCGTACGGTAGACAAATGTGAATTCCGCATGTTCCCAACTTCAAACAACCAACAGTATCTCCATTTCTCTGAACTCTCTTGCAACTATTCACCGAAGCATCAGCGCCAACCCAGTGAACCAGGCACATCTACCTGACCTCGTTCATCAATGAGCTTTTATGCTCTTTCGTTTTCTTCGGAACCTGGGTCAACGACACTAGTCATCGTATCAGTCTAGCGCTATCTCTTTCGAACCACTACACTCTAACCTAGCTTCGGACGTTTTGATTTCGGCATGTGGAGCAATAATCCAGAGAGACGATTATGGCAGTCAACGAAAAAATCAACGA
>Ga0157368_1001040_pt1 | contig 12154 bp, 11 predicted proteins | sample AttbisABBM3_FD_113146 | JGI IMG/M metagenome (GOLD analysis project Ga0157368, IMG submission 113146) | Fungus gardens microbial communities from leaf cutter ant in Botucatu, State of São Paulo, Brazil - Atta bisphaerica ABBM3 | ecosystem: Host-associated > Fungi > Mycelium > Unclassified ...
CCTATATATACAGAGTACACATGGTCCATGCTACATCCTCATGTCCACCTCATTTCTTACTCAAGGCTACCATGTTGTATACATGTGTCCTGACATTATCTTCCAGATCCTTCTACTACATTCTAGGCCTATGACATCACATCATGTGACATGTCATGTGACTGCAATGTCACTAAAAGAAAAAGAAAAAGAAAAAGAAATTCAAAAGAAAAGAAATATAAAATCAAGAAAAATAGATAAAAGAAAAAGAAAAATGTTAGTGTCCAAAGCATTCCATAACAAAGCTAAGATTGTTCTGGAAAGCCTACAACATCACAGACTTTGATAAGTCTTCATACTTATTGAACTCTGACTAATTTTAGGAACTTTTGCTCTCAAGTATAAACTATCTCTAATACTTTGCCTAAGTTACAACCTATATCAAGCTTAGAATTATAACATTAGTTGTCTATTGTTACAACTTTAGTCAAAAGAGATAACTTGTATTGTTTAGCACAAAAGAACTTGGTAAGATTCTTAGTACAGATATGTCTTCTAGTGTAGGATCTATGTATACCTATATCTAGTCTATCCTAAATGTTATGAGTCTATATAGATAAAGTCATCATATTTGTTATAATATATAGCATTACTCTTCTTATGTGTCACATGACATTGTGACCATGACTTGTGACCTGTGTGACTTTCTGGTGATAGTTGTCATAACTTGTCATGTGTTAGGCGCAGTTCACACTGGGGTAGAAGTCTGCAGAATGGACTCGGAGATGAGCAGACTTGTGGAACAACCTTGGCTTCAGCTTATGTGCTGTGCTGTCTATCTGCCACATGATTGTAACTTCAGATGATGGGAAGAAGTCCAAGATGGAAGTGAGTGCTGATTGGTGTGTTGTCGTTGAATACTGGAGATTGAGTTCAATAAGAGATTATCTTCATTGATTATTAGACTAGCGAATTACAGTGTAACTACTAGTCTTATATACAAACAGATATTATAGGAGATGCTTGGGATTTCAGTGGTAAAACCCCTATTACCCCAAGTAAAGGTTTCAGTGTTGAGACACTGATAGGAGTAACTCTGTCATGGAAGACGGAATACCTAGATGGGTGCAGCACTGCCATAAGATGTGTTGTGAGAAAGGTGGCTGCTGTGGAAGGCGGGCTTGTATGTTTTACTCTGCAGGGATGTAATTTCCGGATGGGTGGACTTGCATATGACATCATGTCACTTTGTTTCTTCTGAGTTCAAAATAAGAGATAAAAAAAAGAGAAAAGAGATAGAAGAATACAAGTAAAAAATAGAGGAGACTTTAGATAAGAGACTAGAACTGAAAAAGAACAAGTTCACCATCTTTGATTTTGATATCCATATTGTATTATGTTTTCTGTTTCTTTCAATATATATACTACTATAGGGTAGTCTGTGTTCTATATGAGGCTATGATGTCACTGTTTATTATGTAATCACCCATGTAGTATAATTCAGAAATCAAACCCAGAATCAGCCAGATTTGCATTAGCAACAGTTAGAATCTAACTGCTAAGCATGAAGTTGGAAGATATTTATATACCAAACAAGAATGGAGATGACATCTACTAACCACAAGTCTACTCCTGGGGCCTCAACACTGTGTGATGTGAGTGTAGGAACATTGTTTCTAACTTATCAGGTGACTTGACTAGTCATCACCTGACATAATGTTCCTTTTATTTTTAAGTTCAGATTTCTAAGAAAATAGGACAAAATGACAATAGTCCTTAAGGTTCATGACATCATAAAATCAAGCTGACCCAGGTGACTACTTTTCACCTTCCTCACCCAAATATCCACTTATAGGAGGAAACCTTCATTTACTTGGTCACATGATGAATGGCTGGCACTGGCAACTGCGGCGGTCGACACGTTGCCGTCATGCACAGGGCAAAGGATGCAGTTTCCAGGCAGGCCAAACGTATCTCTTCTCGAATAGCTGGAAATTCACTCTCCCCGCCGGTTGCTGATGTCCCTGGGTCTCTTCCCGTATCCATAGCAGCCGATGGCACAGATCTCTCGGTCCCAGACGCCCTCCAGCGGGGGACAGAGATGCTCAAAGTCTCTGATAAGAAGGAAAAACGTGTTGTATTCAGGCTCAATCCAGATGCTGGTACTATAACATACAAGTCCAGTAAACGTGGCGTTGGTTCGTTTTCTATTGACCAGATAATTAAGTGTCAGGCTTACCTCTAACTAGTCCCTATTGAAGCTATCAAAGAGATACGTACAGGCGAGAGTACAAAATATGACTGCCAGCGTTTTAAAAAGCCAAAAGAATGGTCACTTCGCTGGCTGACCATTATCTACACCATTGACGGGTCGTATAAGACTCTTCATATGATTGCTGACACTCGAGAAGTTCTAAAGCAGTGGCAAGCCTCGCTCAGAAAACTGTATGCTATCAGACAGGGTTTGATGGCTGGGCTTGGCCAGTTTGACCTGAGGCAGACGATTTGGGAACGCCAATATTGGAAAGGCGCTGACAAGGAAGGGGACCAGAAGCTCGTGTTTACCGAGGTGCTTGGGCTTTGCAAGAGGCTAAATGTGAACCTGTCTAGTGCGGAGCTTCAGAAGCTTTTTCATGTGAGTTCAGCGCTTTGACCTGAGAGAAGTGACATGAGTTTGGTATTTTAGGCTGCCGACACTCAGAAGCGAGGTTATCTTGATTTTCAGGGTTTCCAGTGTTTCGTCAAGGCTCTAAAGTATCGCCCAGAGATAAATACCATTTACGAACGTATCAAGTCCGAGCATGAGAAATTCGATTATGTCGTTTTCAAGAAATTCATGACTAAAACTCAGAAGGTTCGTTACCACTCTCCTTCAATCATATCTATCACCTAGTTCCCCTCAGTCGTCCTTTTCAGGCTCAGAACTTCAATCTATCTTCCTTAAACATACTCATGCTACCACGCTCAGCGACAATCTCGTCATCACCTTGGACCAATTCTCTTCCTTCCTCCTTTCCCCCGACAATGCCGTTTTCTCAGAAACTGGCAAGGGTGTCTGGCATGATATGACTCGGCCACTATCTGATTATTATATCTCTTCATCACACAATACGTATCTCGTAGGGCACCAACTTGTCGGCGTGAGTACAATTGAAGGGTACATCCGAGCCCTACTACATAGCTGTCGAACGGTCGAACGTATGTGTCGCTTTCTTCCTCTCATTCAATCACCGATATTTTCATAGTTGACATATATGATGGAGATAACGAACCGATGATCTACCACGGCAGAACATTCACATCAAAAGTCTCTCTCCGAGACATTTGCCAGGCGATAAACAAATACGCGTTTGTAACATCTCCTTATCCTGTAATAATTTCTGCAGAACTACACTTGAGCGTGAAACAGCAAGATAAGATGGTTGATATCATGATAGAAGAGTTCGGCGAGAGGCTTGTGAGGGTACCGATTGAGCATGAAAGGCTGAAGTTGGAGAGGTTGCCGAGCCCGGAACAGTTGAAACACAAGATTCTTTTGAAGGTGAGTTTTTTCTCCTCTGTCTGTTCTTAGATGTTATGGGTGATTGGGTTAGGCGAAAAATCAAGATGTAACAGCTGAACTTGCAGAAAGGAAGGCCCGACTCGACCGCGAACCCGAACGTCTCGCTCAGCAACAACAATCAACACCGCATCACGAAGACACGACTACTTCTCTTCGAGCCCTTATCTGTTACTCTTCAGAGAATAGTTCAGTTGATGAGGGTGAGGGGAGCAATGTCGGTAGTGGGCTACGCGATGAACTAGAAGATTTAAAATCTAAGTGGAAAAGATTCCGAGGCCGCGGAAATAAGACGAATGCAGCAATTAACGTCACTGAAACTCCTGGTCAGTTTGCAAGCATGAGAACCAGTCCTCCAACGATCACACCAATTTATGTCACTGAAACGTCTGGTTCGATACCAATCGCAAGTATGAGTATCGATCTTCCGGTAACTACACCGATAACCCTACAATCACCGCTAGAAAATCCCTTGATAGAAGTCGAAACAAACATAAGTTCCTCCCCTTCACTAGACAAGATTAAAACCAAAGACAAAATGAAAATGTCGCTTCGGCTCGTATCTCTCCTTGTTTATACCGTTGGAGTCAAATGTCATGGGATAGGTGCTCATTCAGGTGTGGTGTATTCCCCGGAACACATATTTTCGTTATCTGAGAACTCGATAAACCGACTAATCAAAACGCGTGCATCATCTCGTACTAGTATGGATTCTGGAACAGATATGGGGGTTGAATCAAATGGGGGTATTGCAGAAGGTGAAGCGGGACAGGGAGGGCTGAGAGATTTAATCAAGCATACCCAGAAGAATCTCGTCCGAATTTATCCGAAAGGATTAAGAGTGAATTCTTCAAATTATGAACCCCACCGATATTGGGCGGCCGGTGCACAAGTTGTAGCTATCAACTGGCAGACCTTTGGTGCGTGATGAAAATGACTGCTTTATTTATTCTAGGCTAAGACTTGTTTTGAGATCTTGGGTATACAATAAATCAGGCAATGTTTCAGAGGAATGGAAAATCGGGCTATGTGCTTAAGCCACTGGCTTTGAGAGCAGAAGGGGAACATTTACTCGGCATTTACTCGAAACATTTATTCGATATCACAGTGAATTTTTCCTCGATCTCTCTGTGCGATCAGAGTAGTATTTTAACCACTTCATTTTCTTCATAGATAATTTCGGCCCAACAACTCCCTCGGCTACGAGATAGTTCAGGTCAAGAAATCATGGATGACTCAGTCATTGATCCATTCATCGAGGTAACACTGCACATACCCGAATGGACAACTACATCTCCCCCAGCATCATCACTGTCAACCTCTACGTCCCCCGCTCGCCGATTATCCAAACGTACAAGGGTGATCAAAAATGGTTTCAATCCCGTATGGCAAGAACTGCTTTCAATTTCTTTTGATTGTGTTGGCGGAGTTGGTAAAGTTGGTGGTGGTGGGATGTCAGATTTGGTATTCGTTGAAATGAGTGTGAGACGGCACGGTGATGAGGAGGGTGAACCTGTTGCAGTTTTCTGTGCCCCCCTGAGCACTATCGAGCTTGGTTAGTCTTTTCTGCGTGCCAGGGCTATTGTGATTTTGGCTGTCGAATCTAATGGTCTTTCTAGGGTATCGATATTTGCCACTGTATGATATGCAGTTGACGCAGTATATGTTTTCGACGTTATTCGTAAAAATCGATATTCGAGATCGTGCCTAGTGAAGAAAATATCTTCGTTGTTACATTAGGACCTGGACAATTCAAAGTATGTGTCTTTGTTTCACAATTACCTGGAGTATATGCACTTCGCCCAATCGTCCGTGAAAACTGAGTGCGTCCTCGCCCTCCTAGGAATCCGATTACGATTACGAAAGCCCTCGAGATACCTATCATTACGTGGAGCTTGTTTCCGATTTGATGCCACTACGCGCATTGATCTGTCGCGTAGTAGTCTAAATTGATGCTCACGTGTATATTTCTTTCTGTTCATGCTCTTTTGTTAAGGATCTAATCGCCAAGCTACTCGACGTTTTTTTGCGGGCTCGGCTTCCAATCGGTGAGAAATGGAGGATAGTCACTGTTGATTGCCGATCGTGATTTTGAGATACGATTGACAGACGATGAAAGGACAAGCTGAGTTTGAAGCATCATTATGTACCTTGACAGGTTTACTAGGGACTCCTTGCGATTTCCAGAATGACTTGTTCCTTGAAAAGGGGACAATGAACTACTTATCAGCTGCGTATTGATCGTACACCCACCTTTGTTTCATCTGAGTTTTACCTGCGCAATCAAGCTGTTCTGGAATGAAGGTCATGACGAGACTCTCAAGGACCGTATAACCATGTTGTGATCTATTTGACACAATCCATCGTACGAACAGCCAGCTACAGGACAGCAGGATAACTTCGATCACAACTGCCCTGACTCGCTTCTTCAACAACCCGCAAAATAAACTTAGCTTGGGCGTTCCCAGACGACTGGGCCAGATTATGTCATCCTCCTCACACTTCGCTCTTTGAGACTTTTGACTGCAAAGGAAGCGGTGAGATTCGAGAATCGTAGTCTTTTCGTTGGAGGTTGAACTTTAAATCTTGTTGGACAACAACAGTTCTCTCTGTACGTGTATGTGAGTGAGCCTCATGCCTTAATTTGTATGGCACCACCAGTGCAGGAATACTAAAATAGACTCTTGAGAGATCCAGTAGACTTGTGGTTCTTGAGCCCGAGAGCAGACGGTAAGTGCCAGGCCAAACTGTGCACTGTGGAAGATTGTTCATGCTATTCGTACAAGAGAGTGGTACTGGTACTTGGTTTCTCAATAGGTTACTCCTCTGTATTTATGGGAGTATCCGAGGCTTGATCACCGTTGAAGAGTCGTTCCTTACTGGGTCCACCCATCGGACATCCATCGAGCCAAGCGTAGAGGTGGCGGTGGCACAGTGATCGATAATACGACTGCTGTAAGCTGGCTGTCAGTACTGACTGTATTTACTAGCTGTGTGAACATGTAGAAAGGCCTCAGCTGCTAGGAGATCAGGAGTCTTAGTAGCACTGGGCTCGTCATGTTTGGCAGATGGCTGAACAGAGACATTTCTTTTCGGGTAACTTAGCTTCTGAGGTAAGTTTGATGCTGCGCGCACTCGAGAGCAATATTTGGGGGAATGTGAGCTCAAAGGTACTGCAAAGGTACTGCCTCGAGGAATTGATTTAGTCAAACTTGACACAATGAGGGGGAGTTCCTTCACGTGTGACTATGCTTTGATGCTCCGGACTCAAATAGTCTCTACATGTGCATTGGGGGACTCAGCTAATATCTTCACTGCCCAAAAACCAAGGTATGGTGTGATAATAATCTAGATGACGTGAAGAAAGTTCGCCTGCATCTCATAAGGCAATAGCTGTCACTGGAGCTCCTTCAGAAATTGATGATCTAGTTTAAATGAGACCTTATCTGACAGCCTCGTGGTCGAAGCAGCCATTCTTCGTATCGTGAATATATATATACATATATACATTTCTTGCACTGACTTGGCATTGCGTCGTGTCTCCCATTCAGTGAACTCCACTTGGTTTGCTCCATTTCGCCTGCCAAATGACAACCTATCATATGGAAACTCCTTTGTGCTGCAGACCTCTCCCACCTTATACAGCAGATAACTCGGACTGGCCCTCATTCGCTTCGGAGGCACTGACATACTTTACCCCTCAGGTACGCAAATGGAGGGAAAATGTCATTTTACGAACATTGATGGACCAGATAGGGAATGTCTCCATATCCATCGAACATGAATCAGTTCTTCTCGTGGGACGGTTATGAGGATTATATACCCTACAGCAATGAATTTTATTACGATGACGCCTGCTCAGTGAACGATGGATATGGATATGGCGGAACGGGCAACAAAATGGCTGCTTCAAGCCAACCAGTAAGCTGTTCCAAAAAATTATCAGCTTACTAGAAACTTACGATGAGCGTGAGGACTGTTCTGAGATGTTACTCGAAGGCTTTGATTCTTCTTTGTACGGATCGTTGGCTCCACCCTCAGGAAAATTAAATCCTCTAGTAATGACACAAGATAGACTCTACCCCGAACCCGAGAATTCATTCAGAAGCTCCTCCCTTTCCAGCACCCATACTGATCCTCCTGCTCTTATTCGACCTGCCATGCTGCTTCCGGGTCAACGATCTACGTACTCCGAGTTATCGGCGAATCTCGCCTATTTATCATCCCTCTCTGAGGCCACGAGCAGAATGTCCTGTGACGGAAACAAATGCTTTGAAATACAACGAGATCTCGAGAAAGTTCGTGAAGTTACAGAAGACAAGACGGTCAAGCTAGTTGATGCGTCGGCGGGTGAATTCCCCTCAAAATTTGATTGGCCGAGCCGCGAAAAACCTGCACGTAAAAGTTTAGTGGCTTCTGGGACCAAATACAGTGTTAAGCATGCCACTCCTGACGTGTTGCGCGGTAGAATATCAAAATTAAAAGGTGCTCCTCCTAAACGTATCCCTCTTCCTTACGGGATTGGGAAGACCAGTGGAACATCACCATCCACAGGGAAAAAACTCGGTCTGGCATGCCTCTTTTGCCGTGAACGCAAAATTGCATGTGGTCGCCCCTCAGAGTCCAATTCAGATCAAACTTGCAAGTAAGCATTCCCTGTAGCCATCGAATGTTGAACGCTAACTACTCCAAGTCAATGTGCTCGTCGTGCTTTCAAATGCGAATATCCGACAGAGTCGCGCAGAGGGCAGCATAAGAGGTCGAAAAATAAACCTATAACAGAAGTTGTAGATCCGCCAAGTTAGAATATCATTTGTATTTATTTATTTTGTGACTCAGTCTGAGTCAAGAACATATAGGAGATCTGCGATGATGCCAGGCAAATTTCCTGTGGTGAATAAGTCATCTTCAAAGGCCAACCTCGTTACTGCAGCGACAATACCGCTTTGATCGTCGGCCATCGAAGAGTCCTCTTATTTTGAGCGCATGTCCTGAGGCAACTGTACTCAGACTGTTTTTTCCAGGCGATTGACATTTCGACAGGAGTCAGCGTGACGCACCAATGAGTAAGTCATACAGCGTCAATGATTCACCTACCTATCGTTCATCAGCGTTAGCCCGGCTCCGAGCAGCTACTCCCATAAAACTTGCCCTCGCCGCTGAGAATGATTCAGTCAGCAACCGCAACCGTACCCAAGACTCAAGTATTCGTACCTAGAATTCACAATGACTCGCCCAGAGAAAGAATCAAGACGCAAGGCGTTCAATAAGGCTGGTCCTTTGTGCCTTCTGTTGAAAGCCACTCTGACTTTTATCATACAATAGGCGATCCGCGCTCGTGCCGTAGAAGAGCGAACTTCATTTGCGTCCGTTCTTCAGAGGACTCAAGACATCCAACACAAGCGCTATTATCACGCAATGTTGAATAAACCAACCCATCTGACTCGTCCTCAGAGACAAACCTCGATGAGAGTTGAAGACAGACTTTCCGAGTCCCTCCGCTGCGAGTCCAATGATTCCCCTTGCTGCAGTGCTCTTAACGAGCTGAACGCCGAACGGGAGACTATTTTATTAGATTTGATTGCAATGGCTAAACCTGTTAAAGTTAAAGGTGAGGCAGAACAACTTCTGAAACTTGTATTGACCAAATGTGTCCCTAAAGGATTGGCGAAAGAGTTTGGGGTGGTGCCGAAGGTGAAACAAGTCATTGTGCTCGAAGATTCAATCTCAGAACTCAGATTTTGCGAGGATTGGGAGGAGCTTGAATACAACAGGGAGACTAGAGAAAGGACCTCATATTCCGCCGCACTGAGGAGAAGTGGGGAGGGACATGAGTCATGTCCCTGATCGCCCTTAAATCTGAGAGTATGTTCAGAACTAATAACTTATCACCCCTCGAATCGGTCATGTCGTTGGTTCTTCATGGGAGTCTCTAGAAAGTGCATGCTCGATTTTCAATACATACTACAAAAAATTTGGAGTACCCTGGGCGGAGAGTATGTGCAATGTAACAGATCTTAGTCATGCTTATGGTCAAACCTCGTCATTATTCTTCAATGTGGTGATGCTGTCATACTCCACATCAAACACATCCCCTAGGATGCCATGTCATATTTAATGACGGATTTAATGTCAAGAAAATGATGAAACCCGACCTCGATAATTTTGCCGTCAACTCGTCCTCAGTGTGGCAATGCAAGGATGGGACCGTTGACGACAACGAAATTGTCAAGAGTCAAATACAGCAGGCCTTCTTATCTAGAAATGTCAAAAGACTTCACCCAAGACAAAAGTTGAGGGAACTCAAGCTTTCGGAGGAAGACACACTGATTGTGGAGGTACCTAGTACGTATCCACACTCCTTCTACAGTATGATGCAATTCAATGCTGTCAAAGAACCACTGGCTAATGTGTGGTGTCTCACCATTAAACATGACATGACACCCTAGGGGGGTGTTTGAGGTGAAGTATGATAACAATGACTGCATTACTGCATTGAAGGAGAAAGTCAAGAGAAAGAAGCGGATTTCTCTGCCTGCCAATGAGCTTGCAGTGTGGCAATGCAAGGAACCAAATCTGTCTGCAGATGTCAATTTCAATGAACTTGAAAACACTCTCAGTGTCATGATGTGGTTTTTTTTTTTTTTTAATTCAACAATTTATTACATGGAGCACATAGGCAGACCGTGGTAGCTACTTTGTAACTACTTACAAAAGAAATCAGACTACATGGGACTAAAGACAAAAGAAAAAGAGACAAAACTGAAACAAGAGAAAAGGTAAAAGTCTATAAAAATATTTACACTAAAGAGTCAGAAAAAGTGAATGCACTTGGATTAGTTTCCAAGAACATGACAAAATGACTTAATGAGTCCCTTCTCAGATTCCAATAACCATTATATCTACCACACTCATGAAGGATATGGTGTTATAAGACAAAAGTGTGGATAGACTTTAGGGTTAGGGTTAGAACAGAGATAAGATATAGTAGTAGTTATATTATTAGTCTATGACAAGAGAGAGAGGGCATGTGACTGGGAAGTCACATGACATGATGTCATAGGCCTAGAGGAGTCTAGAGTAGTTTAGAAGGATCGGGAAGAGTCTAGGATTAGGATGACATCAAGGGACATGGGTTCCTCATGGTGTACACATGGTGCATGCATGGTCAACAGAGATTAAGAGTATGATGTCAGGGCACATGGACATGGCATGGTGGCCTTGAGGTAGATATATGGAAGATAAGTAATGGACATGAGGACAGGGCATGGACATTAGGATAGGACAATGTGTAGTCATAGCACAGACCATGAACACTTATATAAATAGTTGGTAGAATACTGTTGTGGTTCTCTGTCAAGTTCTCTTGTGAATACACAACTCATGTTCCCACTAGATATCTCTACTGAGAGATTTACTTGTAGTGACACTATTGGATTTTGTGTCTAGTAGTTGCCACAATATATGGCATCTTAATTCAATAGGGTATAAGCTACACGGACACTTAAATTCTTCCCTAGAGAAAAACCTAAGTCTGTATTCACTGATAGGAGCATGATTTGTAATAGCTCTTGTAGCACATGCATATAGTGAGTTTGAGTGGCTGAAAGTTTTGAGCTACAATCCACCTTTGACATATAATAGTTCAATAATATTATTGTCATTGTCAAGTAGGTCCAAAAATTGGTTTCCTTTGAGATCAGAAGCTTGGAACATTATTTTCCAAACTTTTAGGATGTTATCACTTTTGTTTTTCTTGCTAAAATCCCATGATGTTTTACATAGATAGAGTGAAGTTGGGTTAAAGGTCTTAGTTTCTTTATTGATCTCATTGTGAAGATGCCATTTAAGATGGCTTGGACACTTTCAGAACTTGATGGAATTGTTTTCATGATGTTTGAAGAAGCTGTGAAGATCGGATAGGATAGCAGCTGACTGAACTTGGTAAAGGTGGACAGATGGTTCAAAGATTTTTCTAGCTGCATAGATGGAATCAGTGACAACAATAATTTTGGACATGTTATCAAGATTTGATGCTTGGTTGATGCTGCATCTAATAGCAAAGAGTTCTGCTTCAGTGCTTGTAACATGAACTGCATAGTGGATCATCTTTGTAATCAGTCTGTTGTACACATGTGTATGTAATATTGATATAGCAATATTGTTCTTGATACTTGTATCTGAAGCTATGATGGCAGTGGAAGGGGATGGTAATAACTCCAAGACCATTTCATCAAGTTGATAGGCGTGATATTTATTGTCTTTTTCTTTGTTACAGACATTGAAAGAAAAATGATCTGAAAAATTATCAATTATTCTATGACCAGGAGAAAATTCTGAATAAAGGGGAGAAAAAGATGGGAAACTTTTATTGAACCTATTAGCTATGTTGACTAAATGGCCTTTGATGAGTGACTGCTATCAATTGGTGAGGGAATTGAGAGAAATTGTTGTAGCAACCACTAGACACAAAGTCCAATAGCTACACAAGTGAGTAAAGCTCTCAGTAGGCAATCAAGTGGGGAAAATCACAAGAGAACTCGACAAGGAGCCTCTGCTAAATTAGAGTCCTATTTATACTGTTACAGGTTGGTCTGTGCTACTACCTTATGTCCA
>Ga0157368_1001041_pt1 | contig 12151 bp, 12 predicted proteins | sample AttbisABBM3_FD_113146 | JGI IMG/M metagenome (GOLD analysis project Ga0157368, IMG submission 113146) | Fungus gardens microbial communities from leaf cutter ant in Botucatu, State of São Paulo, Brazil - Atta bisphaerica ABBM3 | ecosystem: Host-associated > Fungi > Mycelium > Unclassified ...
ACCTATTTATCGATGTAAGCGAAAAAAATTGTATGTTACCTCAGCAAATCATTTTGAAATTTGGGCTAACCTCGAAAGCTTCGTTTTCGTTAGACTTAAGGCAGTGAGCAAGCGATTATGAGTATCAATCTGAAGCGAATAAAATCAGTAACTTACTGATTTTTAAGTTTTACTCAGACCGAATAATGATGAAAAGTGGCACATAGTGTTGCGCTCTGCTGCCACTTTGCTGCCATAATACTGTTGCTGTGAAATTTGATGTTAACTGAATACTTTTAATGCGCATTATATTCAATAAGATAGAATATAAAAAGTCATGCTATTGTCTTTAAATTATTAACTGATTCATGATGATTAATAATTTCATTTATGGAATCAAATATAATTGAGAATTTAGTGAAGTTGATTTTTTTTCGCCGTTTCAATACTACACCTTTTGCAAATGCTTCTTTACCATATTCATTATCTTTGCATTTGTTATTGGTTCTGTTGAATGTTTTTTTTGATAAAGTTCTTTTTAGAACTGACTCATCGAATAAATCTTCCATTGAACTTTCTTGCTTGCCATTTAAAGGGGTGAATATAATATAGAGATTTTTTGTTACCCAAATCCACTTCTCGTTTCTGAGACTGTCCTTGGAATCTATAGTAATGTTAGGGAATGATTTCCCTAATAGACATTGAAATATACCCCCTCCACCATTACTACCTGAGTCATTATCCAATATCATTATCACAGGTTTCTCATTTTTTGATTTAGAGTATTTACTGCTCTTTTTATCATAACTTAATAAAAAGTCTTTAAGGTGAGAAGTCCCACCATCTAATTTGAGAAAGTATTTTGATTTGATGCTGTTTTTAAAAAATGATATTTTATAATCTCGGACATAAGACATTCTCTCTTCCTTATCCCCAATTAATGTTGGGTAATCTTTGGCTAAAGAATCCAACGCTACTTTAAGGTAGGTGATGTCTGTTTTACCTTCTGTTAAAATCATTGTTTTTTCATTTGCGCAGAATGATTTATAATAGAGGAAATCAGAGTATAAACGTTCTCTTTTATTAAGGTTACCGTGGTTTTTATGTGATATTTTATTATTGTGCTTGTCCAGCGAATCTATAAATCCGAATATTCCAGTTAATTCATTAATCGATCCGAGTCTTTTTTGATTAGTTTGCTTGTCAAGTAAATAGAATTCGCCATGTTTAAATAGATTATTAGCCATTGCCCGAACGTTACGCGTGTATTTATCACTTACATTAACGATTTTATTAACAGTCAATCCTGTAACTTCTTGACGGTAATTTTTACCAAGTAATCTAATTTTGCTGAAATTCAATGAAAATCCGGATCTTGTGATTTCTTTTAAAAATCTTTGGTTTAAAATGATGATATTGCTTTCGCACGAAGCTATGATTTTTTTTGGGAATTCGGATTTATTTGTTGATATTGTTATATCGTCAGCATATCGAGTATATGTACACCCAACTTTTTTACATATTAAATTAAGACGTTGATCTAATGAATGTAAAATTAAATTTGTTATTACTGGCGAGCAAGGGCTTCCTTGTGGTAGCCTATTATTATAACATGCTATTTTCGATATTATGTTGCTTACTTCTTCATTTAATTTGAAATTGGAATTTTTAATGAAGTAACCTCTTACACGTCCGAAGTTAAATTCATCAAAAAAGTTGCTAAGATCTAAATTGAGTACCCATTTTTTTCTTTTATGTTTCTCTGCGTTGGTAATTATACTTCTTTCTCGTTCGAAGCCATGAGATAAATTATTTATAACTTCATGTGAGTCTCTAATATCTGTTAGGCAATCTTGAAGCAAAGTGGACAATCTACTTTGTATCTCTTTAAGTTCAGGATCGGGAGATGAGATAATTCTTTTATCACCATTTTTCTTATTGATCTTAAAGTCAGTATATAGTTTTTCCGTATTTCTAATATATACAACACGGGTGAGAAATACTGGCTTTATTCCCAAGAGCCGCGCAAAATCAGGTTTCGACTTACAGTTCTGTAACTTTTTTAGGCGGGTTGTCATATCGGCTCCTATCCTTGAATGGCGGTGTGCAGGCACTCCTATGCACTTTGAAAAATACTAAGCAGATATAGCTATGAGAATCATAGCGGGCGAGACTTTCTGCCCTTTAAATCAAGAATTGCGAAACACAATTCAAAAATCTGCCTGCACACCTATCTGAAATATTTCATAAATTGCCATCTTTTTCAAGAATGATCTTGATGTTTAGTTTTAATCTTCTCTTTTTTTCGCTTCATTAGGAAGTTATATATATAATTGGCGCTTTCAAATGTAGTGCATTGAATTATATTGTTTTTTTTCCTAAGGGTGCTTCTAGCAATTTTAACTTTGAAAAAAAATTATACATGAAAATCATGTTTACTGAGAATCTATTAGGCTCAGAGGATTGAACGATATGGCTTCCATTAAGTGATCAGGTGTAAAATGCGCATACCGCATTGTCACTTTAATATCTGTGTGCCCCAATATCCGCTGAAGTACAAGGATATTGCCGCCGTTCATCATGAAATGTGAGGCGAAGGTATGGCGCAAAACATGGGTGAGCTGGCCCGCCGGTGTTTCAATACCAGCACGCTGCATTGCCTTTCTAAAAGCTGAATAGGACGCCGCGAAGAGTGGCAGCGCTTTCCTGCTTGATGGTAGTTCAGCCTGTAGTTTTTCAGTTATTGGCACCGCTTGGTTTTTCTTGCCTTTAGTTTTTACAAAGATGATCTGACCGGCGCGGATTTGGTTCCCCTTCAAACCTTCGGCTTCACTCCATCGTGCGCCAGTTGCAAGGCAGATTTTCACAATGGTAGTCAGATCCTTAGAACGGCTTTTTTCACACTCTGTGAGGAGGATTCTGATTTCCTCAATGGTGAGATACGCAATCTCTGATTCACTAATCTTAAACTCGCGTACGTTCTCAAGCGGATTAGGCGCGGTCCATTCATCTAACCGACGCAACTCATTAAACATTGCTCTGAAATACGCCAGCTCTAAATTTACTGTGCGAGGTGTAACTGTCTTTACTCGGTTAGATCGAGTGATTTTGCCGCTTAATCGCTGCACGCGATAAGACGCAAAAATTTTCGCGTTAAACTCGGTTGCGAGTGGGTTTCCCATCGCCTCGCAGGCGAATGCCATAGTTGTTCGTCGCTTCTCACCATCCGCCAGTGTAATAGCATGTGTATTGAACCATAGTTCAACCAGCCCAATTACCCGCCGCTTATCTGCTTTTTCTCCCAGCCAATGCGTATCTTGAGCCTGTTCTTTTACGAACTTCTCGGAAAATTGTGCTTCGCCCTTCGTTGCAAACTGGCGGCGAATCCTTTTGTCGTCTCGGCCGTTTGGGAACCGCTGGTGACGGCAAAAGCTCGGAAGAAATCATCGCTGTTCGTCGTCCTGCCGCTGTCTGGTTTGGGGTTGATGTGGCTGCAAAAGAGGCAGCAACATGATTGAGCAGTACGCTTACCCGTGGAATGCGCCACTGAAAGCCATCGCCAGCCCTTATCCCACCTATGAGGAAATGCACAGCCGCAGTCAGATGATTGCGGCTTTAGTGCGTGCGCAGGAGCTGCTTGAACAGCAGCCGACGCTGATTCAAATCGACGTCAAACGTCGCATGAACGAGCTGGAAAAATCACAGGGCATTGCCCGCGCCAATGCGTACTTAATGAAAACTTTCGTTGAGCGCACATTGCCGCGTGTTGAATGCGTTAACGAGCAGTACCGGGTTAAGACTATGGATGCCAGCACTTTTAACCTGCTGACACAGAACGCACCGAAAGAGACTGGCGCAGCGCGTGCCGGGGGCCAGCAGTGGGAGCTGATGAAGCGTTTTAACCGCCGGGCTGATATGTCGCGCGCCGATGTGGATTTGCTGGCCGGTGATATTGCCAGTTTCATTCTGGCCGAGCTGGTACAGGCACACGCGCAGGCAACTGATGAGTCAGATTATAAATACACGCACCGCGTCTACATGACGGCGGCGGCCATCACCCGTGAATTTAATCAGACGCCGCCACTGTGGGATAAGGTGACGTCCCGTTTCTTTGATCCCGAAGAAGTCACGCCCGCCGTGCTGCGTATGCAGACTGAAAAATGGTGGACGGGGAGACTGCGCCGCGTGGCTGCGTCATGGCGGGAGCACCTGCAGATTGCCCTGGCTAACGTCAGCAAAAAGCACACGCCGTACGCCAGCAGAATGACGGTTTCAGAATGGCGGGAACAGAAACGCCGCACCCGTGAGTTTTTGAAGGGCACGGAACTGGAAGACGAGGAAGGCAACCGCATTAGCCTGATTGAGAAATACGACGGCAGCGTGGCTAATCCGGCTATCCGTCGTTGCGAGCTGATGACCCGCATTCGCGGCTTTGAAAATATCTGTAATGAGCTTGGCTATGTCGGGGAGTTTTATACGCTGACCGCGCCGTCACGCTATCACGCCACAATCAAAACCGGCCATCGTAACCGCAAGTGGAATGGTGCCAGCCCGGCAGACACCCAGCGTTACCTCTGCAGCGTGTGGCAGCGTATCCGCGCAAAGCTGCACCGTGATGACATTCGAATCTTTGGCATTCGCGTTGCTGAACCCCATCACGACGCAACGCCACACTGGCACATGCTGATGTTTATGCGCCCCGAAGATGCGGATCGGGTGCGCCAGACAATCCGTGACTATGCCTTTCAGCAGGACAGCAACGAGCTGACCACGGATAAAGCCCGTAAAGCGCGCTTTCATGCCGAGGCCATCGATCCAGATAAGGGCAGTGCTACGGGTTACGTGGCTAAATATATCTCTAAGAATATCGACGGCTATGCACTGGATGGCGAGCTGGACGACGAAAGCGGTAAAGAGCTTAAAGAAACCGCGCCCGCCGTTTCTGCCTGGGCGGCCCGCTGGCATATCCGACAGTTTCAGTTTGTCGGCGGTGCGCCGGTCACGGTTTACCGCGAGCTGCGCCGCATGGATGACACCGACACTGCCCACGGCCTCAGCGTGGAGTTTGCCGCTGCGCATGATGCGGCCGACGTGGGCGACTGGGCGGCATACGTTAACGCGCAGGGCGGCCCGTTCGTGCGTCGTGATGAGCTGGCCGTGCGCACTTGGTATCAGTCGGGCGATGAGCTGAATGAATACGGTGAGGAAACCGTGCGTATTAAGGGTGTCTACGCAACTGAGGTTGGCGCAGATACTCCGATTTTAACCCGTCTGGCACAGTGGAAGATTGTCCCGAAACGTGCCGTTGATTTTGGTTTTGAACTTCAGGGCGCGCCCGCGCCCTCTCGGAGTTCTGTCAATAACTGTACGGGGCGTTTGAGATCTGAAGATTCGAATCCACCGGAAAGTTTCGAAAGATTAAGCCTGGACGGCATGAGCAGAAAGGAACGGCGGCAGTTATTGGCGTGAATAAGAGCGCAGCAGCCTGTGAAACGAAATCTTAAGTTGCAACGGTCAGACAAAATTGAGACGACGTGCGACAACGTCATCAGTCAGGTGGGGGATTTATGTGGGGAAACCATCAGCCGGGGTTTGGCTGTGCGCCTCATTGGTGGCAAGCAAACAGAGATAGCTGGGAGAGTTTTCCGTAGTTCGGCTTATGGTGATCTCCTTCGACCAAAAGTTAAGGCTGAGAAAGTCGGAATATTAGCCCGAGTTAATGAATTGGCGATGATTTTGAGTGAGAAAAACGCTCAATAATCGGCAGGGGTTTTCAAAAAACCAGGAATCAATAGTCAGGACTTACTATCATTTGGTATTCATGGAGCCGTAAATGTTGATGAGAAAAAATGTTTCATATCATGCAGATAAAAAATGTTTCAGGTGAAAAATTTTTCTTTCGCTCTTTCCTAATGCTATGAATCTGTATGGATATACAGTTGTGTGCTGGGGAGGGCGCGTGGATAACGAATTACAAGAGCGAGTAATGCTTGAGCGGGTTGAGTTGATTGCACGACTGACTACTGGAGGCATCTGTAAGGAACGGGATAGGGAAATAGCACTTAGCTTGATAGCTGAGATTGCAAGCAACACCGTGATGGCAAACAAACAATTTTCAGTCGTATTTTCGGCTGTTCCTCTTGATAAATAATCCTTTAGGTTACTGCGATGCACATCGAAATCATGCTCGATAAGAATCAAGAATCAAGAATTAAGCCGGTCGGTGATGAATGATTTTCGTGAGGAAATCAGGAAGCGAGTGCGTGAGCTGTTTACTGAAACTATCGTGCGGGTCCGGCAGGGCAGTTATACAAAAATTGAAATGCTCGGCGTCAGTCTGGATGAAGATAAGCGCCGTCTTAATGAATTACTGGAAAACGTTTGGGAAGATGATAGCAGGATGCACGGAGTAAGCGCTGTAAGAGGCATGCTTTAGCTTTTAATGGTTGTGGGAAAGACAGAAAAGGGTTATAAGTAAAAAGTATAAATTTTTCTAACAATTGCAATAAGAAGACTCTTAGATGACTGATAACGGATTACAACAAAATAGAGCAGAGATTTCTGTGCAACAACTTGATCTAACAGCTAAATGTTGGGTGGTTAGACCTGGTGTTAGATATAGGTATTTTTCATATTTTATTGAAAATAATGTTATCGCAACTGCTCATTTGGATGGTCTCACACCTGGGAATATCGATTTTACCACTGAAATTTCACGAGAAGAACTTTTCGACAGAATCGATGGTTTTGAACGTATTGGTTCAAGAAACATTCATACTCAAATAGAAAATTTCATTTCTGAAATGCGTGTTGGGGATGTGGTTTTCACGTTATCAGGAGATATGGTTGTTCCAGGAGTAATCACTTCATTGCCCTACTTTGATAGAGCACGCATATCAGATGATCAGGATAACAGTGGATTTCATGTAAGACGCCATGTAACGTGGGGTGACCCTATTCGCAAAAGGGAGGTGCCCTTAGCAATTCAAAAATCATTTAATGCATACCAGGCTGTATTCTCACTTGGAGATAGGTCAGACGAAGTTCTTCACTGGCTAATGTCATTCTTTATAACAGATAATACATTTTGTACCAGCTTAAGAATTGAGCAGCATGAAGCTATAAGGCATCATACTTTAAAGCAATTGTCTGAACTCGTGGACCGCGTTCAAGTAATGTCGTTATTAATTGGCGAAAATTTTCAAGGCGAACTTTCAAATGAAGTTGTCCAGAGACAAATGGATAGGTTTTACGAAGATGGACAACTAACGTTAACAGCTCAACAGATGTTAATGTCTCCTGGTGATGTTTGGCTTCAATTTAGAACTGCCAATAGAAGAGCGGGTATTGCTTTCATTCTGATCATGGCTGCTATTTTTAATCAAAATGTTTCATTCGCTTCAGCAGATGATAGCCAAATTATGCATGAGATCTTACCTCACGTTACAGGCACAGCAGAAGTTGCTAAAAGCGGATTAAACTTCGAGCGAGTGTCGCAATCCCTTGAATTACATGTAAAAAGACAAAATAGAAATTTTGCTGGAGCGAATCCGACAAGCCGAGAACGCAATTCAGGTATAGACTTCCCAGAAGATGGTGATGCGAGGCATTCAGGTGAATAACTATTTTTTATTCATAAAAGAACATTGGTTTATTTTAATGGTGCTTTTAGTAGTATTCATCTCCTTTGTCTATAAGTTTAAAGATATTTACCGCACTCACGATAAGTTTAATAATGTTGTTATATCGCTGTGTGCAATATTTACCATATTATGGGGGGGGTACACTTTTGATGCATTACATCAGAGAGATAAAGCAGAGGCTGATCTTCTAGAACTCACAAACAGAATAAGGAATACTGAAGCGACGTTCTTTAACGTTGACGTGAAAGTTGTTAAGATTGACGGTGTTTTTTATATAAATCCTGTAGTGAAAATAAAAAATAGCAGTAATGAAAGGATTTATGTGAAATTAAATAAAGAATCTCTTACTGTAAGCCGGGTTGCCTCTGAGGGGGAAAAACAGGTCGCCATGGAAATCTTTCATCCCAATTATTATGAAGAGTTGGCTCTTTTGAATTCAAAGGATGAAGGAGAAAATAAGTCTGAAAATATCCCAATTTATGACATTTCGGTGCCGATTTCTGCCGAAAGAAATTTGAGCTACTTGGTTTCAACTAAGAAGCCCGGAATGTATTATATTACGTTTAGTGCTCAAGCTATGGATGAAAATGGCTCTCCGATTTCAAAATTAATAAATGGAAAGAAATCAATTTGGTTTTCATCTTCATACATAGATGTTAAGAATTAGATTTATTAAAAAAGCTATGAGAATACAGTTTTCAACTTCATAAAAGGTTAAATTTAGAATGCCGTCAAAGGTCGATATTATTGTAAGTTTTATTTTTACTTATTGATGTATTCTTCATGATTATAAATTCCATATATAAAATTACATTATCTCTATATGTTACTAATCAGTAGATTTGTCTCGTTTGAGACAATTCATCCCTCACGGATACCCGCGCAACCTTCACCGAGTTACCAAACTCACCCTTATTATCCGGGATAATACCCAACATTTGCGGCGGTGCGCGATAAGCACCTAGCGGGCCGTCACGGCTCGCCTTCTGAATGTTAAAAGATCGTCTTTCGTTGCCTCCTTACCAAGCGGCAAAATTTTGATGCCAACCATTTGCCGTTAAGTGCATTGTAAGTATCCCGCATAATCGTGCCATTCACATTTAGAGATCCTCCGGCATAATCACTCTGCCAACAAAGGAGATCGCTATGCGTAAAGCCCGTTTTACTGAGCATCAGATCACTGCCGTAATTAAATCGCTTGAAGCCGGACGAACCGTCAAAGATGTCTGCCGGGAGGCCGGTATCTCTGAAGCCACCTACTACAGCTGGAAGTTCAGATACGGCGGCATGGAGGCTTCTGATATTAAAAAGATCAAGGATCTTGAGGACGAGAACCGGCGTCTCAAACAGATGTTTGCCGACCTGAGCCTTGAGAACCGGGCGCTGAAAGACGTTATCGAAAAAAAGCTTTAAAACCAGCCTTTAAGCGTGAGCTGGTCACTCATCTGATAACGACATTTGGACTCAGTATCCGTCAGGCCTGCCGGAGTCTGAATCTGAGCAGAACGGTTTATCATTACCGTCTTGATACCACGCGTGACGAACCCGTTATTGTCGCGTTGCAGGCAGTGGCAGAGCGATACCCACGGTATGGTTTTCCAAAACTTTTCCAGGTTCTGCGGCGGCAGGGATACCCGTGGAATCACAAAAGGATCCATCGTATTTATTGTCTGCTGAAGCTGAATTTTCGCCGTAAAGGCAAACAACGGTTGCCGGTGCGTAATCCCTCGCCACTGGCCACACTGGAAGCGCTAAACCAGAGTTGGTCTGTCGATTTTATGCATGATGCTCTGGCCTGTGGCCGTCGTTTTCGCACGTTCAATGTCGTTGATGACTTTAACCGTGAGGTATTGTCGATTGAAATCGATCTGAATCTGCCAGCTTTGCGCGTGGTCCGTGTACTCGACAGGGTTGCGGCAAATCGCGGCTATCCGGTCATGCTTCGCATGGATAATGGTCCGGAATTTATCTCACTGGTACTGGCTGAATGGGCAGAGCAACATGCAGTAAAACTGGAATTTATTCAGCCGGGTAAGCCGACGCAGAACGCTTTTATTAAGCGCTTTAACCGAACATACCGTACAGAAATACTCGATTTTTATCTGTTCAGAACGCTGAATGAAGTGCGGGAAATCACGGAAAGGTGGGTGTCAGAATATAACTGTGAACGCCCGCATGAATCACTGAACAATATGACGCCGGAGGAATATCGGCAACACAATCATTTGGCCGGGATCTCAAAAAATGCCTGTAACTAAAACGGGTGTGCTTACAGCGACGTTCTCTATTAAGCTGGCGCGTGGACGCGCAGATCTCTACACGAAAATGCCGGTAAAGGTGAGCGGCTTTAAACAGCAGATTGACGTGGGGGAGTGGATTATCACCACGCTGACGCACAGCCTGAGCTCGGAAAACGGTTATACGACAAGTATTGAACTTGAAGTGAAAATAGATTCACTTGAAATGGAATAGTGCTATCTCAAAATGGTTAAATTGAGTAATATTTATCTCAATTGGGTTCTGGAGACGACATTATGATGAATTGCCTTTTGTGCGGGAATGCCGCACACACCCGCAGCAGCTTTCAGGTATCAGCAACAACCAAAGAACGATATAACCAGTGCCAGAACATCAATTGCAGTTGTACGTTTAAATCTGATGAGACCGTGTCAGAAATCATCATGAAGCCCGGAGCTGTAAAGCCAGTACCTCCGCATCCGGGTAGAGATCAGCAGCAGTAATTGTGGTATGAATAATGCAGTTTTCTGGAATTCCGTGGTAAACGGACTTTTTATGTAATCAAGTAGAACGAAATTTTTCATTATTATCATTAGCGTTATGAAATATGCTAAACATTTTAGATTATGTCTACCGAACTATCTTATCAAACAGTTAGTCTGAAAAATAAATGTCTAAATCCGCTAATTTAAAACATAGTTGACACGCTTTTAATGCACATGTAGATTAAAAAATATCTATCCCCCAGTAGCTCAGATAGTCAGAGCGCCTCCATTTACGTGGAGGAGGTCGTAGGCGCAATTCCTACCTGGGTAAAAATATTTTTTAAGTATTTTTACCCAGTGGGTTTTTGATACTTCGTGGCAAAGGCTGTATTTGTGCAGTAATGTATCTTTTGACATCATTTCCGTTACAGTTTTCAAATTGGTCATTTACCCATCTGATGTTGTTTATTTTCTCATGCGGATCGACTTTCATACCATACACATACCTTTCATCTTTTTTAATAACACCATGAGCTATAGCACTGCCTGTATTAAATAAACCTGCTATTTGAATTGGGCCACCGGTTAAAGGATCTCTGCCACTATCAATATGACTACTTAAAGCAGAATAATATGAACGGCTGAGTTTCCCAATGTCTGAAGTTAAGTATTGATCAATATAGTGCGTGCGATAAATCTCTCCACCAGATCCCAATGCTTCAATTAAACCTGTCTTAGCTGGTAGTGATAATTTTCTTTTATTCCACATTTTATCAGTTGTCTTCTTTTTCATCCACTCTATCAAGTAAATTTGGAAACTACGTTTGCTTTCTCTGGTTGAATATAAAATCTGAAAGCTATCCAGTGCAAAATTAATGGGGTAATCACCAAAGCTTCGCTTAACTAATTCATATACAAGCTCGAACCTCAAGTCACTAGATTTAGTATTTTCAAAAACATCACAAGCATCTATATAGGATGTTATTTGCGACATTATCTGTGAACAAAACATAACTTCCCCACAAAATCCGAGGATGTCTGGATATTTGCTTGAGAAATATATTTTTCTTCCGGAATCCCAGTTTGCAAATTTGTCCCAACTAAAACGACTATCACTTGCAATATACAAGGAGGCTGGCCCCCTCTGATCATATGTAATCCAACTAATTAGGGTTGTCATCAATACAGTATCCAGTTCGCGATTTTGAATCTAATAGAAGGTCGGTATTCATACTATCTTCACCAATTTAATAAAATTGATTGAATCCAGCAAAGCATTTTGATTCAGATAGGATGATTAATAGTTTAATTTAGCAAACTCGCTAATGAGACAAAAGACCTGTTCACATTACTTGCTGGTCATGCATCAGTCCATAAATCATACAAGGTTTTGGATGAAAAATTTTTCATGTGATCATCTTTCAACGACTTTTAGAAGCCATTTGCAAGAATCATTTTGATTAGTTAGTGGCGAAAGTAAGAAAACTTAAAAAATTTGCTGCCAACAGGGATTACAGCAAACAAAAAATCCAGCTCTGAGAGATGGATTAACTGAATGATTTACATCATAAAATTTGGTGGCCCCTGCTGGGTTTGAACCAGCGACCAAGCGATTATGAGTCGCCTGCTCTAACCACTGAGCTAAGGGGCCAATGGAGCGGGGATTATAAAGTATCTGTCCAGGGCAATCCAGCGTTGTTCGGCTGGTTGCTGAAATAAGCAGCAATGTTTTACTTGCTGATAACTATGATAAAACAGACGAAAATCTCTGGCTGATGGGCGGCGGTGCAACTGACGCTGTTATCC
>Ga0157368_1001042_pt1 | contig 12130 bp, 15 predicted proteins | sample AttbisABBM3_FD_113146 | JGI IMG/M metagenome (GOLD analysis project Ga0157368, IMG submission 113146) | Fungus gardens microbial communities from leaf cutter ant in Botucatu, State of São Paulo, Brazil - Atta bisphaerica ABBM3 | ecosystem: Host-associated > Fungi > Mycelium > Unclassified ...
GGATGCTAATTTAGCAGAGACTCCTTGTCGAGTTCTCTTGTGAATTCCCACATTATAGCCCACTTTGAGCTTTACTCGTTAGTGAGATCATTGGACAATTCAGTCTAGTGGTTGCCACAACATGCATTACCTAGAATAGATAGTGTCAGAGAATATTGGCAATACTGTAAGTCCAGATCCACTCTATAGAGATTTAGTTACACTTCTAGACTGGTCATTACCTAGACTAGCTCCTAATGGACTGATAATCATCTCTACCTTATCCTGATCCATGTTGTCTAGTCTACTACAATAGTACTATAGTTATCTAGTTGATTATAGTTGTAGATATTGATTAGTCAAGTATACAGACTATATGCTTGGACCATTCTACTATAGTATATATAGTAGTGGTATAACAGTAGAATACCTTACCCAAATATCATCTGAAGTTCCTAAGCACTTACAACTCCTCAATCTAAGACCAAATCTCTATATAGATAGTGTTGTTGGAGGCTCTTAAGGAGTTTTGCAATTTATTTACTAGATTTTCCAAAGAAACTTGTTACATAGTATAAAGTTTACTGTTTAGAAGTGTGTTATCAAGAGAAAGCATTCATGAGCAGATATCATTCATACATTCCTTTTAATACTCTTCCCTAATTTCATCCTTTTATATTTACAAGAGCTCTTTTAAGTGTTCTAATCTTCTTTTATATTATTGTTTCTACCCTTTCTTTCAATTCCTAACACTGATATCATCCTCTTTGAATTCTTTAGTATGTAATTAAGGGCTAATATTGCATAGTTCTTTTTGCATCCTAGTATAACCTTCTTTTCTGCTTGATTCTGGTCATCATGTTAGCTCATATTGTAATAAATGGAATGGGAGTCAATTTGTATAAGAGATGATAAAATTTGTGGAGGTATGGGCAGTGATAAAGTGTATAGAGATAGAGCAGAGCCAATACTAGCTTCTTCTGACTCATACTCTAAACTTGATTCAATCAAGAACATTGTCTACCATATACTGTTTTCTTAGCTTGATTATTGACTTAGATTGTGCCACACTTACACTAAGTGTTGTGGCAACCACTAATCACAAAGACTAATAGTAGTACAAGAAGTAAATCTCTTAGTAGAATATTATTGTGGAAATCACAAGAGAACTTGACAAGGAGTCTTTGCTGAATTGCTACCCTATTTATATAAGTTATAGGTAGTCCATGCTAATACTATTTAACCTTGCCCTAAAGTCCATGCCTTCACTATACCTCATTCTCATGTCTTCTATAAGGACACTATGCTATATACATATACTCTGACATTATTCTTCTAGCTTCTTCTAGCCTGCTCTCACCAAGTCTAGACCTATGACATCACATCATGTGATATGTCATGTGACCACAGTCACATGCCTCTTCATTGTCAAAAAGAAAAAGAAAAAGAAAATCAAAAGAAAAAAAATATTAAATCAAGGAAAATAGATAAAAGAAAAAGAAAAAGTTAGTGTTCAAGCACACTATAACACTAAGTATATCTAAGTCCTTTTTTTTTTTGACAAATACAACCATGTGACAAGTTAGCTAGATGCAATAATTTTCTATTGAAGCCAAGGTCATTTTATCCATATAGTATCTCCTTAATCTATCTTCTAATCTGATCTATCTTCCATGCTACCTATGGATAATCCTGGCAAGTGTGAATTGTTCTTAACAGATTTCCATACTTGGTATAAACTCTAAGTGAACACTATAGACTTTGATCTCTAATGATCTCTAATATAAACTATACCTGATGAAGGATGTTTTTTTATAAAGTGTGTAAGATGTTCAAAAAATGAAGAGAGCATCTTGGAATTGTCAGAATCCAAGATTGTGAACTTGTTTCTTTTTCCTTTCTCTATCCTCATTTAAGCTTCTCTTATTTTTGTACCTTTCTATTTTCTTCTCTTTTAATTTTGAACTCAGCAAAAGAGAAACAAAGTAATGTCAAGTGGAACTATCACAACCACCACCATAATGTGACCAGGTGTGACAACAGTCACAGTCACAACATTAAGTAGTAGTAGTAAGGCAATATCATATATTATAAAAGAAACAATGACTTTATTCATATAAGACTTATAGTATTTAGGATAGGCTAGATATAAGTATGCACAGACCATGCACCAAAAGTATATAAAGTGAACCTGCCTGTACTAAGAACCCTACCAAGTTCCCTTACGTGTTAAATAATACAAGTTTTCTCTTTTGACTAAACTCTCAGTCTTAAGTCATAACAGGTGTCAGATGTCTAGAATAATCAGACAGTAATAATACATGGTGATTACCATTCTACAGCTCAGTATCATGATAAATATTTTTATTTTCCAATTAGAAGGATGACTCAGCTAATCCATGGATTAGGTTGAATAGTTCAAGTAGAAGGGCTTGAAGTCTTTGAGTACTTTTGGGAGTATTTTCTATTCTGGAAACCAAGTCTCTGTTTTTCTTAGCAGATATTTGGTTATTCTAGCTTATAATAGATGCTTTATCTAGCTTATAATAGATGCTTTATCTTTAAGAATTGAGGTAGGAAAAGCAGCAGAGAGCTTAAGAAAAGGCACTTTCTTAGAAAAAAGTCTAACTGTAGATATCTTAGAGTCTGAGATAATGTCCTCTACCTTACTTTTTCCTAAAGAAGATAAAGTTATAGCTTTAGAAAAGGCATTTCTAGAGACAGAAGAAGTAAAGACACTTCTTAAGGAACACCTTGTAATACAATGAGTTTGAGGTCTTCTTTGTCAGACTTGAGGATAATAGACTTGTTCTTTTTCTATTTTTCTCCTTTATTTAGTTTTTCTTATTTTTTATTTCTATTTTCTTTATTTAGGCTTAACTGAGGGATGTGATGTGACATCACATATAACTGTCACAACTGTTACAATAATGGCTGTCAAAATTTTGTCATACATGTCATAGTTACTATCACAACATCACATAACATAGAAAAGGATATAAAAAAATTTAGAAGGATAACATTATATATTTTATGTATATAACTCATAACATTTAGAGTAGGCTAGATGTAAGCATATATATACCATGCTTTAGAGATATAAAAAAACTTATCTATTTTCTTATATTAACCAATATAAGATTTCTCTTTTGTTCTAACTCTTGGGCTTAAGTTGTAACAAGAGAATTCCTCTTGAATACACTTATTTGTTAGCTTTGGAACTGGCTCTGGAAAGCAAGTTAGATGAGTCTGGAGACTCACCAATATATTGAGAACTGTCCTGGAGACTAGGAGGAAGTACCAGATTTTTTAATGATTTGTTTGGATTTTTTGAGTTAACTATGGTGGTAGTTAGAAAAAGAGGTGTTGGAACTCAATAGAGTTCATAGTACAGGTGAGTCTACTTTATATACCTCTAGAGCATGGTCTATGCATGCCTACACCTACCCTAAATATTATAAGTCATATATATAAGAATCATCATATCATATAATGTATAACATCATCTTTCTAGATTCTTTTATACTCTTCTCCATGTTGTGTGATGTTGTGACAGTCACATCATTCTCCTTAGCTAAGCCCAAATAAAGAAAATAGAAATGGAAAAATAAGAGAAACTCAAGAGAAAAATAGAGAAAGAACAAGTCTACTGTCCTCAAGTCTGACATACTGCATCATGCTGCTATGCACTGTTTCTTCCAACAACATGCTTCTGTGTCATTTTAGAAAGGAAAAAAAAAGAATAAAATAAAATTGGAATAAAATATAGGTGTTTTGAGTGGGTCATGATATGTTGTGCTGATCACGGTCATAAGTGAGATGTTTATTCAACACTACTGCCATCTACTATCACTTACTACTACTTTTGTTTTAACATCATACAATAACACGTGCCAGCACAGCCACTTGCCGGTAGTTTTGGAGGCGGAAAGGACTTGTGAAGAACCACAACAACAATGTCAATGAGTGCTGCTTTGTGCTTTCCAGGGCCGCCCTTCCATGCCGGCCCGCCACCGCCGTCGCCACCAGCCAGCATCCACGGCGACCGCGACGACCACCCCATCGGAATTCCCAGACCCCATCTGCCTCGGCTGACGATGCCGTTCCAGAGCGAGTCGGTCGCCCGAGCCCAGACATTACACCAGGCATCCTATCCCTGTCCTCCACCACACCATTTACCTCCTCCTCCTCCTCCTCCTATGCCCATTAGGCAGGATGGTCATTTCCACCTTCATACTACCATGGTCGTTGCTACCAAGACGACGACGACGACGACGACGACGACGCCAACAACTGGACAGCCCGCAACTGCAGCAGGAGGATCTGTAGCACCAGCGCCAGTCACAGAACCATCTCCAATTCAGCCTCCTCGACCTCCATCATCTCCAAAACTACAGCGCCACTATCAAAGCTTCGCTCCTCCTCAACCTTCTCATCAACATAATCTGCACATCCCACAGACACCAGTGCAATTACACCCTCACCGCCCTAATTTTATGCAAGACGACAAAGCCATTCTCGGTGATGCAGCACAAGATCTTCAATCTGACATTGACATTCAGACGGAACAAGTTCGTCGAGAACGACAGTCAAAACGTGCGAAAGCTCAAGCAGAAGCAGCGGCCGCATTGACACGAACCGATACCAGGGGGACTAAGGGGACAAAAGGAGATGAGCAAGATGATTCCAAGCCGCTCGTTGGGAATTTGATTGGGGAGGACCATGTCAACTATGTGTTGATGTATAATATGCTGACAGGAATCAGGATTGGTGTATCGAGATGTCAGGCGAAGATAAGGAAAACGTTGACAACCGAGGATTTTACGGCCAAGCATAAATATTCCTTTGACATGCACGTTCCGACCCACTTCTCCTATCCTCATCTCCCCAAACTAATGTGTCTTTAGTGTCGGTAACGAACTCACACCGTCTGCCAAATACGATTTCAAGTTTAAAGACTATGCCCCTTGGGTTTTCCGTACTCTCCGCGAAGACATATTTCGATTAGACCCAGCAGATTATCTTCTCTCGCTCACTGCCAAATATATCCTCTCCGAACTCGGCTCCCCAGGAAAATCAGGGTCCTTCTTCTACTTCTCCCGAGATTATCGCTTCATCATCAAAACCATCCGACATTCTGAACATCAATTTCTCCTTTCAACGCTGCAACACTATTACGAACACGTGAAAACTAATCCTCATACCTTACTTTCAAGGTTTTACGGATTACACAGAGTCAAATTACCAAGAGGGAAAAAGATTCATTTTGTGATCATGAACAATCTCTTTCCACCGCATAAAGACATTCACGAAACGTATGATTTGAAAGGATCTACGATTGGACGAGAGTATCCTGAGTCGAGGGCGGAGAAAAATCCCAGAGTTGTACTGAAAGATTTGAATTGGATTAATCGAGGAAAAAAGTTAGAGTTGGGACCTGAGAAGAGGGCGTTGCTTGCAGGACAGTTGGAAAGGGATGTCGAGTATTTGCAGAGTGTAGATGTGATGGATTATAGTTTGCTTGTTGGGGTGCATAGTATGAGGAGAGGAAATAGAGATAATGTGAGGAGAAATACGCTGAAAGTGTTTGAGGTGAGTGTGATATCACGGCTGATAATAGATGGTTGATGGGTTTTGTAGCCCGAGTTACCGCAAGGTGTGCAGAGGACGAAACAAATGAGAGGGACAAAGACCCCAGAGGCGATTGCGATGAGAAGAGCGATGAGGTCGTCGGACCCGAAAGCGTTAAGTTCGGCTACCAATAATCCCGCGTCGAGTGAGTTGGTGACTTTTCAAATCTATCCTATGGTTAACATGTGTTTCTATTCTACAGTGGGTGTACAACAAATGTTACATCCACCAATGACAACGAATGCGAATACGCTCTCGAACTCGCCTTCGCCTTCTCCCAAGTTGTTGAATGCGAATGCGGCAGCGAGTTTATCTAGTGTTATGCTTTCTCCTCAGAACAATAACACCACTACCTCCAACGCCAGCCTTCATATCCCTATAGCCGACATATGCAGCCCTCAATTCGTGCAACACGGACATATCGTTGTACATGCAGTGCAAGATGAACCTGGATTATTTTTGGATCAAGATACCACTTTCGATCGACAGCATTTCATCTTTTATCAGGATGAAGGTGGATTGCAAGCTACGGATGAAGAGAATCTTCCTCTTACTAACGATTGTGACACCGCCAGAGGGGGGACAATATATTATCTTGGAGTGATTGATATACTTACACCTTATGGATTTGCGAAACGTGCAGAGCATTTTTGGAGGTGTTGTACGTTATTGGCTGGCAACGGAAGGGGAGGAGAGGGAGAGGGAGAGGAAGGAAGGAGTTATGGAGAGAGGAGGAAGAAGATAAGTCAGGTCAATCCGAAGGAGTACGGAGATAGGTTTGTGGCGTTTATGAAGGCGATTATGAGAGGTGGAGAGGGAGGTGCCAAGTTCAAGTGAGGATTAAGGGTACGTGGTGGCTCCAGGGAAATGTAAACATATGCTACTTCTGCGATATATTTCTCACCTTACTTCCTGCCTTTCATCTTTCCTGAGCCTTCTTCGTGTACTGTATCCTGTATCGTTTATCGAATAGTTCAGCCTTTTTTGATTTTTGGTTCGGTGGCCTACTGCAGTTTTTTTGTCTTCCTCACACACACTCTCTCTCTCCCTCTCTTCGTGGCAGCATTTGTAACTGCATGGATGGGGGGACATCATAATCACACTTCACGTTCTTTGTTTCGCACTGATTGTACGCTCATTCTAATTTCTTTTCTATAATCTAGTGGTTTAAATAGAATTGTAGTTTTTATCTAGTTTTTATCTATTTCTGTATTGTAGTTGCTTGAATGGGTATGACATTTGTTTTTGAGTGATTGCTGGCAATTTAGCATGTCCTGTAAATGCAAATGCGACGCGACGACTCCTTGGGAGGCTTGTTTTACGTAGGAATGACAGCGGAATGTTGGCACGTCTATAAAAGATTCCCTTAACATAGTATAGCTCCGAACGCATGATTGACACCGATTGTTACAAAACCGCACAGCCCAGTGCTTGGAAAGCAAGATTTATTAGTGATCAGACTGGGACCAGGAATGCATTGAGCTACTGCTACTCTCAGGTGACCCATGCCCCCTTGCCCCTCAAGTCTGCTCGTACATTGAGCTATGAATCAATTACCGTCGCGTCTTTGCAAACTTGCTGTATAATCTTCCAGGTATCCAAATTGTAGGGATTTGAGGTGCATCAGGGTGACTTCGCACTGATCTTTCCATGTTGATTCTTTGAATGGTTGTCCCTGCCATTTGACAAGACACTGTAATTCATTCCCCCATTTTTTGGAGTTCAGAATCCTCTTGACCTCTTGCACAGTGCTTTCCTGACTCAGTGTGATGTGATGAATGTTAGTGAGGTTTCTTGTTGCTGAGAACAGGTTGGACAATGGTAGAGTTTCAACTTCAGCTTCTTAATGACTGGGTGTGGATTTTTCCATATTTTTGGGATTTTGAGTTCATATGCCAAAAGTCCAACCTTTTTAACCACTGGAAATAGACCTTCTCTCTTGAAGGCTAGCTTCTTGGTTGAGTGATTGATACTAATGTTCAAGCCATTTACCCATACAATTTTTATACTTAACAGTCTTTCCCCACCTTCAACCTGCCTTTCTTCTCATTACTTCATTTGTCCTTCTCAGAGCCTCCTCTGTCAGATTTCAAGAAGGTGGACTTGGTTTCTTTTCATTTTCTTCTCTTTTTATTCTATTTTCCTTCTCTTTTCTGTTTTATTTTCTTGAATTGAACTTAGTTAAGGGGTGATGACTGTTTTAGCAGAGTTTATGACTCCAAGGAAATATTAAGGGGAATTGTTCAGGACTACTAAATACACAACTCACCTCCAGAGAAATCCTAAGAGAACAGGATTGTTGTTGTGGCAACCACTAGTCAAGATAACCAATAGACCACTTAAGTAAACTTATAAGCAAAGTATTTCATGGGGATCTCAAGAGAACTTGACAAGGAGTCCCCAATGCATTCCTACACAATAGATACATGGTCTATGCTAGCAATAAATAATCCTACCCTAAAGTACATGTGTTGTCTATGAGTTCATCATACTACACAAGGCAAATATGCTGCAACCATGCTTTTGATGTCATTGTTCCAATTTCTTCTACTATGTTCCAGGTCTATGACATCACATTATGTGACTATGGTCATATGCTTCTTCATCATCCAAAAGAAAAAGAAAACCAAAGAAAAATAAAAAGAAAATCAAGAAAAATAGATTAAAATAAAATAAAATGTCAGAGTCCAAGTATACCATGACAATTGTCAAAAAAACAGATTTAGCTTCAGGCAGATATTTATGGTTAGTCATGTAGCAGGAAAATCAGATCAAGTACAGAAACTTATTTAGGGACAGATATGGTTATCCATGAGAGTGGGTGAAGTACTCAGATTGCAGATCAAGCTAAAGAACTTATCTGTGGATTCACAACTTAATATTGAATGATAACCTTAGCTTCAACTTATATATTATACCACTGTCTGTTATAGTCATAATTTCAGATGACCAAGAAAGTGAGTTGTCTAGTTGATGGAGTGAGACTTAGTCATTGTCATTGTTAATTTTCAAACTGGAGCCTACAGAGTATCTACTTGTTCTTAAATACTAGTTTTGTAGTCAGAACTATGGCTAAGAGAATATCAGTATAAGAGATAACTCAGAAGATGTTATAGAAACAGTTTCTAAAATATAGAACATGTTATATTAGATATTACAACTCAAGGCTCAGTGATAAGTCAAAAGTAGAATCTTATATAAGATTTATACAAGAGAACTCAATAGAGTTCCAAGTACAAAGTATCTAGCTTATATATGCTAGGCTGATAGTCTATGCTACACTAAACCTAGCCTATCCTAAAGTGTTATAATTGAAGACTTATAGAGTAAAGTCAACAAAGAAACCTTGTATTAAAGTTAATGCAAGAAAACTCAGTAAAGATTCACTGCTTCTTTCTTTCTTACCACCATCTCATATTGTAATGCCTGAAAGAATTTTAGTGAATATATTCTTTCTCTTTGATTTAAGTACATCTTCTAGCATTCAAGAGTCTTTGAAGAACATGGAAATGAATCTGGAGGTCAGTGTACAGTAACAGCTCCAGAGCTACTTTAGTATATTCAAGTGTTTCTTTTATTGGTTATATAGAACACATTCAAGTCTTGGCTCATAAACCTATCTAGGCTTAACAGGTCAATATTAGCAAGTCAGAACAACCTACTTTGTCTTATGTATTCCCAAAGGTAGGAAAATATAACAGTACTAATGAGGCTAATACTTTAGATACAGTGCTAAAATTTCATAGTACTAATACTGATAATATATGTGACTTTCAGTGGCTTGAATCTTTTGTAATTCTGTATTCAATCAATCAACCTGTAGACCCACAATTGTAGGACAGTAGCTTCTGTCCCATTTCTATTTTTGGGATCAATGAGTATTTGAAAGGTAATGCAAAAAATATTGTTTTCTTACTCTACAGAATGGCTGCTTTTATAAAGCAGAGAAAACTTGAGGATGAAACTGCTAAAGACACACCTCAGATTGTAGAATTTGGTTTTGCTGCCTAAGATTTTATTTCTTCTATATACAAATCTGGATGGAATAAACTAATAGCCTGTAAAGATAATTTTTCTTTTAGGCATTGTGTAGCTTCACAATTCAAGCCTAAAGCCCCAAAAGTCATGACCAATGACAAGAAAGAATCTTTGAAATCTAGTAAGCAAGCTAATGTTTCCAGAATTCCTTTCTTTATTCTTTTAAGGCCAAGTAAGAAATTTTTTCTCAAAGTAGACACTCATACACTTAAGCATCCAGAAATAATATTAAAGATATTTTTAAAATCAAGAAAAAATTCTCTAATTTATTAGCCAAAAAGATTGAGAAAGTTCATAAAGTTTTGGATGACACCAAGAAGAAGAAATCCAAAATTAACATGACAACCAAGAGCTCTTCTTGAAACAGATAATTGTTTCTATAAATTTTACTAACTCAGATAGATTCATAGCTCTGTCAAGTAAACATGTTACTAATATTAACAGGGCATTAAAGGACATAAAATTAGAAGTTGTTGCAAATTTCATCTGTAAAGATCATAAATGTTTAGTTATTACAACTAACAAAGTTGCAGCTAACTCTGATTTCAATACAATCAAGAATTACATCAAGAATATTGATGTAATGGATTCTAATGACATTATGAGTCTATGACTTCCACAGTCCAAGTCTTATCTCAAAATCTTGGATATTCTCTATTATATCAAGAATATTAATTTACCTATCTTAGCTGACATTATTGAAAGAGTTTTCTAAACTACTCATATTTTTAATAATACTGTTCTTGCTTCTCATCCTTATATTATCAAGGCCTTATCTAAATCTGATATGGCTGTCATCTAGATTGATATCTGAAATTCTCAAAGTGGTTCCAAAGTAAAAAATTTAATTAACAGATGCTTTAACATTGGTAGTCATATTACAACAATTTGTGGTATGAATATGAACCCAGGTATTTCCCAATGCAAAAACTGTTAAAAATGAGACCATATGATTTTTACTTACTATATATATAGTTCTAAATGCATCAAGTGTAATAGTCCACATAAAGTCAAACACTATAAGAAGATGGCATGATGATGTAAGATGAATTTCAAAACTGACCTACCTAGATTTGAGATAAAGAAAGGAAAATCTTGTTCACACTCCTTTAGATATATCAACTGTAAAGGGGAACATCAAGCTAATAATAGTGCTTGTTTATTCTGAAAACACTGATTTAACAAAGAATAGCACTCAAAAAAATACTAGAAGCTTTGTGAGAATAGAAGCAAATCAATCTGCTTGTCAAAGTTGAAAGTGGTGAACTCTAATTATTTTTATTTTTATTTTTATTTCAATTTATTTTCCTTTAGTCTATTTTTAGAACTAGGGTTAGGGTTAGAATGATAAGATCATGCTGTTACACATCAGTCACATCAGATGACACAGTCACAAGTCACATAGAAGAACATAGAAGGTTCTGGAAGGATAACATTATGCAACATATGTAACACATGTTGACCTTAAGGCAAACACATAGCTATTTAGAATAGGCTAGAAGTAGTTAGTATAGACTATAAGGTTTTAGTATACAAGGTACAAGGTAGACTATTCTGTACAGAGTTCTCTATTGAGTTCTCTTGTGTTAACCCAATACAAGGTTTATTCACTTGTCCAACTCTAAGAACTTGAGTTTGTAACACTGCTCATATGTGGGTGAGAAAAGTATATGATTATAAAAAAAGAGTTCAACATTATATTTATTCAAGAGCCACCATGGGCTATTATATGGGCTATTCACAGTACAACATCTGAAGAAGTAGATACCATTATTAGTGTTCTCAATTATCCATCATAGACCATCTTCTCAAGACATTCAGTTCATAACAATAAAAATCCAAGAGTTATAATATACATTAATGTTTGACTTGTCCAACTTCACTTTTCTCTCAGAAAGAACATTATGAATTATAGAGATATCAATCTCATTTTGTTCTTTAACAATAGCATTATTTTCTTTATTATTAACATGTATTTCAATGAACAACAGAGTGTCTTAAAATATCTCAAAGATATCAAGGTTAATCTTAATAACATTCTCATCATGACTAAAGATTTTAATATCAGAGACTATAATTGGGATCCAGCATATTCTCATCATTTTATTTATACTGATATTGTTATGATTCAAAGCTCAAAGTGTTAAGCAATGAAACAACTCTTGTATTGAGTAACACAAGAGAACTCAATAGAGTTCCTAGTACAAAGTAGTCTATCTTATATACTACTACTCATGGTCCGTGCTCACTACTGTGCACCCTACCCTAAATGACCATGTGTATGACATGAGGTCAACATGTATTGTCCATATTGTATAACGTCACTTTATTCCAGAACCTTCTACTCCATTCTCCCAAGTCTCATAATCAGTCTTGTGACTACACCATCAACTTGTAACTGATGTGACAGTGTGACTAACAAACCCTAACCCAAGTTGTTCTAAAAATAGAAAAATAAAATAAAGTGAAAAGAAAAAATAAA
>Ga0157368_1001043_pt1 | contig 12122 bp, 7 predicted proteins | sample AttbisABBM3_FD_113146 | JGI IMG/M metagenome (GOLD analysis project Ga0157368, IMG submission 113146) | Fungus gardens microbial communities from leaf cutter ant in Botucatu, State of São Paulo, Brazil - Atta bisphaerica ABBM3 | ecosystem: Host-associated > Fungi > Mycelium > Unclassified ...
AGTGGCCAGGGAGCTGGACGCGTTCTGCAGGTTACGCTGGGTGTTCAGAGACGGGATGTTGGTATTGACGGTAAGGGCCATGGTGGCGTCCTCCAGTAGAACCTTGTTTGCCTGAGCATGCGAGTGGGACCTGCTTGCTCAGGCGCCCCGGTAATTCGCATTCAAGATATTTATCGGTGCTTATCGTCAAACCTTTAGAATTTTTAGCGACTTTTTTCGCCAGAAGCTTGACAGCAAGCGATCTTCCGATTCGTGCAAAAGGGTTATCGACCGGAGTGGCGATTTATTTAGCCCACCGGAGACAAATTGCGGAGGGTTACCAGAGGCTGGCGCCTGCGGTGCGCAGTCTTGAGCGGCTGGTGAAATGAAAAGCGCCCGAAAGACGGGCGCTTGGCAGGTGGCAGGTAGGCACGGGTGACAGCGCGCCGTGCTGCAACGCGATCAGTCGGGTAACCAGGCAGCTCGCCACGCCAGCAGGTTGTCCCCCTCCAGCATCCAGTCGCGGTGAATAGCAGCGCGCAATTCGGCTCCCAACGTCCGTGCGCCCTCTCGATCCGCCAGGTGCTCGCGAATGGCATCCAGCCAATCCTTGTACTTGTTGCGGACCAGGGTCACCGGCAGACCACAGCGGTAGGGCTCGATATTGGTGGCCACGATGGGAAAACCACAGGCGCCGAGTTCCAGCAGCCGCAGATTGCTCTTGCAGCGGTTGAAGGAATTGATTTCCAAGGGTGCGATGGCCAGATCCAGGTCCAGGCTCGCGAGCTTGGCTGGGAAGGCTTCGATTTCAACGCCCTGATGGAATTCATGCGGCGGCGCACCGGGCGGACTCATGCCGAGGAACACCCAATCCACCTCCCCTGCCAGCTCCTTCATCACATCGACCACGATGCCGAGATCGCCTGCATGACTTGAACCTCCCGCCCAACCGACCCGGGGACGCCCCTCGCGTCTTCCACTCTGCAGGTCGCCCCACCACGGCACAGGCAAGCGATTGGGGACGACACGGATGTCCGGATGGAGTCCGCGCATTTCCTCAGCCAAGGGCTCCGTGGACACCGTCAGCCGATCCACGATCGACAGCGCCTGGCGTATCGCCCGGGTGACTTGCGGCGGCTGGAAGGATTCGCGATGGATGCTCTTGAGCGGGAGATTGCCGAGCAGGTCGTCCAGGTCATAGACGAGAAAAGACGAGGTGTTGCGCTTGAGCGACTGCAAAGCCTCCAACTGGGCGTCGGTGATCTGGCGCTGGACGACGATGCTGTCCGCCTGGATGCGAGCCTGATTGACGGGCTCGAGATAGCGCTCCTGATGGATCCCATCGACCAACAAGGCGGATCGCATCGCCTGAAACGGCTGGATCATCCGGTAGTGGCCACATCCCCAACGGTCGCCGGGTAGCACCTGGATGACTGGCAAGGGCCGCCAGGACAGCGGACGCCACAAATTGTCGGCATCGAGCTCCATGGTGAAATCGGCTTGGTCGAGTGCCAGGTTGGAGTTGTACGCCGGATCGCTCCCGAGCACTGACGACCAGCGCTGATAAAGCCGTGTTTCCGCGCTCTTCAGCTCCGCTTCGTCGAAGCCCTGCTGTGACTCCCAGCCGAGCCGCGCATAGGGTGTCCAGACCACCAGGTAGCCGGCCTGGCCGACTTGCAGGCAGAACTCGACATCGGCGAACGGCTGAGTGGCGAAGGATCCGCAATCGGGGATGGCGTGGAATACCTCCGCCCGCACCAGCAGGCAACGGCCGCTGACGGCACTGAAGTTCTGCACCACCTGCTGCCGGTAGAGATAACCCGCGCGATCGTCGGGTTCACCCTGGAAGAGGCTGCTGGCCGGCCCGCGTAGCCCGAGGACCAAGCCGGCCATGGCCACCTTGCCTTCGCGATCCAGCAACTTGGCGCCGACCACGCCGACCTCCGGACGCCGTGCCTGGTTGACCAGCTCGTCCAGCCAGGACGCCTTGATGCTCAGGCAACCGGCACTGAGCCAGAGCAGGTACTCGCCCCTGGCCGCCTGGGCCAGCGGCTGAGGCCCATCGGCAGGGATGACCCGCAGTTGCTCCAGGCCCAGCGTCACCAGTTCATCGAGCCAGAGAACGATATCGGCCGCGACGTTCGCCGGCCGGCCGACGAGGATCTCGTAATGCGGATAGGCGGTGCCGCCCAGGATGGATTCCAGGCAGCGGCCCAGTTCTTCCAGCGGCCCCTGAGCCTCGATCAGAATGGACACCAGCGGCTGTTGATCGCTCAGGTACTGAATACGGCTCACGCATGGCAGGGCACCCGCACCGACCTCTGCCGGCACACCCAGGCGCGCCAGGTGCGCGCGGACGATGCCATGGGTCGCCGCCGGTTCGCATTGCTGCAGCCAGTCGGGAAAGGTCTGCGACGAGTGATGCAACACGTCCGGCAGATGGGCAATGGCCGTGACGCCATGGCGCTCGACCACCTGCAGCAGCAAGTCCTGGACCAGTGCCACGCCAGGCGCAGGGACGCTGGCGGTGGAGGCCAGCAACGCCTCGCGACTGATGGCCAGCAGCGGACCGGTATAGGGATAGCTGCGCAGCAGATCCAGATTGAAGGCCGCTTTGAAGATCGGGCATTCAGGACCACTGTCGGCGAGGTGATCTTCATCGACGTAGCACGCATGCACATTCCCGGATACCAGAATGCGCTCGGCTAGCCGCAACAGAGCTTCAGGTTCGAGGCGATCACCCGCGGCGATTTTCAAGGACCAAGCCGCTTCGCTGTTCGCCAATGCCGCCTGCCAGCTCGCCAAGTCGGCAACAGACTGTTCCAACCGGACCGTCGTAAAATTCGGGTAATGCTGCTCTTTCAACGAAGACAGCGTCACCTCCGCCAGCGCTGCCTCGCCCACGATCACCACGAGAAAATGCAGTTGCGCATCCTGAATGATCGCCTGGTGGTAGACGTCAAGACGGGTGGGGCTCGAGCCTCTGGCGACGAGCCAGTCGCTGTATTGAATGACCGGGGCTTCCTGGGCCGCAGCAGCAAAAGGCTGGGCGACAAAGGGCGCCACCTGCGAGGAAGCGTCCGTGGCGACGGGTGTCCCCTTAACGTAACGTCTGGACAAGTCGCCAGAATCCCTACCGGGTCGGGCGCGAATGAGAAACTGCAGACTGCAAAGTTCGCCAACATCCTCTGGCTGCAAGTGCTGCAAGGTCATGTTGCCGACCTGCAAGGTTACATCGTGCTTATCCTTGTTTTCGTAATAGGCCTGAGCGACACGACCATCGAGGAGATAATTTAGCGTTTCGGTGTGATAACCCGTTTCATAGAGAAAGCGCCGAAATTCAGCCAGGGTGAAAAAGCGGATGTGAGTGACATCAAGCAGACCCGAGCCTTCATATTTCCAATAGCCTTGTGCCAGTTCCGACATCAGCCAAAGGTTACGCACGTTGGGAATCGAGATGACCAGTTGCGCATCAGGCGACAACAGGGGCTGCAAGGCCTTCATCACCGCCCATGGATTGTAGAGATGCTCCAGGACATCCCCCAGGATCACCCCATCCAGTGTTCCGGCTTCTATGCCTTCAGCCTGGAGATCGAAGTCTTCGAACTTGCCGACCAGTACCCTGTCGAGCCGTTGCCCCGCGATCTGCGCGGCGGACTCATTGACTTCGATGCCCCAAACCCGCGAGTGAGGATGGCGCTGCTTGAATAGTCCACTGGTCGCCCCTGCTGCGCAACCCACGTCAAGCAGGAAACGAGGCGGTGTGGCGAACGCGCCGATCAGTTCTTCACGTGGCGCTTGATGATAGGCAGCCTCGACATCGCTGACGCTCACATCCAGATGGGTCTGCCACACATAGGATTCGACAGCCTCTGCTCCAGCCATCATCTCCTGCATGAGTGCCGCGACTCGGTCAGTCGCCAGCCCATCGACACCCAGGTTGTAGTAGCCCGCGCGGGCTTGCATTTCGGCAACCATGGCGCGACGTCGCTCGTTGTCGCCAAGCAAGGAGGCCAGCTCGGCGGCCAATTCCGACGGCTCGACCTCCAGAACCCCGGATGCCGCATCAAAACTCGGCCCAAGCAATACCCCAGGCTGGTTGACGAGATTGATGGCCGGCGTCCCCGCCAACATGGCCTCTACGCTGTAGTTGGAGTCCATGGCGATCAGTACGTCAGCCGCCAGGAGCCACTCGCGGCCATTCTCGCTGGTATGCAAATAGTGCGCGGCGTTCGCCCCCAACTCGGCGAGAAGCTCCTCAACACGTTGTGTCCCAAAGTGGGCATTGGCAGGACGATCCTTGATGACCGCGGCGAAGTCCCAGCCTGCTCGACGCAGTTGTTCGCAGGCATCGATAAAGACCCGTAGCGTGTTGCCATACAGGTGCTCGTCGCCGAGCGCAGTCAGATTGGCGGCCCAGGTGCTACCGAAGACGATGATCGGACGATTGACGGGATAGCCATAGCGCTGACACAACATCTCGCGGGCCTGAGGCCGCTGACCGCGCCATTGCAGGTAACCGTCCCATGCCGGATTGCCGGTTACTCTGATGCGCTCCGGAGGTATACCTATGTCGAGATATCCCTCACAGCCTCGCTCTCCGTACACCGCCAAAACATCAGCCTGTAGATGGGCATGGACGGTATAGGGCTCGGACAGGGCCAGTGCGTGGGCGAGATGGAGACTGGGAATATTTTTTTGTACGGCCCAATTGACTACCGTCTTGGCAGTGGCCTGCATATCCTCGTTGACCACTACCAACCCGATGGCATGCTGCTCTGCTGCACGATTCAGGGCGGCTGTCAGCAGGAGTACCGTCGGCAAATCAGCCTGAAGCGTTTCCAGGATGATCTTCGTCAAGCCCGGATGCGCCAAATCTCCCAACGCCTGCTGCAGGTGCTCGTGAGTGAGGCCGCTTTCCAGACTGCTCCAGTCCAGTTCAGCGTTCTGCAGGACATGCCGTTGCTGCTTCACATCCAGCAGCCCCACTAGGTCGACCGCTGCAGAACCGGTTTCCGCCAGCGCTCGCTCGAGATCTGCGTCGATCAAGGATGAAAGGCTGAAAACGGTCATTGGCCCTTGCGTTCTGACGAAACGAAGCAGGGCCTCGCGCTGGGCTCCCCACAGCAAACTGACGATTGCCTGGCGCATCATGTTCTCACTCCGCTGAAGCAGCCATAGTGCTGCCTGAGCAACTGCTCAACCAGGTTGTATTGAGCACCGGCGGCTATTTCCCGTTGAAGCCCGGAAGGTACGCCAAGCCCATCGGCCCAATGGCGAGCGATGGAAAGCGCCTGCTGGTCCATGTCCAAAGCAGACTGCCACTTGGTGAAAAGCGCTCTGATATCGGTCGGAAGCAGGGAAAACCAGTCCAATCCAGGCCAGTGCTCGGCAAAGCTCTTGAATACCTGAAACAGATAATGTTGGCAGCGTAACGTGGGCAGTAGCGCAGTCCAGGCCGCATGATAATCGGCAATGCTCAATGGCAGCTTTGCCACTAGCGCGGTATCGGCTTGCCCCTGCAAGCCTCGCTCGAGCTCATTGAAGTCTTCAAGGAAAGCTTCGTTGGCTGCCGGATCATTACGTTTCTCCAGTACGACAAAGAGTCGTCCAGCCATCGAGGGTGCCAGGTGTTCGATCAGCGCCTGCTCGATAAACAGATTGAGCTGAAACAGCGCAGAATCCTTGGCGATCCAACTTTGCAACCGTTGCCATCTGCGGTTCAACTCAAGTGAACGCCATAGTTTCCAATTGACATTTCCTGCTGACAAAAACGCCCCATACGGATGAATACCACGGACGCACAGCTGCTGATCCGTTGCGAACTCGACTATCTCTTCGGCAGTGACCCGCATATTGAAATGCATGAAGTCGTTAGGGTCTGAGCTTCGCGTCAGGGGCTCCGGCCACGAAGCCCGATCCTGACCGAATGCATAATGAGCGTTGGCCAAGGAGTGTATATCGAACAAGATTCGCCCCCCCGGCCGCACGACCCTCAGCCAGTCCGTCAGGGCTTCACGCCAATTGGGAAAATGCACCAGGACGTTTAGAGCGACCACGGTGTCGGCACTGCCGTCAGTGCAGGGTAGCGCCAACAGGTCGCCCTGCCGAAGATCGAGGGGCAGTTCCTCGGCCAGACGACGCGTTTCGTCCAGCATCGCCTGGGAGCTATCCACCCCGGTCACCTGGTAACCGTCGCGCGCCAGAGCGATGGCCGCCCGGCCCGTACCCGTTCCCACATCGACGACCTGCTTTCCGCTGGCGTTTCGCCGAATCAGGTCGATCTCCAGCAGATGCTTGAGCTGATTGGTGCCGCTATTTTCGACCATTCGCTGCGAGTACCAGGAAACCATCCCTGGGTCAGTCCACGCGTGGGTTTTCCAGGTGATCAGGGCAGCGTGCGGGGTATGGCCGGCAGCCTGGGTAGTGTTAGCACTCATTGCAGCAAGCTCCAAGCAAGAGGGGTACCACGAGGAATGGCCTGCCGCGCTCGCCGGCCTATCACCTCGTCTAGATGAGCGGGGGCGAGCCCGAGTCCTGGACGTATCGACCTGACGTGCCCGGGCGTAAGGATCTCGCCTGCCCCCAGATCCTTCACCACGTATAGCGAACGACGAAACTGCAGCGATGGTCGCTCGGCCGCCTGGACGCCATAACGGATTCCGCCCAGTGCCTGCCAGGCCCGCTCGGTCTCGATAACCAAGCTACGAAGTTCATCGGGCTCCAGGGAGAAGGCCGCATCGACACCACCGTCGGTGCGATCCAGGGTGAAGTGCTTCTCGATGACCGTCGCCCCGAGCGCGACCGCGGCGACGGCCGCACCGATACCGCCGGTATGATCGGAAAGTCCTACCTCGCAGCCGAACAGCTCTTGCAGATGCGGCAGGGTACGCAAATGGCTGTCAGCGGCAGAGGCTGGGTAGGTGCTGGTGCACTTGAGTAACACCAAGTCTTGGCATCCAGCCTGACGGGCCGTGGTGACGGCGGCATCCAATTCCGCGATCGAGGCCATACCGGTGGAAATGATCAGTGGCTTGCCCGTGGCGGCTACCCGAGCGATCAGCGGGAGATCGGTATTTTCGAAGCTGGCAATCTTGTAGGCCGGTACCGAAAGGCGCTCGAGAAAATCGACGGCGCTGGCATCGAAGGGCGTGGAAAACGCCAGCAACCCGAGTTCCGCCGCGCGTGCGAACAAGGGTTGATGCCACTCCCAGGGCGTGTAGGCCTGCTCGTACAGGCGATACAAAGAAGTGCCCTGCCAAAGACTATGCGGATCGGAAACGTGGAACTCCCCTTCGTCCAGATCCAGCGTCATGGTGTCGGCCGTGTAGGTCTGCAGCTTGATGGCATGAGCACCCGCGGCAGCGGCTGCCTCGACGATGGCGAACGCACGCTCCAGAGATTGATTATGGTTGCCGCTCATTTCGGCAATTACGAAGGGGGGGGCTTCACGGCCGATTAGCCGCTCACCGATACGAAATTCACTCATCGACAGTCTCCCCGCAAAGGACGGTAGAGTTGATGAAGGCGCGGCTGATAGCCGGCCTGTTGAAAGAGTCGTAGCGAGGCAGGATTGTCGTTACGCACTCGCGCCTCGATCTCTTCGATCTCCCACCCATGGTTGGCGAGATAGTCTTCTCCGCTCTGCAATAGCCGCATTCCCCATCCTGCACCCAGCCGCTCCTCCAGGAGATAGAGCGAGACCTCCGCGATCTTTGCGGAGCGTCGCTGGAAACGGATAACCCCAACAGGGGCGTCGAGAACGGACGCTATCAACAGCAAGTGTCCTTCGGTGTCGGCCAGGGTTCGGGTCAGCCAGCCAAGATGGTCATCCCAGGAAAGCGGGTCCGTGTTCAGGGAAGCTCGACGAACCACCTCGGCATTACGTCCATCGTAGAGCAACCGGGCATCATCTGCCGTGGCCGGACGCAGTCGGAGATCCTGGCCGAGCATGGCCGTGGTCACGCGGATGGCGCCACGCCCATCCACCAACGCCTTTGCTTGCGCGGCGAGACTACGCCGCAGCTCATTGCTCAGCAGAAGCGTACGTACAGCCGCACGATAATCGGCAACCTCGAGCGCTTCGGCCTCGCCGAGATACAGATGAGCGCCGCACTCCGCCAGCGCCACGGCATTGCCCTGCTGGTTCGGCGCGAGAGCCACACAGAGAGTGGGTCGCCCCAGGGCGGCACGTTCCCAGGTGCTACTGCCTCCTGCCCCGATACAGAGATCGGCGGCGGCCATGAGCGCCGCGAAATCCTCTACCTGTCGCTGCAAATGCCAGTGCGAATGCTTCGCCGTGAGCTGTTGAAGTCTGTCGAACGCCGGGTTGGCCGAACCAGCGACGATATCGACCTGCAATGTTGGAAAGGCGGCCAGTGCCTCCAGGACCTTGAACGTCTCACCCTTGGCATCCACGCCACCGAAGTTCACCAGTACCCGCTCGACCGTCGTTCTTAGGGGTGTTTCCCTTCCCATGAATGCCGGCCGCAGCAAGGCGAATCGCGGTCCGAACAATGTCCGCCCGGTCTCGCTCGAAGCCATTTCCGGTCGAGTGAAGGCAGTGAGATTCTGATCCAGCAGCAGATCCACCGCGTGCTGACGTTGCGGCAAGTCGTCTATCGCCAGGACGCGCCTCGCGCGAATCCTGATCGCACGCTCCCAGTCCGCCCCCAGGCCGTAGTGATCCACCACACACCAGTCGAACTCGAGTTCGTCGGGCAAGACTCGTAGCAGACAATCCATGTCCTCTGCCCAGGGCAATGGTGCTTCGGGATCGTCACGCTGATCCAGGACCGAGAGTCTATATACCGGATAGCCACGCGACTCGATTTGCGCGAGTGCATGACCGGGCTCCATACGACAGGCGAAATGTACCGCGCAACCCATCCTCGCGAGCGCGTCCGCCAGCGTAAGACAACGCACGACATGGCCGGTACCGATTCGCAGCGAAGCGTCGGCCCTGATCAGGATACGCATTCAGAAACCCTGGATCGCCAAGCAGTATAGATCAGCTCTGCGCGGTACCAGTCATCCAGGGTATCGATATCCTGCACCTGGTAGCGTGGTAGACGCAGGGGTAGCGACTTCACGCCATGCAAGGGCTCACCCTGCAACCAGGCCGAGGTTCTTCCCCAGTAGAACTGGCCAGCATCGTGGAAGGCGGGTTCGAGATCCTGCGAACGGGTCTCGCGATATTGTGGATAGAGGGCTTCGAGACTGCCGTCCGTTGTCATGCGTAACGCACGCTGCACCGGTGCCGGAAAGTCCGCGACAGTGAAGGCATAGGCCTTGTCGACCCGCGCCTCGAGCAACGCCAGCCCGGCAGCCAGATCGCTCACCTGGACAAAGGGGGCCGTGGCGTAGAGGCAGCAGGTGTAATCGGGATGGCAGCCTGCCTTCTGCAGCTCACTCAACGCATGCTGGATGACGGCAAGCGTACCTGCGTAGTCATTGGCCAGCTCGGCAGGCCTCACAAAGGGAACTTCGGCACCATAACGCAGAGCGACATCGGCAATCTCCGCATCATCGGTACTGACCACCACGCGCCCGAACAAGCCACTTTGCAGAGCCGCTTCGATCGAATAGGCGAGCATGGGACGCCCGTGGAACAAGCGAATGTTCTTACGCGGAATGCGCTTGCTACCGCCGCGAGCAGGAATAATCGCTACGGCTCTCATAGCTGCCCCCCGCTGCACAGACGGCACCGGCAGGGGCGCGGAACCTCTCGCAGCTTCAAGATCCGCATTAAGCCACCCCGCTATCGAGCAGGCCAGCCAAACACTTCACCACCCTGTCCTGCTGCTCCTCGCTCAGGTCGGCGTACAGCGGCAAGCTCAGGGCCTGGGCGTAGTAACGCTCGGCCTTGGGGAAGTCGCCGTGCTGGAAACCCAGCGCCTGGTAATAGGGCTGCAGATGTACCGGAATGTAGTGCAGATTGACGCCAATACCCGCGGCTCTCATCCCGGCGAAGACCCGATCGCGCCGGGCTTCGTCGACGCGAATGGGAAAGAGGTGCCAGGCGGACTCGGCCAAGGCCTGATCGCCGATGAGCCCCACCGGCAGTTCCTCCAGCCGATCACGATAGCGCGCGACCAGGGCGCGCCGGCGGGCGATGAAGGCTTCCAGGCGATCGAGCTGCGATAGCCCCAGGGCCGCCTGGATATCGGTCATGCGGTAGTTGAAACCCAACTCCAGTTGCTCGTAATACCAGGCGCCCTGCCCTTGCACCCGCAGCAGCGCCGGATCCCGAGTGATGCCATGGCTGCGCAGACGCCGCAGGCGCTCGGCCAACGCCGCATCGTTGGTGGTCAGCAAGCCGCCTTCGCCAGTCGTAACGATCTTCACCGGATGGAAGCTGAACACGGTGATGTCGGCCTGAGCGCCGCAGCCAACCGGTCGACCGGCATAGCGCGCGCCGATGGCGTGGGAAGCATCCTCGATCACCTTGAAGCCATAGCGGCGTGCCAAGGGCTGGATGGCGGCCATGTCGCAGCTCTGGCCGGCGAAGGCCACGGGTACCAGAATCTTCGGCAGGCGCCCTACCCGCTCGGCGCCTTCGAGCTTGGCGGCCAGCGCCGTGACGTCGAGGTTCAGGGTGAGCGGATCGATGTCGACGAAGTCGACGTCAGCGCCACAGTAACGCGCGCAGTTGGCACTGGCGACGAAGGTATTGGGCGAGGTCCAGAGCAGATCGCCCGGCCCCAGATCGAGCGCGAGGCAGGCGATATGCAGGGCGGCCGTGGCATTGCACAGGGCCACGCCATGGGCTGCCTCGCAACGTTGCGCGACTGCCTGCTCGAAGCCTTCGATCATCGGGCCTTGGGTCAGCCAGTCGGACCGCAACACGGCGGTGACCGCGGCGATGTCGTCTTCGCTGATGGATTGCCGACCGTAGGGGATGCCGCTCATGGGCAGCGCTCGACCAGCTGGCGCAGGGCCGCGACATCCAGATACTGCGGGTTGCTATCGGACAGGTATTCGAAACCAGGCTCGACCGGAAGCCCCTGCTCCCCCAGGCCGTCGCGGGAATAGTCGCAAGGTAGGTTGAAACTCATGGCCGGGGTGATGACATAGTGCTTGGAGAATTCCAGCGCATGAGGACTATCGTCCCGCGAGATCATCATCTCGTGCAGCTTCTCACCAGGGCGGATACCCACCTGGCGCTGCGCCAGTTCCGGGGCCAGCGCCGTGGCCAGATCGACGATGCGGGCCGAGGGAATCTTGGGCACGAACAGCTCGCCCCCCTGCATCCGCTCGAAGCTGCGCATCACGAAATCCACGCCTTCGTCGAGGGTGATCCAGAAACGCGTCATGCGCACATCGGTGATGGGCAACTCCGTCACACCATTGGCGATCAGCTTGCGGAACAGCGGTAGCACCGAGCCCCGCGAGCCGACCACGTTGCCGTAGCGCACCACGGCGAAGGAGGTGTCCCGGCTCCCGGCGATGTTGTTGGCGGCGACGAACAGCTTGTCCGACAACAGCTTGGTGGCGCCATAGAGATTGATCGGGCTGGCCGCCTTGTCGGTGGACAGCGCTATGACCTTCTTCACGCCGTTCTGCAGCGCCGCGGCAATGATGTTTTCCGCGCCGTTGACATTGGTACGAATGCATTCGGTGGGGTTGTATTCAGCCGCCGGCACTTGCTTCAACGCCGCGGCATGCACCACCAGGTCGATGCCGCGCATGGCCTGCTGCAGGCGCTGCTCGTCACGCACGTCGCCGAGGAAGTAGCGCATGCAGGGCGCATCGAACTCCTGGCTCATCTCGTACTGCTTGAGTTCGTCGCGGGAGAACACCACCACCCGCTTGGGCTGGTAGTCGCTCAGCAGACGCTTGACGAAGGCCCGGCCAAAGGAGCCGGTGCCGCCAGAGATGAAAATCGACATGCCATCAAACATTCTGCTATCCCTTCGCGATGAGTCGAGCGGCTACCCGTCGGAAAACCGTCGCGGCAAGCTTACCGGAAGAGTAGCAGCAAGAAGCCCGCCAATTCAGCGAAGCCCTGGCATCCTTACAGATACTTGAACAGGCTCAGCTGGGCGATCTTCACGAAGCTCTGCTGCGACGCCTGCAGCACGGTGTTCTGCAGGGCGTAGCGCGACAGGGCTTCAGGATAGTCGAGATCCTCGAGGTCGGAC
>Ga0157368_1001045_pt1 | contig 12115 bp, 5 predicted proteins | sample AttbisABBM3_FD_113146 | JGI IMG/M metagenome (GOLD analysis project Ga0157368, IMG submission 113146) | Fungus gardens microbial communities from leaf cutter ant in Botucatu, State of São Paulo, Brazil - Atta bisphaerica ABBM3 | ecosystem: Host-associated > Fungi > Mycelium > Unclassified ...
CGTGAATTGGCATGGGTGCCGGCGCTCATACTGAGCTGGGGCAACAGTGCGCCGAAGGCCTGCTTCTCACGGGCCTGCGCGGCCGAAACCGCAGCCTTGGTCCCCAGGAACGTCGGCTCGCTGCTACGGGCCCGCTCCAGCAAATCCCTCAAGGAAAGGGACTGCGCCTGGGCATTCACGGCGCCCAGCAGCACGATGAGCCACGACCACCGCACCTTTCGCTGCCAGCCCCCCCTCCCACTGGACGTGCCTATCCGCGACTGGCTAACGGGCGAATCCGCTAGCGGGGAAGTGACTACCCGTTGCTCGCACTCGGGCAGGCTACCTTCCGTTGTCTCATGGCCTTGGTCAGTCGCACTGCGAACCCAGAAGCCATGCTTCCCGCCCACGTAGTAGGTATGGAAGTCTTCAACCTCTAGGTTGAAAACAGGCACTCGTAGGTAGGGATCGTCACTTGCTAGCACCTCGGTGGGAAGATAGAGGAATTTCTCCTCCACTGTCTCATCGACAGCAGCGTAAGTGGCGTAATCGAATACCGAGCCATGCCCATCCGGGCCCAGCGTACTCGAAACCCAGCCAATGCCCTCTTGCCCCGTACGGTATATCCGACTTATGGCCCCTACAAAGGCACGACAGCCATCACCCTGGCGTAACCACTGCATAGGTTTGAGTTCATCAGCTCGTGTCCAGCCAATACCCTCCACCCAGAAGGGGTGGTTTCCTGTCGCCACAACGAAATAGGAGGGATCGGGGAAAACCCAGCCTTCTGGATGAATGCCTATATTGAAAATAGGCTGAGGATCATGCGCGAAGGTTCTGACCACACGTTTGTATTCCGGCTCGCCGGAACCGTCTTCAGGGCTGGAAAGTACCCAGTCCCCTACCTGAATTTCCTCAATCGGCTTCTTACCGTCCTTCGTATCAACGCGCGTGCCTTTGATGAAGCACCTGCTGAACTGCGACGGGTAACGAATATCCTCATCGACCTTGGATAGCTTGGCGGCAATGGCCTCGAACAGTGCTTTGCTCGATAGCTTCAAGTCGTCGATCGCATCCTGAACCCTTTTCTGCAGCGGTTCGAGCCAGGACCGGCTGGCGAACCCAAGGCAGATGGCAGGGCCCCGACGCAAACGCGGATGATGCGGTCTCCAGCCTTCCCATGCTCGATCGACCACTAGCTTTTTCAGTGATGAATACACACCGATCTCCATTCGGTATAGATACAGCGCCAAGGCGTAGGCCTTGCCCTGCTGATCACGTGACGCAACGGTTCGAAGCTACTGCGGGATGACGAGGATTTCAGCCGCTAGGCGCTGTAGGGGCTGAAATCGGGGCTGTGCGGTCTTTTGCGGTCCGCGCTATTACCCCAGCCAGGTTCATACCAATTCTCTACGGTTGGTAGAATCCGCGCAGCCAAGAGCGCCCTTCTACGCTAGAGCCAAAATAGTCAGTCTTACGAACCTAGCCCTACTTGATCAAAAAATCAGCTATAACGCCTCTGACTCAAAGATATAGATCTTGACTCAAAGTCACTTACCCCTACCTTTCTATAATTAATTTTCATGGCAGCCAGCAGCGTGCACCCATACACCCAAGGTATCAATAAAATAATTATGGCAACCCTCAACTTCTATATTGTAGACCTTGGTGCGATACCAAGTTTCTCTAGCCTGACCTACTGGGCAATCATCAACATGGGACTGATCTGGATTTTCAAAAAAATACTTCCAGTATTCGTCTCGCAGGATAACATTACCCATCACATGAACAGATGGTGTGACGCCCTGGCTCTGCAAATCGACCAACAATCCACGATTTCCGCTACCCAATGCGTCTACCCAAAGCCTGTCCTGTACACCTGATCGGTAGGTGGGGGCTGAAGTTACAACCTCAATAATCCTACCGTCGTGAAGCATAAGCCTCATACCGTCGATGAGTTGATCGGCTCTGACCCACTCATGCTTTGGCCATGGCTCTCCCAGATGCGCAAGATGCTCGGGGAGTTCCAACCACTTGAATTGCTCTTCATCGCAATCCACAACCCAAAATGGGTGGTTGGGCGTGGTAATCACAAAGCTGTTACCGTGTGCAGCCAAGAACTGTTCCGGAGTAATCCGGCGTTCTGCGAGTTCTTCGCGCAGACTGACATCTTCCCAAGACACGAACCAAGTCTCGCAGTCATCTCGCTCAACAGTACGCACGACACGCTTGTAGGCGACTTCCCCCTCGCCACTCTCCGGCTTGGACAAGACATAATCACCTACCTCGATCTGCTCGATAGGTCTGAGCCCCTCTTTGGTATGAACCAAGGTACCGGCGACGAAGCACGCTCTCTTCTTCTCGGTATTACGCGGAGCTTCTTCCTTGCTTTTCTGCTGCAAAGCGGCATCGACTTGAGGAGCAACAGCTTTGCTATTGGCAAGCCGCGCTTCATCGCAATTCATGTTGTGAACCCAGAATCCCTTGGCACCGACATAATAGGTATGGAAATCCTCAACTTCCAAATTGTATACAGCCACATGCAGGTAGGGATCTCCACTTTCGATCACCTCGGGAGCCAAATACACTGACTTTTCCGTGTTTATCGGAGTGTAGTTAGCGTAGTCAAAAAGCGTGCCGCGCCCCTGTAGGCTAACCTGTCCCGTGATCCAGCCAATACCATCCCTATCCGTTCGGTATACCGGCTTCACACCACCTACGAAAGCCCGACCGCCGTCGCTTAGGCGCAGCCACTGTTGACGCTGGAGCGCATCGGCTCGTGTCCAGCCAACACCCTCTACCCAGAACGGATGGTTTCCGGTTGCCGCGATGAAATAGAAGCGATCTGAAGGTTTCCATCCCTCAGGATGAATGCTGATATTGAAAACAGGTTGAGGATCATGCTCGAAAGTCCTAACAACCCGCTTGTACTCAGGGCTGCCACTACCATCCTCGGGACTAGAGAGCACCCAGTCGCCGACCTTGATCTCCTCGATCGGCTTGAGCCCCTCTTTCGTATGGACGCGTGTCCCCTTGATGAAGCAACCACCCGCCTGCGCCGGGTAACGAATATCCTCGTCGACCTTGGACAGCTTGGCGGCAATGGCCTCGAACAAGGCCTTGCCCGATAGCGCGCCCTGAACCATTTTCCGTAGCGGTTCGAGCCGGAACCGGCTGATGAACCCAAGGAGGATGGTAGCGCCGCGACGCAAAAGCAGATGGCGCGGCCTCCAGCCTTTCCATGCTCGATCGACCACTCGCTTTTTCAGTGATGAATACACACCGATCTCCATTCGGTATAGATGCAGCGCCAAGGCGTAGGCCTTGCCCTCTTGATCACGTGACGCAACGGTTCGAAGCTACTGCGGGATGCAGAGGATTTCAGCCGCTAGGCGCCGTAGGGGCTGAAATCGGGGCTGTGCGGTCTTTTGCGGTCCGCGCTATTACCCCAGCCAGGTTCATACCAATTCTCTACGATTGGTAGAATCCGCTCAGTCAAGAGCGCTCTTCTACGCTAGAGCCAAAATAGTCAGTCTTACGAACCTATCCCCACTTGATCAAAAATCAGCTTAACGCCTCTACCTCAAAGATATAGATCTTGACTCAAACTTGCTCGACCTACCTTCATACAGTTGATTGTCATGGCAGCAAGCAGCGTGCACCCACACACCCAAGGTATCCACGAAATAAGTATGGTAGCTTTCGACTTCCACATTATAAACCGTCGTGCGGTACCAGGAGTTTCTGTCTGTTCCTGGCGGGTCGCCTTCATAGCAGGCATTATTAGGATTCAGGTTCACGTGCGTCCAAAACTCATCCTTCATAGCACGATCCCCCTCTATCGGAACCTCGGGCAGAACGCGATTGTTCTCAAGACCAATAAAAATTCCGGTAGTCCCAGGCTCCAAGGCCCCATAGGGATTCCATATTTGATTCGTTTTGTCTGTTTGATAAGCTGGAATAGACTGCGATATCTTTACAATACAGCCATCATGCAGCATCAGTTTCATACCTGGCGCCAGCAAATCTGCTCGGACCCACTCCCTGCAAGGCCAAGGCCGGTCAGCGTAAGCATCCTGGATACGACTGCTGGCATAGAACAATACGTCCTTGTCGGACTCCACTATCCAGAATGGGTGGTCAGGTGTGGTAATCACAAAGCTATTGCCGTGGGCGTCCAGATACTGTTGCTGGGTGATTTGCTTGGCCGCGGCCTCTTCGTGCAAGTTCGCGTCGTACCAAGAAACAAACCACGTCTCGCAATTCTCTCGTTTCACTGTACGCGCGACACGTTTGTAGGCGACTTCTCCCTCGCCACTCTCCGGCTTGGACAAGACATAATCACCTACTTTGATCTGCTCGATAGGCCTCAACCCCTGCCTGGTGTGGACCAGCGTGCCCGCAACGAAACCTGTTTGCATCGCCTCTCCGTGAAGAAAAAATCTCCGAGCTCTTGTTGCCCAGGCTAAATGCCACGCCTGGGCGCCTCATGTCTTTGTAGTTCGCATTACGGCTCTTGAGGCGCCCTTACCCCTCACACTGTAAAGCTCTACTGCTCTTTAGAGGCTCACATCATAATAATTGGTATTGTATACCCACACTCCTAAGGTATCCACAAAATAGGTATGGTAGTCCTCGACCTCCATATTATAAACCGTAGAACGATACCAGGAGCTCTTAACTGTTCCTGGCGGGTCGCCTTCATAGCAGGCTTCATTAGGATTCAGATTAACGTATTTCCAAAATTCATCCCCCATAACTCTACGTCCCGCCAGCGGAACCTCTGGCAGAACACGACCATCAAGATTAATAAGTATCCCGGTAGTCCCACCTTCTAGTTCTCCATAGGGAGTCCATACTTGGTTTTCTTTATCTGATCGATAAGCATGAATAGACGCACACACCTCTACAATACGACCATCATGCAGCATCAGTTTCATACCTGGCGACAGCAAGTCTGCTCGGACCCACTCCCTGTGAGGCCAAGGCCGATCCTCGTAAGCATCAAGTATGCGGCTGCTGGCATGAAACAACTTGTCCTCATCGGACTCCACTACCCAGAATGGGTGGTCAGGGGTAGTAATCACAAAGCTGTTGCCGTGGGCGTCCAGATACTGTTGCTGGGTGATTCGCTTGGCCGCGGCCTCTTCGTGCAGGTTCTCGTCGTACCAAGAAACAAACCACGTCTCGCAATTCTCCCGTTTCACTGTACGCACGACACGTTTGTAGGCGACCTCTCCCTCGCCACTCTCCGGCTTGGACAAGACATAGTCGCCTACTGCGATCTGCTCAATGGGTCTGAGCCCATCCTTGGTGTGGACCAGCGTGCCCGCAACGAAACCTGTTTGCATCGCCTCTCCATGAAGAAAAAATCTCCGAGCTCTTTTTGCCCAGGCTAAATGCCACGCCTTGGCGTCTCATGTCTTTGTAGTTCGCATTACGGCTATTGAAGCGCCCCTACCTCTCACGCTGTTAAGCTCTACTGCCCTTTAGAGGCTCACACCATAATAATTGGTATTGTGCACCCACACGCCTAAGGTATCCACAAAATAAGTATGGTAGCCCTCGACTTCCATATTATAAACTGTAGTGTGGCACCAAGAGCTTCTCACTGTTCCTGGCGGATCGCCGTCGTAGCACGCCTTATTAGGGTTCAGGTTCTTGCTATCCCCAAATTTTGCCCCCATAACTCGATATCCCTCAAGCGGAACCTCGGGCAAAACGCGATCATCCTCAAGACCGACAATTATCCCGGTCGTTTCAGGCTCTAGATCTCCATAGGGAATCCATACTTTATTCATCTTATCTGTTTTATAAGCAGGAGTAGACTTCGATATTTCTGCAACACGGCCATCATGTAGCATTAACTTCATGCCTGGTGCCAGCAAATCTGCTCGGACCCACTCCCTGCAAGGCCAAGGCCGATCCTCGTAAGCATCAAGTATGCGGCTGCTGGCATGAAACAGCTCGTTCTCATCGGACTCCACCACCCAGAATGGGTGGTCAGGGGTGGTAATTACAAAGCTGTTGCCGTGGGCATCCAGATACTGTTGCTGCGTAATACGCATGGCCGCGGCCTCTTCGTGTAGGTTCTCGTCAAACCAAGAAACAAACCATGTTTCGCAGTTCTCTCGTTTCACTGTACGCACGACGCGTTTGTAGGCGACCTCTCCCTCGCCACTCTCCGGCTTGGACAAAACATAGTCGCCTACCTCGATCTGTTCGATAGGCCTGAGCCCCTCTTTGGTATGAACCAAGGTACCGGCTACGAAGCACGCTCTTTTCTTCTCGGTATTACGCTGAGCTTCTTCCTTACTTTTCTGCCACGAGATGTCACCAACATCTTGTTCACCCAAATTACTTTTTAGTTGGGCAGGCGCATTACCGGGGTGACAAGAGCCAAGTGATGCAAGGGCAGGAACATCTTCAGGACTATTCCACATCATTTTAGCCCTCTTGTAGCTCACTGTTCATATCACGCGCCATATGCCGAAACATAACCGCATGTCGATCACCCTGGCAATCCATCCTATTGGAACGATGTCGGCAACCATGGCAACAGAATCCACTAAAAGACACCGCATCGCTTGTACAATGACGTAAAAAAGTCAGCGCTCGGCACTACTATCCGTCAACCTCCACACACTGATTGTGTCTCAAGTCATCGGATCAGATGGCCAACCGACTCTTTGAGTGTGGTCAGCAGGCATCACGAACCCAGACACCGAGCTCACCCACGTAATAACTCTGGTAAAACTCCACTTCGAAATTATATACAGAGCACTTGTACGCCCACTCATCTTCCATTTCTGGTGTCTCATGACGAATACCAAACGTGGTATCCCGATCAAACTCCGACAGACACTTTCCTTCAAAATCTTCGCTAATAAGACCATCTCTCATATCGATTAAACGACCAAACTCCGCATCACGATCAGCTGCGATCCAGCCGATTCCAATGGCAGAAGTACGCCAAATTGGATCGACAAGGGAAATACGCGCCTTATTTCCATTTGAAAGAAGAACTATATCTTTATCCGTTAACCATTCCGCTCGACACCAGCCTGTTTTCTTAGGAAGGGCATCCCATTCGTCTTCGTCGTACCAATCCTCCTTGTATTGGCTTACGACATAGACTGGATGGCTACCAGTCACGACATAGAATTCATTAACGAACTCACCATTTTTCTTTACATAACATGCTATTCGCCATACTGCCTTGTCTTCATGCTGAATAGTCCTCGTGACCCGCTTATAAGCCAGCTCTCCCGTTTCCTTCGGCTGCGACAGCACCCAATCGCCGACCTGGATTTCTTCAATCGGCTTGAGCCCTTCCTTGGTATGAACGCGTGTCCCTTTGATGAAGCAGCCACCCGCCTGAACTGGGTGGCTGATGTCCTCATCGACCTGGGACAACCTGGTGGCAAGGGCGCCATATGGCGCCTTTACCGATGCGAACAGTCGATGTGCCATGCCTCAGCGTCCCTGGCGCCCGGTGGGGAACACCAAGCCGGTGATATCGCCCAGGTTGCCGTTATCATCCTGTTGACGCTGACCAAGCGGCGGCAGCCAGGTGGCTGACAGGTCGCAGGCGTCCAACCCAGATGGCGTGGTGTCCCAGTCGATCCGTGGCCGTTCGCCGTTCGACTGTCTCAGGATGAGGTAACGGTCGGACTGCGATGCGGCGGGCTGGCAGGACAGCGACGACTGCAAGCGGAGGGTCGCTCCCGACAGCATGCAGCTACTGGGCATGACCGTGAGGCCAATGCTCGCGCGAGTGGTTTTCCGACCATCCGAGACGGCATAGCTGAAGCTGTCGGTTCCGCTGTAGCCGGCGTGCGGACGGTAGAGATAGCTGCCATCGTGATCGCGGACCAAGATGCCATGTGCAGGTTTGCCCAGCGTCAACTGCAGCGCATCGCCCTCCGCGTCACGCACCAGTGCCGCGAAATCGATCCGTACCCAGCCGTTGCGCAGCAGCGTGAAGCTCGCATCCTGCGCTATCGGGGCGGTGTTGAAAGAGATTACCTTCACCTCGATATCCGCCATGGTGACGGCCCGGGCCTGGTTGCTCCGCTCGGTCGCCGCGGCCACCACCTTGAGCACGAAGCTGCCGGTGAAGTCCTGGGGCGGCCGGATGCCTAGTCGGTCCAGTTGCCAGCCGGTTACGTCGGCCGTGGTCGTGCCCTCCCTCGCGGTAAAGCTGCGTACGCCATCGGTTAGCACAGCGCCCACCGGCACCGCCTCGATCCTCAGCGCCAGGGACTCGGAGCCATCGGTGTCCTTGAGCGAGGCACCAATGACGGACAGGCGGATCAGCGAATTTTCCTGCCCGACGTTAGCTGGCAGGGTTTCGGTGAGCAGGATGTCATCGACCATCATGCCGCGGCCATTGACGCTGGAGCGTTCAGCCTCGGAGATGATGCGGATGGTCTGCTTGCCACCCGTGCCGGTGAACTGGACGCTGCGCTCGCGCCACTCCAGCCCTTGTAGGTCACTGGTGCTGGCATCCCCGCCAATACGCACGCCGTCGACATAGATGCCGATACGGGTGTAGTCGGCGCCATAACCCATGCGGCCGGCCAGATCCAGGCTCAGGGTGTAGCGGGCACCAGCGACCGTCTGCACGCTACGCTCGATACCAAGGGTCTGGTGCATCACGGCAGCGGCATTGTTCAACTCCAGCCAATTGTCGCCATTACCCGCCATTGCGCTGACCGGGCGCAGCCTGTACCGGGCATCCATCATCTTGTCGCTGGTGCTCCAGATCTCGAAGCCGTTGTTGCCGCCCCAACTCGAATCCGGGCGAGTGATCAACGTCCAGCCTTCCAGTTCACGGGCCTTGACCAAGGTGGAGGTGACGCTGAAATCGGCCACCGATTCCCAGCTGGTACGGAATACCTCGCGGCTCTGCGGTTGCGGATCGCTCAGCACCAGGCTCGGTGCATCCGCCACCGGGGTCACCACCAGTCGTACCGTAGCCACGCCGGATTCGGCCTGACCATCGCTCAGCCGGTAGGTGAAGCGATCTTCGCCGCTCCAGTCAGCCACCGGGGTGTAGGTCAGGCTGCCGTCGGCATTGCGCACCAATCGACCATGGGCCGGCCCCTCCAGCAGTTGCAGCTGCAGACGGTCACCCTCCACGTCGCGGTCGTTGCTCATGGGCCAGAGGATGATGCTGGCGTCTTCGTTCAGGGTGGCGTAGTCGTCGAGCGCCACCGGCGCATCATTGACCGCGGTGATCGTCAGACGCACCACGCCCGCCACGCTGACCTGGCCATCGTTCACTTCGAAGGTGAAGGCATCGTCGCCGTGGTAGTCGGCCGCTGGCGTGTACGTCCAGGTACCGTCCGCATTGCGGGTCAGCTGACCATGGCCCGGTTGCAGCACGCTCAATGTAAGCGGATCGCCATCCACATCCTGGGCCTGCGCCAGCAGGTCGAGCACGAGCCGGCCATCCTCCAGCAAGGTCGCCGCCAGAGGGCTGACCACCGGAGCGTCGTTCACCGGCACCACTACTATACGTACCTCGGCCACGGCGGAATCCGCTTGGCCATCGTTGGCGCGGTAGGTGAAGCGGTCTTCACCATGGAAGTTCGCCTCTGGGATGTAGAGGAAGCTACCATCCGCGCCCAGCTCCAACCGGCCATGTCGAGGCCCGTTGAGTACCTGTATCGCCAGCGCATCGCCCTCCACATCGCGGGCCCCCTGCAACAGGTCGAGGGTGAGCGTAGCGTCCTCGTTCAGAACCATGTCGCGGTCGGTCACCTGAGGCGCATCGTTCACCGGGATCACGTTCAGGGTGACGCTGGCCGGCGCGGAAGCCAGAGAACCATCGGTTACCCGGTAGGTGAAGCCATCGATGCCGTTCCAGTTAGCGTCCGGCGTATAGGTGAAGCGGCCATCGGCGTTCAGCGACAACTGGCCGTGCTGCGGGCCGGACAGGATTTCGACACTGAGGGCGTCGCCTTCGATATCACTGGCCAGGGCCAGCAGGTCGAGGGCAAGGGTGCTGTCCTCCTCCAGGGTGAAGCGAGCGTCAGCTGTCACAGGCGCATCGTTTACCGGCGTCACGTTCAGGTTGACGCTCGCCGGCGCGGAGGTCAGTGAGCCATCGCTTACCCGGTAGGTGAAGCCATCGGTGCCGTTCCAGTTGGCGTCCGGGGTGTAGGTGAAGCGGCCATCGGCGTTCAACGCCAACTGGCCGTGCTGCGGGCCGGACAGGATTTCGACCTTCAGGGCGTCGCCTTCGAAGTCACTGGCCAGGGCCAGTAAGTCGAGGGCAAGGGTGCCGTCCTCCTCCAGGGTAAAGCGGGCGTCGGTCGCTACCGGCGCGTCGTTTACCGGGGTCACATTCAGGGTGACGCTGGCCGGTGCGGAGGCCAACGAACCATCGGTCACCCGGTAGGTGAAGCCATCGCTGCCGTTCCAGTTGGCGTCCGGGGTGTAGGTGAAACTGCCATCGGCGTTCAGCGACAACTGGCCATGCTGCGGGCCGGCCAGGATTTCGACACTCAGGGCGTCGCCTTCGAGATCGCTGGCCAGGGCCAGCAGGTCGAGGGCAAGGGTGCTGTCCTCCGCTAGGGTGAAGCGGGCGTCACCGGTCACCGGCGCGTCGTTTACCGGGGTCACATTCAGGGTGACGCTGGCCGGTGCGGACGCCTGTGAGCCATCGCTTACCCGGTACGTGAAGCCATCAGTGCCGTTCCAGTTGGCGTCCGGGGTGTAGGTGAAACCGCCATCGGCGTTCAGCGACAACTGGCCGTGCTGCGGGCCGGACAGGATTTCGACACTGAGGGCATCGCCTTCGAGATCGCTGGCCAGGGCCAGCAGGTCCAGGGCAAGGGTGCTGTCCTCCGCTAGAGTGAAGCGGGCGTCACCGGTCACCGGCGCATCGTTTACCGGCGTCACGTTCAGGCTGACGCTGGCCGGCGCGGAAGCCAGCGAGCCATCGCTTACCCGATACGTGAAGCCATCAGCGCCGTTCCAATTGGCGTCTGGCGTATAGGTGAAGCGGCCATCGGCGTTCAGCGACAACTGGCCATGCTGGGGACCGGACAGGATTTCGACACTCAGGGCATCGCCTTCGAGATCGCTGGCCAGGGCCAGCAGGTCGAGGGCAAGGGTGCTGTCCTCCTCCAGGGTGAAGCGAGCGTCACCGGTCACCGGCGCGTCGTTCACCGGGGCAACGGTGAGCGTCACGGTGGCCAGATTGGACTCAAGCCGGCCGTCGCTGAGCCGGTAGGTGAAACTGTCCTCGCCTGACCAGTTGGCGGCCGGCACATAGCGCAGGCGACCTTCGGTCGTCAGCTCCAGGGTGCCATGGGCGGGGCCGGTAACGACCAGTGGCTGTACGCCCACCTGGTCGGCGCCGAGGTCGTTGGCGATCACGTCGATGTCCAACGGGGTGTCTTCAGCGGTGGCCACAACATCGTCGCGGGCTTCTTGGGGCATCCCCAGACGCAGATCCCGCACCGTGACCTGGCTGCTGATAGCGGCCGCACCACGCCCGAAGCCGATCAGGTCGTAGGAGAGGTTCACCACGGTGCCTGCGGCGATGCCGGACAGGTCCACCAACACCCTGCGGCTGCCGTCGGCATTGCGGATGGTGGTGACACCTGAGGCCTTGTACTCGCTGCCTTCGGCCTGGAGGTTGAGGAAGGCGTCTGAGCGGGTAAGGCCGGAGCCTTTCAGCAAGGACAGACCGGTAGTGGCGTCGATCAGTGCGACTTCGAAGGTGTCGTCAGGCGCGTTCTCGGCGTCATCCAGGGCGATGCCAGCCAAAGTAAAGGATAGGAAACGGTCGTTCTCGCCGAGCACGAAGACCTGGTTGAGGCGGGTCTGGGCGGTGGCAGTTTCCTTGAGCGTGATGGCTCCAGCCCCGAACGCCACGTCCCCCTTGGCTGACCAACCAGCATCGATCTTGAATTGTTCGTTCACTGGCGTAGATAGATCACCAGCAACCTGCTCGGCTGAAGGTGTGGTCACGAACGACGTTGAAGCGACAGTTGCCTTGACACGCGTAGCAAAGCCGTAGGCCAAGTCAGAATTTGGGGTCCGCGTCCTTTGTGCCTCTTGCCACCGGGCAACATCCTCGCTCGTAGGCAAGCGACGAACCCCTGGTTCCAAATCCCCA
>Ga0157368_1001046_pt1 | contig 12112 bp, 8 predicted proteins | sample AttbisABBM3_FD_113146 | JGI IMG/M metagenome (GOLD analysis project Ga0157368, IMG submission 113146) | Fungus gardens microbial communities from leaf cutter ant in Botucatu, State of São Paulo, Brazil - Atta bisphaerica ABBM3 | ecosystem: Host-associated > Fungi > Mycelium > Unclassified ...
CGCAGGCAAGAGAGTAACAACGATCGTCCTGCAGAGTCTGATAGTGTGCCACTCCAATCGCCGCGCCTTCACGCCCACAGATTCTTGCCCTCCCTTCCTCACCGGGTAACACGTAAAAAGATGAGAGGGGTTGAGCCAGACCCGCTCCGGACATTTTGATCCAGGCCTCTTTAAGGCTCCAGAGAGTAGTGAAGTGCATCAGATGATCATCCGTCTGCGCCTCCAGCCATGCGCGTTCAACAGGATGAAAAAAACGGTCTGCTACTCTTCGTTTAATCTCAGCGTTCCCCGTGACATGCTCAATATCCACGCCGACCGGATACTGGCTGCTCATCGCTACCGCAGCCAGCGTGCTACTGTGAGATAAATTAAAATGCAGCCATGCATGAGTTGGCAGCCAGGGCTTACCGGTCGGGGTTCTGGCAAGCTGTAACTCTTCATGCGGGATCTGCAGCGTGTCAGCAAGGGTAGCGCGTAGCCAGCCCTGTATCGCATCACGCCTTAACGGGCCGTCCGGCGTGTGTTCAAACGAACGAACTAGACAATACGCCTGTCCGGATTCGGGTCCGGGCAATACTTTATCGTTGCAGGCTAATGGTGGCATGGCATCCCGGCATCCCGTCGCGATTTTTTAACGTTAAGTAGCCATCGTGCTGTTCAGCAATCTGGCGGCACAATATCAATCCTATTCCACTGCCTGCTGACTTGGTTGTATAGAAAGGAACAAAGAGATTGTCCGGATTGCTCAACCCGACCCCGCTGTCCAGGAGAGAGATCAGAACCCGGTCATTTTGCGCCTGCCAGGTCAGGGTAATCGCGCCCGGATTCTCCCCCATCGCCTCATCGGCATTTTTGACCAGATTAATCAGCAGTTGATAAATTTGCCCCCGATCGATTCTGGCCATCAGGGATTCTGGCCCATCGAGCTCAAACTTACGGTGCATAAAGAGTAAAGGCAGTTCTTTAATCAGCCCGGCCAGATCCTCTTCCACCCGGTTAGACGGGGCCAGTTTGTTCAGCTGCTGATAACTGTTGATGAAGGTAATTAGCTCTTTTGCTCTGCGGTTAATCAAATCGACGCCCTCCACAAAGCCCTCGGGGGCCTGCGCGGCATGGGTGCGGTAATGCTGTTGCAGCATCTGGCTTATGGAGGCGATAGGACTCAGCGAGTTATTGATTTCATGACTGATTACGCGCAGCAGATTCTGCCAAGCCTTTTTTTCCTCATGTCGCAGTAACTCATCCACGTCATTGATGAATAAAAGCACGTTTTTTTTGCCATCCACGATATAGGTATCGCTGTTCACCTTATAACGACCGGGCCGGCCATTACGACTGAACTCAACAGGATGGCCGGTATTGGCATTTTTCAACAGCCAGCCTGACTGCCACTGCTCGCCGTCCTCACCGATCAGCGATTCGATGGGACGCTCCAGCATTCGTGCGCCGGCATCATTACACCAGATGACCCGATGCTGACTGTCGAGAGCGAAAATGGAAATGCTGATATTAGAGAGCACTTTCTGTAACAGGAAATCCATTTCACGCTGCTGCTGACGATGACGTGATAGCTGCATGGCAATAGCGTTGATCTGACTGATTACGCCGTCAAAGATGTCCCGTCCCTGGGTGCTTCCCCGCAGGCTGAAATCTTCCTGTTCCACCGCCTCGAGCAGATTTGAGATCACATTGACTTTATTATTCAGTTGCAGAAAAAAGTGGTAGCCAAAATAGAGTGACGTTACCGCTAAAATCAGAACAGTTAATATTTTGAGGTAAGTAGACTGCGACGGAAATCCCCAGAGAAGCAGGTAGGCCAGTATTCCCCCCAGCGGAGAGAGGCTGCACAGAATGAAATACCGTAACCTGAAGGTGTCGAAAAGTTTACTCATGACTTATTTTTAGCTTGTCCAGTCTGCGATAAAAAGCACTGCGGCTCAGGCCAAGCGAGTCTGCGGCTTTAATCGCATTTCCCTCATATTGATGCAGGCGTTTCAGCAACAGTGATTTTTCTACTTCCGCCAGGGTCATTGAGTCAGCGGACTCGCCTTCAGTCACGGGTTCAACGCGCCGCGGCTCCATCCCCACATTTCCAGGCAGACAGAGATCCTCAATGTCGATCCGGTTATTCCTGCAGAGAAGGACGGCCCGTTCAATGAGGTGGCTTAGTTCACGAATATTACCCGGCCAGGTGTAGTCATGCAGCCCCTGAATGGCCGGGCGGGATAACTGCGGCACGGGTTTATTGTACTTTCGTGCAAAGCGCATCAGAAAGCGCTCTGCCAGAATCTCAATGTCCTCCTGCCTGTCCCGCAGTGCTGGCAGATGTAACTGAATAACATTAAGTCGGTACAGTAAATCCTGGCGGAAAGCGCCGTTAGCCACCGCTTTTTCCAGATCGGCATTGGTTGCTGCAATTATCCTGCAATTCGTTTTTTGCGTACGGGAGGAGCCGACACGCTCAAACTGCCGCTCTTCGAGAACACGCAGTAATTTCACCTGCTGTGACAACGGCAGGTTGCCAATCTCATCCAGAAACAGGGTGCCTTTGTCTGCCAGCTCAAAACGTCCGATGCGGTTTTCGCGCGCATCGGTGAACGCGCCTTTCACGTGGCCAAACATTTCACTCTCAAACAGATGTTCGTTAATGCAGCCGGTATTGACCTCAACCAAGCTATTGTCTTTGCGGGACGAGAGATGGTGAATATGGCGCGCAAGCAAACTTTTGCCCGTGCCATTTTCGCCCAGAATAAGAATGCTGGTATCCGTTCCCGAGACAGCCTGAACCATGTTCAGCAGCTGTTGCATGGAACGGGACTGAACCACCCACTCACTGTCCATGTCATCATCGCGAGCACGTTTCAGGAGTTTATTCTCTTCCCGTAAACAGTTTCCTGAACGTCTTGCACGACTGAGTTCGATTTGCTGCTGAACAATGCTCAGCAAACGTTCATTATCCCAGGGTTTTTGAATGAAGTCTGCTGCGCCGGCACGCATCGCGTTGACGATAATATCCACACTGCCCCACCCGGTCATGGCCACAGCAGGCAGACAGTCGTCAAACTTTTTCAGCTCATCAAGGAGCTGCAGCCCCTCTTTGCCTGAAGTCGTATCATTCTGGAAGTTCATATCCATCAGCACCAGGTCAAACGGCTTGCTAGTGAGATGCCGCATCAGCTGGCTGGCCTGCGTTTCAAGGGTCACATCATAGCCTTCCATACGCAGCAATAATTCAAGGCTGCTTAAAATTCCGGTATCGTCATCAATGATGAGGATTCGTTTTTTTTCATCCATAAAAAGACTCAGCTCAGCAAACCATGCCGGAACGGCATGGAGAAGATTTATTCATGTCTGATCGCTTCTGACGGTGACAAACGTGTCGCCCGACGAGAGGGAAACCAGACCGCGACCGCAACCACCAGCGAGATGGTTAATGCTACACCTGCAAACAGCAACATAAAACCTGTGCTGCCATCACCCAGAATACGGATCAGTTTCGGTGCGGTAAACAGTGCCAGTGGCAGACCAATGATCAGTCCGGCCAGTAGCTGTTTTCCGCCCTGAAGCATCAGCATTTTCATGAGCATACTCTCTGTCGCTCCCATCGCCATGCGGACACCAATTTCCTGCACGCGCTGGTTGATAACATTACGCATCACCGCGTAAATGCCCGTTGCGGCGAGTATCGTTGCGATCAGGCCAAACAGCATGAACAGGCTGGCAATGAAATGCAGTCCGGCTGTGTTCCGCGCCAGGCGCTGGTCCAGGGTCTGAATCTGGCTGACGGAAAGATTACTGTCAATCTGTCTGACGGCGTTGATCAGCGCAGGCCCCGACAACGCCGGATTTCTGGCGTGCAGCAGGACATTCACTGATGGTGCTGTCTGCTGTTGCAGGGAGCGATAAACGGTAGCGCGATGCCGGAAGGTGCTGAAAGGACGACCATGGATAACGTCAGGAACGACCCCTATCACACTGTACCAGCGCGGATCCTCCGCATTGCGAAGACGCAGTCGCTTGCCGATCACATCTTTTTCACCCGGCCAGTACTGACTTACAAAAGACTGACTGACAACAACGACCGGCTGTGAATCGCTGTCATCACTGAACGCAAACTCGCGTCCTGTCACCGCTTTGATCCCCATACCAGAAAGACTGCCCGGCATCACCTGAACATCATTAACCAGCGGATAGGCCCACTTATCGCGGCTGTTAACAGTTGAACTATCCACATCCACCTGCTGTGGAACAGTAAACTGCCCGACGGTACTGGTTGTGATTGCCGAGCGATCGCTTCCCGGAATCGTATTCAGGACATTCTGCAGTTTCTGGTAAAACAGGACTTGGCTTTTTTCATCAGGATACTGGTTGGCGTTAAGGTGAATCTGCCCCGTCAGGTAATCCTGCGTATTTACACCGTAATCCGCACGCGTAGCCTGATAAACCAGCACACCTAACAGGGCACTGATACAAAGTATCGAACAGGATAAGCCCACTTCGAATGTCACCAAGATGCGGGAAATCCGACCCGCACTGCGGCTTTGCGCACCACGGGTTCCGTCACGCAGCACATCGTTGAAGTTGCCATGAGTAATTTTCCAGGCTGGCAGTGCACTTGTCGTCACCACTGTCAGGATGACCAGAGCCAGCGCCTGAAGGATCATTCCGCTGTCCAGACTCAGATGCCACCAGAAAGGGATCTTGTTAGGGACGAAGCCGGGCAGGAGGCGATTAGTCATTTCCAGTCCCCAGGCGGCCAGCAGAACAGCAATAACCCCGGAAAGAAGACAGATGAACAGACTTTCCCACATCATCTGCATCACCAATCTGGCTGCCGGCGAACCAAGCGCCACCCGAATGGCAATTTCTTTGGCGCGCTCCGTGGTACGGGCAAGCAGGAGATTGCCGACATTACAACAGGCTAGAACAAGCACGAATCCCACAGCGACCAGCATGACGACGAAAATTGTCACCGTCTCTTCGCCCATGAAGTTTTCCTGGAAAGTCAGTACCTGTGCTGACAGCCCCTTATTGGTTTCAGGATAGCGGTTCGCCAGACTTTGCATCACTGCATTCAGATCCGCATTTGCGGCACTGGCCGAAACGCCAGGTTTCAGACGGGCATAGACGGAAATCTCCGGGGCATCCTTACGGGTCAAAAACTGTGACGGATTCAGCTGCGAGGGAAGCCAGAGATCCTGAAAAAATGGAAAGGCAAATTCTTTCGGCATGATACCGACGATGCGTGTCCTGACACTGTTAATCAGTATGCTGCGGTTAATCACTGACGGGCTTCCGGCAAAATAATTTTGCCACAGTGCGTAACTGATCACCGCGACCGGTTCAGCACCGGGCTCGGTATCGCCCTGGCTGAACGCCCTGCCCTGGAGAGGCTGCACGCCCGTATAGGAGAACATATCGTCAGTACTGCGCGTCGCCATGTATGAAACGGCTTTATTGCCATCGCTGATATCTGCACGCTCACCGTAAAAGTAGCTCACATTCTCCAGCGCGGTGCTGTGCGCTTTGATTTCGGCGTAATCAAGATAATTAAGCCCGGAGTCGCTCAGGCTTGCGCCATTTACAACGGGGTTGAGTAACACCATATTCTCGCCATGCGTATACGGCAGAGGTGAAAACATAAACGTATTGATCACCGACACCATATACAGCGTCAGCGCAAGACCGCACGACATAATTAACACGGTCATGGCAGAAAAAGCGGGGCTTTTTAGTAACAGTCGCAAAGCATATCGGATATCAAATAGCATCTTATGCTTCCCTGATCAGCGTGAGTTCATGGTTATGTAAACCATCGGCGACAACCTGACCATCAGAAAGAATGATACTGCGCTGAGCGCGTTCAGCAGAGCGCGGGTCATGCGTCACTATACAGATGGTTGCGCCCTCTCTGTGCAGATTGTCCAGAATATCCATTACCGCTTCGGCATTTTTTGAATCTAGGTTACCTGTCGGTTCGTCCGCCAGCAGGACGGAGGGAGAGCCGACAATTGCCCGCGCGACTGCAACGCGCTGCTGCTGACCGCCTGACAGCTGCGAAGGATAATGGCGCGCCCGGTGCGACATATGAACCTTCGCCAGCGCATCACTTACCCGGCTTTGTCTTTCTGCTTTACTCATCTCTTTACGGTAGGTCAGCGGCAGCGCCACATTTTCTTCAATGGTCAGATCGCTAATCAGATTAAATGACTGGAAAATAAAGCCAATGTCGCGATTACGCAAAGAGGCACGCTGCTGCTTAGTCATATTTTCGACATTATGTCCGGCCAGGGTATAGGTGCCGGAAGATGCGACGTCCAGTAAACCAAGAATGGAAAGAAGCGTTGATTTTCCGCATCCTGAAGGACCGGAAATGGCCACATATTCACCTTTAGACAGGGTAAAGCTGATTTTGCTTAACGCATGCGTTTCAATTTCATCCGTCAGAAAAATCTTGTTGATATTGTTGAGTTCTACCAAATTTTCCATTGTTTCGGTGTCCATAAATTGTCCCTTTATCGTTGCTGTCGGGTGTTGTGCATTCAGGGCGTGATTGCGATCTGATCAGCATCCTGCCAGGCAGAACTGTCGCTCAGAATAATTTTGTCGCCAGCGCGCAAGCCACTGGTGATCTGGATGAAATCAACTGAACCCTGACCAAAATCCACCTTCATTTTGGTGGCTGACTGCTCTTTTTCATCAAGCCTGTAGAGTGTGGAAGGCAGATTGTTTTGCGCATAAGGGGGTCTTTCCACAAACAGCGTTTGCGAAATTTTTGCCACGACAATCAAGCCATCAACACTTAAATCGGGTCGGGCTTCCTGCGGCAGAGGCCCCTCAAACGTCACATCAACTTTGACCGTACCATTAACCACCGCCGGATCAACCCTCGATACCCGCCCCTGAAACGTGCTTCTTCCTGTGTTGATCATCACTGGCTGCCCCACCGCTAAATCCCGCGACTGCAACTCAGGGACTTTCAGTTCAGCGTAAAGGTCTTTTTCTTTGGCCAGCCGGGCAATGTTACTTCCCGTTATAATGCGCTGCCCGGCCTGCACGGCAACATCCTGCAATACACCATCAATCGGGGAGGTCACATTCAGGGACTGCATTTGCTCTTCGCTCAGGACGACCAAGGAGGCAGATTTTCTCAGGCGCATCAGATTGGCTTTGGTGTCAGCGTCAACACTCTGCTTTAGGGTAGCTAAACGTTTTTCTTCAAAATCAACCTGATGACGATTGAGCTCAGTCGCAATACGGGTCGTCTCATAATCCAGCATGGGTACGGCAGCGATGTACTTTTTCTGCGCTTTAAGCTTCATTTCAGAACCCGATAAACGAGACTTTGCATCCAGTAGCACAGCTTCCTGATTAAGAATTTTATTTTTTAGCTCCGCATTTCTGGCGTCAGTCTCTGCCTGAAGGGCATCATATTCCAGTTTGTTTTCCTGGTAATGTTGTTCAACCGTAGGATTACTCATCTTAACCAGCAACTGGCCTTTTTTAACCCGCGTGCCCGCTTTGTAGATGACCGCCTCGACCCGGGCATCAACGCTGGCTGAAACCCAATTAATGTCCTGTGGAAGCAATACACCATTCCCTCTGACATCCACCGAAAAATTGCCAAATTTCACCTCTGCTACGGAGAGGCTACTGAGCGGGACTTTATAAGGAGAAAACTTTACGTTATAAATCACAATTAACGTGGCGAAAACCAGCCCTCCGGAGATCCATTTAATCCCGTGCTTTCTGAACCACTGTTTATGACCTGGCTGTGTGATTGAAATATCCATTGTCTTACCCTGTGAAAATGCTGGTAAGACTCAAGCAAAGAGTGTGCCACAAAAAAAATTTAATTTTCTTTTTTTAAATCATCAGCTTGAAATAAGAGGGTTATTATCCTCCCACTCTGATTTCCTGTCCGTCTCATTAACGGAACGTCCCTTTCTGACAAAACAGCCGTTTAGCAGAACAGTTACACGCCTGAGACGTGCCAGACGGGCATTCCCACTAATGGGATTAATGACCAGCCCGCACGCTTCCTTCTTCCCACTTCCGGGAAACCCGCCTTCCCGAAACAGGGAAAGTTAATAAAAACCATAATAAACAGCATGTTATTTAGTTAACTTTTTTGGCACGTTGATTGCTAATTGAAACTATAAGCAGCACCCGAATAAATTCACGGTTCAACTTATCATCGGTAACATAAGGAGTGTGTATGTTAGAACACAGACTGACAGAAGCAGAAAAAGAGGGATTTAGCCGGAAAATAGTGGATGATCTTGAAAATCGGCATCTGGTCATTTATGGCAAACAAGCGAAAGCAGAAAAGGCACACTGCATCGTCAAAGTTATTGACTACATCATTGAAAATATCTCTGAAGACATTTTATTAGAAGATCTCGAACGCATCAGCGGCAAGACCCGCTTTGATATCTGCCGCGTCTTCAACCTGTTCTATGGCATCACGCCAATAAAATGGATGTGGAAGGTCAGACTCACCTTGGCAAAAGAATTTATCGATCTGGCACCCGACTGGTCTTTAACTGACATCAGCTGTGCCTGTGGCTTTACCTCGCTACCTCACTTTTCACGGAGCTTTAGTCTTGCCTATAAGCAGTCTCCCATGAAGTTTAAAAAAACAGCACGCGCAAGACTGAAAATGGATTATAAAAAAGATCATATGGAGTTTGACAGGATGTTTGGCGTTGACCGCAACAGTTTCTCGAAAAATGTACTGATTAATAATCTTCACCTGATATAAGCAAAAGGTACATCCCGATTGGATACCAGAGTGTCTATCGGGTTGTACTTTCAGGCGACGTCTACAGCAGATTAATCGTCATAAGTTAGTCTAAATTAAAATATATTCTACTACACAATAAGTTTCGTAAAATAGCATAGCTGGATTATTTTAACGTACATTAAACCAAGTAATTGCTTGCATCAGACCAGCCCTCGTTCAGCCATCGATACTGTTTCAGTGCCAGCAACGATAAAGTGATCTAACAACCGCACGTCCAGCATCTCCAGCAGCCCCTTTAGCTTTTTAGTCAAATTGATATCACTTCGGCTGGGTTCTGGCTCGCCGCTGGGGTGGTTGTGAACGAGAATAGCGGCGGCGGCGTTGTGTTTCAGCACAAGCTTGATCACTTCGCGGGGGTGAACGCTGACCGTATTCAATGTGCCCCTGAACAAAGTTTCCCGATGTAATAGCTGATTCTGGTTATTGAGTAGGATGATGCCAAACTCTTCATGTTCAAGCGGTGCCAACTCGACCATTACGCACCGTCTGACATCATCAGGACACGATAGCTTCTCTTAGTGATGAGGATGCTAATAATAGCGATATTTCTAAGTTGGCCCAAACAAAGGCAAAAAACGAGTTTGCAATCGAACTCAAAAAGAGGCTTCCAAACTATCTAATTGAGGCTATTCAATATGTAACAGAGCTAATTGAAGAAGATACTGAAGAGGTGCAGAATGCCGCAGTCGTTTGAAGGCTTCATTACGCATGACGACATTACCGAGATAGCCGAATCTGAAAAACTTATTCTACAGGATGATATTCGTATTTCAATTCTGAAAGCTATGCACTCTATTGATGTACAAGCGTGCCCTGGAAGTGGAAAAACAACATTAATTGCCACTAAGCTCATTCTTCTTGCTAAAAAGTGGAACTCTCCACACCGAGGGATATGCGTCCTATCTCATACCAATGTGGCTAAAGATGAGATCATTAGCCGCCTTGAATGCTCAACTTCAAAAGCTGCACAGCGTTTACTGAAATATCCTCATTTTATTGGGACCATTCAGGAGTTTGTACACCGCTTTTTAGCATTACCCTATATCAGATCTCGTGGTATTCAAGATATCACAGTAGACAATGACATATACGCTAAGCAAGCTATTAAACTGCTCGAATTAGCTCAATTTTCTTGGTTTAAAGGGACATTTAATGGATTAGGTAATACTATAGAACAAGAGGCTTTCTTCAGAGGTACATTTCGATATATTCCTCAGAATGGTGAAGAAATTAATCTTGATAAAAAACCCAGAAGCTGGAATCAAGATAATAATCTTCAGAGGGCTATACGCGACCTTGGCCGATTAAAAAATTATCTGGATGAACGAGGCGTTTTTCTTTTTCGTGATATGTATACGCACTCCGATAAAGCATGCACAAACAACCCTGAATTAGCTGAGGTCATTCGGGCAAGGTTTCCGTTTGTTTTAATTGATGAAATGCAGGATACACAAAAATTCCAAGATGAGCTTTTAAGTAAAGTCTTCCTGCATAATTCATCACTCATTGTTCAGCGTTTTGGCGATCCAGATCAATCTATTTTTAATAACATTGGAACAGAAGAGCCTAATCAAAGCTTTAACGGTAAGTTGCGAGACCAGATGGATTATGTAATTCATACATCTCATCGCTTTGATGGAGTTCAATCTAACAAAATCTGTAAGTTAAGTTTCAATGAAATCCCATTGGAAACGGAGTTAACAGAAGCAAATTTGTTAGATAGAGCACAAGCCCATACTACTCGAGATAGATTTTCCGATACTGTTATCATTTTCAATGACGATACTTGCGAAGAAGTCATTGAGCATTTTGCTCAAATTGTTTCAAATCAGTTTTCTGTAGAATATAAAAAAAATAAAAAATTCACGGTGAAAGTTGTTGGTGCAGTCGGAGCTAAAATAACATCCAATGAAGCACAGTTTAGAATAGGCCATTATTGGCCTGATTTTGATAAAACCAAAACAAAAAATCATTTCAAAGAAAATTTTTTTATAGAAGTTGTTCGCCGGTGCCAAGAAAATTCAACTATCGATTTGGCAGATAATTATAAACTCCTACTAACGTGTATTCTTAAGCTTATGCGAATGAGCAATAAGATGGATGACAATGAGAAATATTTTTCCAGTACAACATTACGAGGACATTTAATCAAAATAGGAAACTGGACTCGCTTTCGTAAAGGGTTATTTTATTTACTCACCGAGACTAAAGTGACAAAACAACAACATTGGGAAATTGCCTGCCGTACATTAATTTCCTTGCTAAGGTTAGAAAACATCCCCGCCGAGGCAACAGATTATATGGCATTTCATGAAGATACAAATCCAGATGAAGCCAGGCAGGCTGAACGCGCAAGCTCACTTACTCCCTTGAGAGTTAACACTCTAATCCATGAGGATGGCTTTCATATTGAGCTATCAACAATACATGCTGTTAAAGGCGAGACCCATGATGCAACGCTAGTCATTGAGACAAAAAATCACACATTCGATCTACAAACTATGTTGCCATATTTGACTGGAGAGCTACCCAACGTAGAGCATTCCAATGCCAGCCTACCAGATAAACCAAATTCACTTAGAGCATTCAAACCCAATAAAGTTTTTATGCGGCAGTTTTATGTCGCAATGAGTCGTCCGAAACATTTACTATGTCTAGCCCTTCACTCTGACCGAATATCTAGTGAACAAATTCAGTTGCTTCTGCAGCGTGGTTGGCAAGTAGACATCATCTAATCTATTGAAAATATACACATGGTTGAGTAGATGATTATGAAGTCAATATTCACAAAACTCAAAGTGAGTACATGCATGAGTACAGGAATCTGCACTAAAAATAAAACACATATAAATCAATGTGATGATTAAAAAAACACGATTTAACGTCTAATCCCTGTAATTAAAACAAACTGCACGTGAATGAATAAGGTTGTAAAAGCCACGCGAATGCGTGGCTTTTTTGTTTAAAGCTTCACAGAACAGGTTTGAAAAAAGCCGCTAAAACATTGAGGATCAAACGCAACCCATGCTGAATTTTCCGTCTTGAAAATAAGGCGGCTAATAAGCAACCTGACGAGGTGTGATAAATAACAACAAGAAAGCCCGGGTTCACTTTGCCATCACCTCAGTTGTTATCCCTGCTTAACAGAGACTGGCGCAGGGCCTTCCTGGTCGCGGCGCCAGTAGTGACTTACCGTGACGAGGAAAGTGTCTGCAGCACTTTCAGCTCGGCGACCGCTTCCTGCATCGCATCCATACCTGCCGTTAAGGTGCGCAGATTATCCAGCTGTTTCGCCATCCCTGCCCG
>Ga0157368_1001047_pt1 | contig 12106 bp, 7 predicted proteins | sample AttbisABBM3_FD_113146 | JGI IMG/M metagenome (GOLD analysis project Ga0157368, IMG submission 113146) | Fungus gardens microbial communities from leaf cutter ant in Botucatu, State of São Paulo, Brazil - Atta bisphaerica ABBM3 | ecosystem: Host-associated > Fungi > Mycelium > Unclassified ...
ATGGACATAAGGGCAGGTAATTATTGTTGTAGCATGGACCAGAAGCCTGTAGTATATATAGAGAATCAATACAACGAGGGCTCCTTGTCGAGTTCTCTTGTAATCCCCACTACTAGATAGCCTACTAAGAGCTTTGCTGAAGTCAGCATACTACAAGTGCCGTTCCGGCGAGTGGTTGCTACAACATATATCTACTGAAGTTAAGATTACCCAAAATTTGTATCTGCACACATTAGATAATGTTTCTATGCTCTTCCAATATCTTTTATAATTTTTCTATATATAGTTTTCTCTTCTGGACATGTTTCTTACCTAACAGAACTTGATAAAGTTTCTACTACAAAGTTGTTTATTTATTCTAAGATTTTACCTAAGATTTTCTAGTAGTTTCTATAATTTTTTTCTATTATATAATTGTGTAACTATAGCTATCTGTGATTATGATATAATATTATATTACACTTTTGTTACACTTTTCTTAGCCAAGTCTATATAAGAAAAATAGGAAAAGAAAAATAAAAAATAAAAGAAAAATTAAGTCCAAGTTGAAAACTCTAATATATATAAAAAATATATAAGATATCTAAGATTATTACAGCTAGTGGTTATTACAATACTAAACATGTAAGTATATTATTTTTCTAGTTATTTGATCACTTTCTATTATAAAAGCTCTAAGTCTTATCTATGTTAAGAATTTTAGTAGTATTCTGAAAAATCTAATATTGGAAAAGAGAGAAATAATAGTAAAGAATACTTCTAAATTATTAGTCTACTATAACATTTCAAAATCTCTTATAAAATCTTATACTGTTAGAAAAACTAGACAAAAGTACAGAAAAAACTTCAAATTTCTAAGAAATCCTAAGTTCTTTGATATAAGAAATATCAATGCTTTAGAGTTTATTCCAAAATGCTGAACTACTACTTATATAAGCATAAAATGATTATACTATAGTAACTAGAAACTACTAGAAATAAAAGGCTAAAGAACCAAGCTAGAAAATTTATAACATATTTAGCTAGTAATTGCTATATATAGCCTAACTTAGAAAATTACAAGAAAATCAAAGAGTGTAAAAGTGCAGAAGAATAGAAAGCAAAAGAAAGCAAAAGAACACAAAAAGTGAAAAAGTATAGAAAAGAATCTAGAAGTTTACTTTTATTTATTAACACCTTCTACACCAGGTTACAGTGAACTTACTAACTACAAACAGCTAAATCATACTTATCACTAGTCACTTGACAGAGTCTTGCACGTCAACAATATCCAAAGTCTCCAAAACTCCTCACATCTCAACATCGTTCAATACTAGGAAATCCTCTATAATTTCTCTGACCAGATATCTACCCTCACCTAAACCTGATCACCACGACTCCGTGCTTCCGCAAGACTCAACTGAATGGCAAATCTCAGGTCGTCATCCATTTCATCACCGTAACTCACAGGATGAGACAACATAGCTGGGGGCCACCTCTGAGACGCCGAGGATGATGCAATTGATGTAGTATCCCGAGGTGAGATCACATGATCCTTCAGAAGATTCCCCCAGGCCGACGGTCGAGAAGTAGCGATATTGGGCCGCGAAGGGGATCTAGGACCCAGTCCAGGATTATCGATGGGTGGGAAATGAACCTCATCACTGGTATTGAGCGATAGCACTGTAGAAAAATTGAATGATCGAGTGTCATCATGTTCAAGTAAACCGGAGGAAGATCCAGATCCAGGAATCACATCGCTTTCTGAACTTTGGTCCTTAACGGACGGTACCTCGTCAGTCTCCCATCCGACTTCAGCCACGAGACGGTCCTGATGGATCCAAGGTGCAGAGGGAGGATGGACATGAGACATACTAGCTTCTCTAAAGTTTGGATTATTATCCTCCCGATTGAGCATGATGGCATATTCCAGAGCCTCCTGTTCAGTGAGACCAAGTAGGCTAAGACTTTCCTGATGTTCTCCAGCTGTCCCGTGCTCGTGACCCAACTGCTTTCCCAGCTGCTGCTTTAGTAGATGACGTGAGTCAGCGATATTCTGCTTCAATTCGGCTGCGTCTGTCGAAGTCATCAACTGGATCCTCCAGAATATGGAAAAGAAGCAGCAACAAAGAACTCACCACACCATTTCCCTCTGAAATTCTTCTTCTTTCTGACATCGCCACCCAGATGGAGTCGACGCCGACCTGTCACAGTGACACCATCACTGATATCCTTTCCAATCGGGCCTACTTTACAAGCGAGAACCGCGCTACCTACATTCACGATCAAGACATCGCGATCGGGGCTGACAAGGATCTGGCGCACTCGACCATCGCCGCGGGGATCGATAGGTGGTACATACCCACGTCCCCAAATTCGTGGTATTGGAGCAGGAAAACTCTGTAATTCTTCGAAGGTGAGGCCATCAAAGACGTGGGTTTCTCCTCGGGCACTACCAGTAATGAGAGTTGTTCCATCCCAGTGAATAGCTGTAACGGCAGAGCCATTGACATGGGCCTCAAAGCGGCGGACAGGGAGGACAGCCGTTTTTGTATGTGAGACCTTTCCCTGCCAGTCATAGACGCTGATGCATCCCATACGATCACCCACAAGTACGAAACTATGGTGATCACTTTTAGTGGCAAAAAATGGGCAAACACAGGAAACAACTCCAAAGCTCTCATCGCCGAATGCTTGGATGCGAAGAGACGAAACGCAATCGCTGCCAACATCGAGGAAAACCTTATGGAAATGAGTATTGCCTTCATATGCGACAAGTACAGTTGGCTGCATCGGCGAAGCGTTATTATCAATGCAGAGGCAAGTAACGGTCCGTTCTTCACGAGAAATCACGGAATCCACTGAACATGAAATGACCGATGAGTAAACTCCTTCTAGTGCATCCCATTCCCCATGCAATTTCGGGTTTGAATTGATAATCTGTTCAAAGCCATTGAAGATAATGACGCTTCCGTTCAGTGTGCAGCCCGCAATGATACCTTTGGTAGACACAGCTGCGGTAACCTTGACCACAGGATCTATGACATGATCATGAGTTTGTTGCTCTGAAGACCAGAGACATCTCATCGAGCGCGTATCCCATAGTTTAACACGTCCATCAGCACCACCCGTCACTGCAAGATCAATGCCATCCCAAATAGCGTCCCACACGGGACCCTCGTGTTCATCGTCAATGAGGCACCTGGTCAACTGGAAGTTGACATCCCTTCGTGATGGATCTATAGCCTTGTTTGCTACAGTGACGGCAACCTGACCATTACGGATGCCCCAGAGCACCTTTGCAGTTTCACCCTCCGACGTCAGCATACAAGTGGAGACGTTTGGAGCGAATTCAACGTTGGGATTACCAAGGCCAATTCCACGGTGCGGTCCAGTGGGATTGAGGTATCCTGGCAGGATTCTGCCGGTGAGGGGAAAAGAACGTGAAACAATTCCATAGAATGTGGAGGCACATAGTAACGCTGATTGAGCCGGCATGAGATGCATCGAGGAGACTGTCGAGTGTACAGGGATGTGGGTCATAATTTTATTACAGGCAAATGTCCATTTCCTACCGAGAACAGATGTCAGAAACTGCAGAAACATTGCGCCCCACACGAATTGGATTACTCCACAGAACGGTAGTAAGCATCTACCTACTTGCAGAGATTAAACCGAGCTATGAACTCTCGTCTCCATGTCCTGGCCTCGCGTCTGAGGAGTAGTCGTCTATGAGAATCGTTTAGTTCACTCTCGAGATCGATTCCCAGGAACTGTTGCACGAGTGCACGGTGCCATGTACCGTCGTCTTTTACGTGCTCATAGAGATGTTTGTTGACCAAAGCAAGAGTTTGGAGAGAAGGGGGATCAAGATGGGAGGTAATCTGTGCGAGGACTTCCTCAGGGATAGTAAGAAGTTCATATTGAGTGCCATATTGGAGTTTGGTACTGATAGATTGCGCTGCGGATTCCTGAAACACTGTAGCTTTCCGGGTAACTTGGTCGGAGCTATTTAGCATAAAACTGGAGAGATACTAGGTGTACGGCGGGCTATGCAGACTCAGAGCGATACGCGCTGGCTGCGAGGATGGAGGATGGTTTTCAAAATACGTTTGTGTTTGGTTCTGATTCTTATCGATACTGATTGATGTTTGTCTATTACCTGCATCGCGTCCTGTAATATTTGCCTGGAGTTTGAAACTCACCGAAGAATGAACTGGACTATAGTCAATACATCTTATTCAACACTATCCCTCCGTTTATATCATTTCTAGCAATTCACCTGCTTAGCTGGTTTGCTTAAACCACTTCGAACATATATTTTGATCATGGCAGCAGTCCAGGACGAAAGGGATCGGGGCCTCTGCTTATTGATTCCCAATATTTAATGTGCTTGGCCGAGTACATTTATGTTCTCCCAAATAATGACTTCGGGTCTCCTGATTCATGATATCGATATCCTCGGTTCACTGTCAATCACCCTGAAGCCTCTCCCGGACGCTTTCAGGCTATACTACAACCATGACAAATATCAAACTCGTTTGTGCAATAAAGATATGAAAGTAAAACATCCCCGCCGAACTTCGAGAGTGAGCCCCATGATTCCACCGGGAGGTTCAGAAAGAGCGAGATGAGTACAAGAGTGGGCATGTTCTGATTTCGCTATCAACATCTATCTACCTTATGAAAACGCAGCGGATCCTCGTAGCAGATCTGACCCTGAGCATAAATGCGTGCGTGCGGGGAAGTGAATAGCTCCGATCTTAGTAAAGCATTGATGTTGAGTAGCAGTAATCCACATGAATGCCTGGGCCATAGGGTGTGTTTCATTCATCATTTGTAGTATTTGCAGCCTGAAATTGGCAAGTAATGATGCACTCTATATGTCTGATACTATTATCCTCAATAAATTAAAGATATAGATATAAAGAAGATACATTTCACAACACAGAAATATGTTTGCTGCAATTGTGCTCTTGCTGTATGGAGCTGTACATGGCCTCTGTATATTACCTTTTATTCATTCTCCACCAGTATTGCCTTGAAGAGTTAGTTGACTCTGACTGACTCCGTTAATAATATCATCATTTAGTGAACAGGGGTTTTGGGGGCTGCCAAAAGTCACACATAGGGGCAATGGAGCAAGGCAACATCCCTATACTGTATTTTTTTTTGGAATTACTGGACATTCAACCAACCTCAAAACGTTCCTATCAAAATGATGGATGCAGTGTGTTTTTCATATTCTGCGCCATCAAACACGAGATTCATGTCTAGTCAACGTTTCCGTTTCGATTCTGCCAGGGTCACAGATTATGTCCCACTAAATAGAATTCTGAAAAGCATTAATTGAAGTGATTAGTCCGGTATTCCACAATCAAACGCGGGACAGCCACACACTTCCGTAAAGATACAGCCTCGTTCGCTTCACCCTTTCTCGTCCCACAGATACCCAATCTCATGGGTAACTAATTTCTTGATGCCACCACACATCCTCAATGAGGCATTGATGCTTAAACTTCGCTGACACAAGGGTTCTGCAATATAAAGCCTGACTTACTGACCTTATTGAAATTCATCCCCAGTTCCACCTGTCCTCGCTACAAAAATAACCACATCATCTTTCACTGTCATCATCTTTCATACCGAACAATGCTCGACGCGTTCAGGATTAAGCCCTTCGATCTCCTACCCATATACGAGGAGTGGCAGGACGGTCCCTATTTCAACGGCAACCCGAAAGACATCTCAGTAGAGGAATGGTTGAATAAAATCAAGGAGGGATGTATAAAACGCAGCGTCCCGGAGGAATACTGGTACAAGGTAGCGCAGCATTTCATGGGCCCCAAAGCGAGAGCAAGGCCAGTTGGGTTCCTCTCCCGAATGAGCAGTAACCTGACAGTACACCATAGATTGGATGAGCTCAAACAAGTAATACACAAAGTCCATGGCGGGACATATCGGTGGACCTGGAAGAAGTTCCGTATCGCTCTTCTCAACATGGGTTGTACGTCCTTTCCGCTCGATATACGTACCTCCCAGCCACTAACTCAGTCTTGAAAGGGGAAATCGACAAAGACGAGAAGAAGACGATCAGTGTCTCGGCCAAATCCCTGGGTCTCTGGTTCACACGCAAGAAAGATGGGTCCAATGCCAGCCTGACGGAAGAGCCTGAGCAGGAGCCAGCTGACAAAGAATCTTCGCGCTTTTCCTGGAAGAAGTCAAGCAGACGAGGCTCGATTCTCGAATCAGCACATCCTGAGGCTGCCAAGATTGACAATCATGCGACACCACGCCCCTCAGCAAGACGCTCATTTACCATGCGTCCAGAGGCAACCCAGCATCTAGGCCCGGTAAAAGTGCATTCCGAAAGTACTGTCACCTGTAGAATTAACCCACCGCCTCCGACCCGATCACAGACCACTTCAGCGATTGAAATCGTTAGTCCAGAAATACATTCAAGCGAAGGTAGGCCCTTTCAACAATCAAAATATGCAACACCGAAACCGCATGTTCACAGTGGATACAACGCAAGCACCTCTATGGCTTCTGAATGCTTGCAGCGCGCTCGATTTCATTACCAGCGAACATCCTAAGGCCATGAGCGTGTTGAGCGCCATTCTCATCACTGTTGGTTCACTACCTGCGATCCCTGCCATTAGTGCAGGTGCGGGTGGGGCTGTCCTTGCCTCGGGGGCCGCACATGCTGTCGGTGCGATCGCAGTCGGACTTGGGCAAGCACTTAGCATGAGCGTAAAAAATCAAACCCAGAACCAAGGAAACTCAAACGTTATCACACATCAGAAGTAATTGGTGCAAATTCTGACTCATAATTATTCTTCATAAATCGTAGAGCGGACGTTTCTACCTGGGCTAGGATTAGGGCACAGCATTCACTTATAAAAGACATTCATGAACAAAAACTGTTATCCGAAGTGAAATATGTACACTACCTGATTTCGTTGTACAATCCGCTCTTCTCGTGGGATGAGCTTAGGTGAAACCCAGCATTCTTCCGATTCATCGTGTATATAGTTTGTCTCATACCATGGTTGGCCATTCAGGAAAATTTGCCCTTGCTTCAAATATTGCATATCGACAGGTATATGTGCTTCCTGACAGACAGTTCGAAAGGGTATCGGAACGGGCACACGAAATGCAAGATCAAAATGTTTCTTTGTGCTGCCAAATTTGGTCCATCGCTAGAAAAGGATGTCATTGACGGAAAGTGCGATGTAAGAATCATCCATACTCGAAGTGAAATCTCTGACGCATGCAAAAAAGTTTTGTTCCTTGCGGCCACGATTGTTTCAGCAGCTTTGATTTCTTCAGTTGGTAGATCATTCGCATAAAGTTCATCACCAACGATAGGTGCTACTCTGACCTTGAATGACATAGTACGTTGAATTCAAGAACCCTTACCATTGAGGCATTTCGCCAAATGAACCCGCAACTGATGCTTATGGCCGGTAAGGAGCTTCAGTCGTAATAACGTCAGTGGCACTGTGGGCTGAACAAGATTAAGCTGGGCCAGAACAACGGAATAGGACCAATATAGACGTACTGAAGATCCAAGTACTTCCCACTCCGTTCTTGTTTCCTTTCCATCAGGGTTGAGATGAACGCGACCTTGAGACAATGAAAGTTTTGTGTTTATAACGCCAGAGGTTTCTCTGAACCTTTCTCGTCCGCCATATACTATAGCAAGATATGTCTTCGTGATGTAACCATGAGCGAACTTGTCTGAAAGTTTTTGAGCCCACGTTTTCGAAGTTGCGAGTAAAAGTGCTCCAGTAGTATTCTAGAACTAGAAGTATCAGCTCAACAAGCTAAGAACGGAAAATGTATGGTGAACCTTATCTAAGCGGTGAACTGAGAGTGGAGGGTGACGCATGGTAAGCCTGTGTTGGAGACCTTATCGAGTGGACGTTCGAAGCTAAGCGCAAAAGGCATCCATGAAGTTGCCCACCTTTGCAAAGAACATTAAACTTTTCGTACTAAATGGACGTAAGTGCCTGCCATCCTCATATGGGCAACTGACCTACTTTTGCTGAAGTGCTGTACGACATTTGACACACCATGTCGGGGGGCTTGTCAACGAGAAAAAAAGCTCTATCGTAGTATAGAAGGCAATATTCAGCCATGAGGGCTGCCTGTTTGATGCTCCGCGACTTGTTAGGCAATATCTTCATATTTGACGTCAGAAGATATGGGTGTCGAGATAAATAATCGGCAAGGCCGGCGACGCGCAATGTACTCTTTGGAAGTAGCTTATGTAATCTTTTTGCTACTTCAATAATTACTATACAACCTTGCAATCTGTCATTACACGTACGATACCACCGACACTAGTGGCTTCAGTTGTCTAGAAAACATCGTGAGCAGGGGATGATGGTCGTGGAATAATTACAGACGGACCTTCACATGCCACACTTCCGCTGATAATCGCCCCAGCCTGGCACATGCCCTTTGCAGATATATCAGTGTGTCTTGAGCGTCCGGTGATAGCGACTTGATTGCTGGTGTAATTTCGGCTGCCTTTGTGGAATTGAGGATGATCAGAATGCTTGAGCATTTTCAAAGTCGAATCGTATGATTTGATCGGCACATACTATGGCTTCATCTACGTTGAGTCCGTAAAGTGCGTTTTCGAGGATGGCCTTGCGTGCCTCGGCGGTGTTGTTCCTTCAATTGAGCCGCGGTGAATCTGAGAATCAGGTATGATACATGCGCTAAATTTTATACACACTTTACCAATGCACAAGCCTGTCTTTGCGCGGTTCCTCCAATACCTGTCCAGGATCTCTAGAATTAACTTGGTAGAGATCCTCGTTGTTCAAGACTTCTTCTTCGTCGCATTGATCGATGTCGATCTCGCGGAAAGGTGTGTTCATCGGCGTTTCCCAAGATATCGCTCGACTGAACAAAGTGGCGGTGGATTCGTAAAGTGTTAATTTTGTTGTCAATTTTGTTGGCTGATCGCCTTGCGAGTTTCACAAACATGAACTTGGGACCAGACCACCACACACTAGCTGACACACTCCTTTACATTGTTGGATCTAATTAGATGAAAAATCGATTACCGCTGAAGTATGTCACAGTTCATACCACCACAGAGAGCTCTATCGATATAATCTTCAAGAGAATCAGAAAGAAAGAAAGACAACTATAACTGTACCAAGTTGCCGGTTGGAAAAGCACGGAAGTATGAGCCAGGTAAAGCAAGAAGATATACCCGACAATGAACCAAGACCCTCGAAAAAGAGAAAACAGGTGTTTTACATGATGATGCACGACTTCGTTGCAGACTCAGCTTGATTGGGCGCCGAACGCTTCTCAATCTCTGCCAAACACAACTCGAATACCTTTCCTACGATTTCATTAGCTAAGTGTCAAATCTGAAAGCGAATCTCACAAACCAACGTTGATATTTTCCTTCGCACTCGTCTCAACGAAAGCAGCTTTGTTCTCTCTCGCGAGCTTCTCACCATTGGCAGCGTCAACCTGACGTCTATGTGAACATTGGCACAGATCAGTTCCAAGTAGTAACAAGCCGAAAGAAACCAAATATGACTGGTGATCAAATTCGATGAGAACTCTCGTTCATCGATTATGATGGAGAATTCGGATGATGGAAGACAAGGAGAGAGAAGACCCACCCAGAAGGCGCAAGATCACATTTCGACCCTACGATGACGCACGGAATGTCACCCACACCACAGAAGTCGACAATCTTGTCATATACAATTTGTATCATATCGAAAGAGCTCCGTGATGTAATTGAATATACGAGGATATAACCATGGATACCAATGGCATATTGTGAGTTGATGGGTGAATATTCGTCCTGAACATGCAATAAGCGAACGAAACCCTGAGATACACAGCGCACCTGCCCGGCAGTATCAATGATGTGACAGTCATATTCGACACCTTTATATTTCACACTCTTCGCGAAAGTAGACTCGATCGTGGGATAGTAGGCATCCACAAAATGATTCTACACATAAACAGATTAACGGAAGAATGAATATCTTGAGGGACAGATCCATACCTCAATGAACTGTTTCACCAACGATGACTTGCCTAATAACCACAGACATGTCCACCAGAACACGCAAAAGTTAGACAAGCAGCACCAACCACCAAGGAGCCAATGCAAGTATATAAGAAGTCAAGGACGCAAAGATCAATACAAGGAGACAAAGCCACAACAGCGAGCACGAACCGACGGAGCGTGATCCCAACACAGCAATCTTTCTCCTCTTCGAATTCGAATTCGTTGCTGACATAACTCGCAATAATTTTTCACCAAGGCGTTGGAAAGGCAAAGAAAAGGCAAAGTCTTTCAGCTTGACTTGTCACGTGACTGGTTGAGTCTTGAATATTTCTTTATTTTCTTCTTCCTCACTATAGTCTCTCTCCCTTCAACTGACTTAGTAGATAGTTGAAGAAACAAAATGCTTATTCATACATCATGACTGCAATTGCATCATAGATTAATGCATGAACACCCATCTTCTGCAATAGATAACACTTAATCAATCCCAAATATACTTTTACAGAGACTTCTGTCAGGGATATTGGCTTAATGGACAGTAAACCACTCTCACTTTATTTTAATCTTACCTGCCATCAGTAATACTATATATCTTTGTTAGAATGCCTTATTCAATTATATATTCATGCTTTATTCTCTAATAACATATTTTCTAGACTTTCTGTTATTATATTATATCACTGGAAGTCAGTCTCTATAATATTCTCATAGTTATTCTCTTTTCAACCATTAGTATTCAAAACTAGTAGATATTCCATACTTTTCCAATCTGATAATCAAACTCTAGTAATATACTTTTTAACATAGTTATCTACTACTCTATGTTGTGGCATGTTATGGTATGCTCAAACTCTAATATTTTATTTTCATTTTATTTTCATTTTCTTTATTTTCTTTAATTTGATTTTCAATTTCTTGGATGATAAAGAGGTATGTGACTGCAGTCACATGAGGTATCACATAATATGAAGTCATAGGTCTGGAATGTGGTAGAAGGGTCTAGAACAATAACATCAGAGAATATGTTTATCTTATGGAAATAGTATAATAAACTCATAGATAACACATATACATTAGGATAGGCATATTTATTGTTAGCATGGACCATGTATATATAGTATAAATAGGATAGCAATCCATCAGGAACTCATTGTTGAGTTCTCTTGTAATTCCTATAAAATACTTCATTTATAAGTTTACTTAGTATACTATTGGTTATTCTTAAACTAGTAGTTGCCACAACATAACAACTACTAAGAAGACAATAATATATACTTAGTAGTAATCTTAGTATTTCAGTTTTGTTTTAGTTTAACAAGAGAAACTCAACAAGAAGTTCTTGCTAAGTCAGACTTCTATATACAATATTATATTGTTATATGCCAAGTCTAGCCCTATCAATGACCTGTTTTTTATAGTAGTGTTATTCCTTCTATTCAAACTCTGTAAATGCTTAGTCTTCTGCAGTAGAGCTTACTTCTTCCAGACTTGGTCTTTTATGGCAGAGTTTTTCTCTTTTACAAACCCTTATTAGTGTCTCACTACTGAAACATCTGCTCAGGCTGTATTATGAGATACACAAGTTCTCCTCTTATATTACTTAATATTTAAAAACTGGTAAATACCTTGTAATCTTTAGTCTGATAATTGAACATTATTAAATACTAAAATCTAGTGTTTATAATGATATACTTCTTATTAGAACTCACTTTTCTGAACTCTGTTTTATTCTTCTAAAGTTGCAACCCCATAGCAAGCAGACAGCATAGCAATAACATAGTATATAAGCTGAAGCTGAGATTGTTTGTAAAGTTCATAACTTCTTGCTCTTTGTATAAGTTTCCATACTTGTTAGAGTTGTGAATGTTGGACTTGACTTTCTTTTCTTTTCTTTCTCTTTTATTTTATTTTTCAATTTTCAATTTATTTTATTTTTGGCTTTTATTTTTGTTATTTTGAACTTGGGCAAAAAAGTGTAATAGTTACACATGTTACATAGCATGATAAAAGATATGACATTTGTCACAGTCATAAGTCACACAATCTTGTGACACAGAAAAGATTATA
>Ga0157368_1001049_pt1 | contig 12083 bp, 8 predicted proteins | sample AttbisABBM3_FD_113146 | JGI IMG/M metagenome (GOLD analysis project Ga0157368, IMG submission 113146) | Fungus gardens microbial communities from leaf cutter ant in Botucatu, State of São Paulo, Brazil - Atta bisphaerica ABBM3 | ecosystem: Host-associated > Fungi > Mycelium > Unclassified ...
AATCACCTGTCTTAGTATATAAGGTAGATACATAGTACCTAAGAACTCTATTAAGTCCTCTTGTGATTAACTCAATCCAAGGTTGTTCTTTTAACTTAACAACTAGTCTTAAGTTTATAACACCCTTTAATATTTGTTGGGATGTTTAGCCTTAGTGTCAGAGCCTTTTTTTATCCTTTTATCCTCTTTCTTGCTTTTTCTTCAATTTCTATCTAGGTTAATTACTCTATCAAACCATTCATCAATATCTAGAGAAGGTCATTCTATCTTCATGAGTCTAATCATGCTATTTATTCTCTTTTTGAACTCCTCCACTAGTACTCTCCTCACTTTTCCTAGCTACCCTTCTAAACATTTGGACAAATTTATTTATGGTATGAATATCTTGTTATAGCTACTTAAGTTCTACCATCTTTGTGGATTTGTCATCTTCTTTCCCAAACTCTTTCTTTAGTGCTGCTAATAGTTTCCTTACTAATAAAAACTCCCAATTTCCTGATTCTAAATCTGCTAGAACATTTTTCGTCTATACATCTGCTGTTTCTCCCTACATATATATATATATATCAATATCCAGTGCATCTGCCTCTTCACTAACTTCTCACTTATTCTCATTCTAATATATAGCTTACATGCTATTACAAAACCTGCCATCTTTCCTGAATTTCCATCAAGCAATAGTAGCTTAGCTACTTCTGGTTGGAACCTATATCTGGACCTTAGAGTAACTTTCTCTTTTCTCCTCTATATTCCTTCTAAACTAGCTATTAATTGTGCTTGTAGAGTAGCTAGTTATTCTGCTTGTTGTCTTATTAAAATCCACAACTACTCTACTATGCTATGTTGACTCATTTGATAAGTTGGTGGTGACAAAGTAGGAGTCAGTGTTGGTGTAGGTATAGGAGTGGAAGATGGTAGTATAGGGAGAGGTGAGATATATAAGAGTAAAGGAGAAAAGCTGGTGTTGGCCTTACTTTCTGATCCACAATATGAACTTATCAAAATCTCTATAGGTATTAGTAGACTGTTGACTAGTCCCACCTTACACTTGTTATAAGATGCTTTGGACATTAACAATTTTTATTTTTCTGACTTTATAGGGATTTTGTTTTCTTTTTTCTTTTTCTTTTGGACAATGAAGAGGCATGTGACACTGCAGTCACATGACAGGTCACATGATGTGACGTCATAGGCCTAGAACATGATGGAAGAATCTGGAAGATGACATCAGGGCACATGTATACAACATAGTGGCCTTGAGTAGAAAATGAGATGGACATGAGGTTGTAGCATGGACCATGTGTACTTTGTATATATAGGACTCTAATTTAGCAGAGACTCCTTGTCAAGTTCTCTTGTGATTTTCCCCACTTGATTGCCTACTGAGAGCTTTACTTGCTTGTGTAGCTATTGGACTTTATGTCTAGTGGTTGCCACAACAACACTGTCTACTAACTTACTTGCTACTGCCCTAGTCAAATTTTGTATCTTAATATTCCTAAGGAGGGAATCTCTAAGCTAGATTCCTTTCTACTAGAGAATATCATCACTCTGTGTAGACAAGTCACAATAGACCTGCAGCATAAGCCTTCTACTAAAAGGGTATAAGTATACAATTATAGTACTATCCAGTTAAACAATGAGTATGTCTAGACAGCAGCCTAGGTCTGGTCACTATCATCTGTAACAACTCTTCTGGTGACTACTACTCTTCTCTTGAGCCTGGGGTCCAGCTTTTTCTTCTTGACTAAAGAGCAGTGTTGCCTCTTGGTCAAGGATGATAAAAGAGTAAGTTAGAGGGGGCCTAGTGTTAGACAGCCTCAAGAAAGGTAAACTGAGTTCTAATGTTATGACTTAAGCCTAAGAGTTTGGTCAAAATTTTAGAGCTGAAAAATAAAGCTAATTTGATGGCACAAGAAAATGTATTTAGATAATATAACTCTGTGAAAATCCCTAGCTTATCTAGCTCCTTATATAAATTTGGAGTTTCATATGTTCTAGAACATTACGACATTTTCTCAATATATCAACTTGAGCCGCAGCAATACCAATGCTATAACCTGTGACTCAGGATGAGCCTAGTCATTCTATCCCTTGAGGTCATCTCTTGGGCTAGTCATAGAGCGTCACAATCCAAAATTAGACTTTTTCAGACTCAGGTAGATTTGAATAGAACATTTTCCACATAGTCAAATAATTGAGGTGAGTAATGTGGATATGTCGGTCCGGATCCCTTCAATTGTTTCTTCAACACAGTTGGGACGAAAGGCCGACATCAGTTTTCCCTGAGGACTGGCATTTTCAGAGAAATTAGACCACGTTCAGTTCAATATGTCGGTAACAGCTGTGAATGGGAGCCAGCCTGGCCGCTGCCTGCCCCCTGACTGCAGTTCCAACAGCAGTGACTCAGACTGCCAAAACAAGGTGATTCTCAAAACAAGGTGATTCTATCACTCATCGTCCAAAAAAATGTTTGTAATGCAATAAATAGCATGTGATACAACTGTCCGCCATGGTGAGTGTTTTTGAAAAACGGCCGAAATCCCATTAGGTGGCTATAGATCACCTCAGGGGAGATTTGTCTGCAAAATGTATTTTTAGCTAATCCCACTTAGATTTGCAGATGACTTTTGACAGAAAGTCCCCTCTTTGTGCGCGCTGATCTAATAGTTAATCATGCCTTATAATTTTGCTTTATAATTTGCAACTAGTTCTTCGTCTTACATTCGCTTCAGCCTCAACCCTAAAAATACGCAACTAAGGCTCGAGTATTCATTTATTGTTTGGTATCTTGGACTCATGCTCGCACAATGGTGAATGTATAAAAATAAAATGACCTTTCCAATACTAATTGTTCTGTATGTACTATCTACTGACTGTATCCTGTGCAAAGGGCATCAATGTCCAAGAAAACGAAACACCCACTGAGAGAAAGAGAAAAAGCAATGAGAGAGAAATAAAAACAACCACAAAGAGAACAATAAGGTAAAACAGAACCGGATATACAATAAGGCATTCGAGCTGGACAAAGACATGGCGTGAGGTACAAGTCCACATATTGAGTTTGAACTCTGGGACTCTACTCTCGTAAAGCTCCTCAGCGGATCAAGAAAGTCTGCAATATCGAGACGGTACAAAATATTCCGCATGCGAAGAAGCCAAGAGGGTATCCAGTAGGGTTGTCCAGGATACTGAGAGCCCAAATCTGTTACATCCCATGAATGAGTCGATGAGTCAGTGGAATGCGGTTCAACTGGTAAAACGTACATAGCCACCCAAACTCGGGCCTACGCATCGTGCTAGACTAACAATGCTCTGAGCTACGCCATTTGCATATCCCACTGCGTTCGGAGGGGTCACTGAAAAGGATTTTAGCCCAAATTCACTTTGAAAACTCTAGAGTTCATACTATAGTTTAGTAGAATCGAGATAGCAGTATAACAAAAGGTGGATCCGCAGTATCGTAGCGCCCTGAGTTTCATGATCAGAAGCTGATAATAGCAATAGCAGTGTAACGACTGCTCGCTTACGTGCTGAGAGTTAGTGCTATTGGCTTAATCAGGACAACAAACATCAAAAGCCAGTAAGAACTCGCCCGTCATGAGGATGAAATTACCGCCGTTCGACGGACTCGCAAAGACGCGGTATAGAACAACAGAAAGATAGGATGGAACAAAGAGAACAGATCCAACGCGGTATATGGCAAGATGAGAAAACCGTCCACGAGGGGGACTTCATTTTAATCAGTAACAATCACAACAGCGTGTGCTCGGACTTACCCAAGATTACTAGGTAAAGATATAATAAGTAAACTTCCGTTCCGGTCTAACTATGAGATTAAACTCACGGGTAGAGGTAAAACTGATAAGCAATCTGAGCAAGGCACATCAGAGCAACTGTGGAGGGATGCACCTGAGCAGGTAAATCATGGGTAATGGGCAGGCTTATGACGTACTCAGTTGTGCAAAATGTCCCGCGTTGAGATTTAAGCCTCCGGCTGAGTAGTCCCTGTATGAAATGAGATACACACAGTTTTGCCGTTGCAGTAGGACATACGTTACTAAGTAGGACATAAATATTTGATCGTGGGTGGTTGTGTGCAGAGCGAGCATCCCGTACTGTATTATAACGGCGATTGGAAGGAGGGAAGTTAAGGACGGCAATTTCTCCGTCAGGGCCTCAGCATCAACCTGATTTCCAGGAAGAACACCTTCCCCCTCGGCAGTCAAAGCTTCATCATTGCTCGATGCAAGCCGCTGAGCTTCGAGAAAGGCTGGCGGAGTTTTGACTCCTGGATGGGAAAATATACTTGGAACGGTGCTGGACAGACGGCGAGAAGACGTGAGCCCCGATATCGATGCTGTAAGAGCACGTGAGGCAGATCTTTGGTAAGGAGAGGTGAGACGGGAGTGAATGTGAGGAGATGCCCCAGCGAAGCTAGGACGATGTGATGAGCGTCGTGTCGGTGATACATTTTGCGCTATACGAGACCAAGAAAATCGCCGACCTCGAACTGTCGAAGTTGGTGTGGTGTCATCTACGTTGATCAAAGGATCTCCGAGATCGAAAGAGAAGGAGTCAATGGAGCCATTGGAGTCCACCTCTCCATCCTCATCTGTTTCAAAAGGATCCTCATTGTCAACATTCATGGCTGCAGCAACCCACAGATCCGCGATGTTTGTTACGGCATTTTCATTAGCCATCAACAGCCTTTGCGCAAAATTAAGATCTGAACCATCACTCAAAGTTGCAGAGTCAAGGCCGCTGGTCCGCCCTCGCCGAAGTGAGCTCGCAAGGCTAGTTTTTCTCGCTGTAATGGTAGTAGCGCTGCTGGAAAGTCTACGGCGATAGTCACTACCATAACCATATGCGGATCCATTGATACGACTTGACCGTGGAAAAATCTGTGAGCGGTCAGGCTGTGGCTGTGGTGAGCCCATGGGAACAGTGGGTTGCATGGTCGGCGGTAACAATTGAACACGAGGACCTCGTGAGGTGAAATAGACAGAAAGTCTCTGTGAGGTTCTCTGCATGAAGGAAAGCGGCTCTGATCGCTCGAGAATCGGGCTTGGAGGATTTGACTCTTCTTCAGGAATGGTGGGATGAATATTGAGTTTCTCTGGGGAAAGTCGAATTGTTCCCTGTCTAGGTCCTCCGTCACGATCAAGGAAAAGGCCAAGAAGACCGCCTGGGTTAGCATCATCAGAGACAAAATTTAGACTACATACCCGATAACATTATCAGAGCGGCGATTGCACAGGGAAGAAGGTAAGGGTAAGTTGTAAAGATTGGAGCGTTTCCAAACACATCGGGCCATTTTTCAGTAGGCCGCTCGACTAGGACAAAATATTCAGTACGTCAAGATTGCATATAACAAGGCTTTGAGCGTACATGAACCACCGATTACAGCCCCTGCAACACCACCAAAACCCCAGCAGAACCTAGAAATTAAGTGAGTATGATGGATACATGGGAAGAAAGCAATCACGTACCCGAGGATAGCATACGCTCTCCCTTCGTTGGTAGCATCCGTAACAAAGGCGACTGATCCACGCGCCACACCAACAGCTCCGGCAAAGACGCCCTGTGCAAGTCGTATAACAATCGCTTGTCGCAGTGTTGTTGATGTCCCGAAAATGAAACAGGTGACTGCACTACCTAACAGTGACAGTACAAGCACCACACGTCGACCATGCTTTTCGGCGACAGTAGCCTATGAAGGAAGCATGTCTAGTATTATGGCAGGGATAGGAAAAAATCGCCCTTACCCACAATAATGAAGTAAGAAATTGGGTCAAGAAGAACATCGATACTATATAGATAGTAAGATTTGAAGATTGATCTGAATCTAGAAAGAAACTCCTGACCTAGAATGCCAGTCCAAAATGCGACCTCTGAATCATCAGACATCTCACCGAAACCTGTTGAACGATGAAAAATAGCTCCAAATGCCGACGACTTAGCCTACCCTTCACCATAAACAGCAAGAAAGGGGTGGAAACATTAGCGGACAAGAACTCTCCAAGCATGGTCTAAATACTGATAAGTAGAATGGATCGTGACGGAGACACAAAAGCGAGATCCATACAATAGAGAGCACAATCATTGAGAGGATGGGTAGAGATGTTGCATATACTTCCCCCGAAGCTTGCATGACTGTTGGCACAGGAGGCCGACCCACGGTACCCGGGGTTGACGCTGAGCTGCCCACATCACCATCCCTGAGCCTCGATCGCAGAGAGCCACTGAAGCTACCAAAAGAAATGCGTCTCAGCATCCTTCGAGCAAGATTCGATTCGCTGGTGTCCAACTGTCCCACAGGGTCAACAGCAGGGTCCTGTATGCCGAAGGCGCGCACAGGCCCAGGCGGCTGGTGAATGCCAGGACTGACCATGAATGAAGCACGAGTAGACGGTGCAGCAGGGTGTATGGGAACGGAGTAGCTAGGGAAATGAAGGCTGTCGATGATGAATGGTAATAACAACTGGTGTATGCCTGCTTGACCCGATTAGGCCCCATCATCGGTTCAGCAAAAAATCATAACCAAATTTTTTGTGGTGCTAGACACGGCTGTCAGGCAATTGTACTACTGGTTACAACTGCTCGTAGAGAGCGACTCTACATCAAATCAAACTACATATCGGCTAATTGAAGGAGTCTTTCATATTACCTTCAGCTCTCCAGCGGATTGTCATTGAAAGCATTCGATTTGCTTTGCCAAGAATACCAGATCGATCCTCGACACGTGGCTGGGGTAAGGTATATGTACGACGTAGGCCTGTATTCAGAGAAACCCAAACCCCGCTGGATTTACGGACAAAGCAATGAAAGAGATTCAAGTGCCTTTTTGGGGCTTGGAGGCCACCACCCAGTCGCCACATAAGTTTTTTTCTGGTATCGATCACTCTTAGTCGACAGCCTATCCCGACGCGTCGAGTGGCAAATTGTTTCTGAGCTTATTCAGAAAACATTTCGTGATCTTAACTTAGGCATCACTGATTTCATCTCGCTTACATCCGAACTTCGACCAAGCTAGCTGTTTACCACTGCTGTTGTGAACTATCTAGTCATTTCGCCTCTCGTATGTCCGAGCTTTTCGCAGTACGAATGGACGCCGAACGGTTTTATTCTCCCGGATACTTTGGGTCATCTCGTGCCGTGAGGTTCAATAGACCTGGCCTAAAAACAAATTTCATGAATCACCTTGACTGGTTATGATCGCCATTCTCTAGAAATATCACGTCAAACCCGATCTGACGACAATAAAGATGTTAAAGATAGAGTATACGGTCACATCGTCTGCCAAGTCGCATTTGGATCACATCATTGACGCTTGTCTTTCCCCATTATTCCAATGATCTTTCGGTAATCTCGGGCCTGGGCTTGCGCAACAAAGAGATGATTCGTGTGCAATCTATAGATTCGTGTACATGTCTTCTCTCTCCGCTCAGCGAAATGACTCTAAAGTCTGAAACCTTTTTCCACGGTCTGCTTTAATCCAGCTACCCATTAGGCAGAATCAGTATTGCAATCTCAACCGATCTCATGTCCTATAAAACGTGTTGGCCCACCGTCTGCCTCATCCTCCTTCCTCCTCTTTCTGGCCTCCCTCTCTCAACACCAACCACCCTCTTTTCTCTTTCATCCTATAGTGCATCACTAATGGTGTCTGCAGCTAACACGGCGTGCTCCAAGTCCTTCATCCTTCCCGACCTCGCATCTCATTGCGACTTCAAGTTACGGATCAGCCGCTATCGAAAAAAAGTCACTATAGAGACAAAAAAGTGGCTCTTCCAAGGCGATAACCTCGTAGGAGCCAAGTGTGTCGCCTATCATGGACTCAACGCTGGCTTGCTGACAGCCATGACCTATCCCAACGCCGCGTGCCCTCAACTGAGGGTGTGCAACGACTTCCTCACCTTCCTGTTCCATCTTGACAATCTCTCGGACGACATGGATAACCGCGGAACACGCAGCATCGGAGATGTTGTTCTTAACTCGCTCTATCACCCTTTCACCCACCAGTCCAATATTCGCATCGGAAGGATGACTAGACAGTATGGCTCATCTCTCCACTCAGCGCCACTAATGCTGACCTGACTTTCTGTCAGCCTCTTCAAACGAATCATCCAAACATCGTCTCCTGGAATGCAGCAGCGCTTCATTGAGACAATAGATTTCTTCTTTCAAAGTGTAACTCAACAAGCTTTGGATCGCGCCACTGGAGTAATACCCGATCTAAAGTCATATATTGCTCTACGGCGGGATACTTCTGGATGCAAACCATGCTGGGCTTTGATCGAGTGTAAGCCGTGCCCTAAAGCTTCAAAGTTACAATGACAGCGATACTAACCTTTTTGACAGATGCTAACAATCTCAAGATACCCGACGAAGTCATGAAACATCCTAGCATTCTTGCCCTGGGAGAGGCTACTAATGACCTCGTTACATGGTCAAACGTTAGTTATTTAGCCTCGGTGGCAGACACGGACATTTTATGCTAACAAGTCTCTGTCATTTAGGATATCTTTTCATACAATGTGGAACAGTCCAAGGGTGACACACACAACATGATTACTGTTGTGATGAACGAGAGGGGCCTCGATCTTCAATCAGCTGTCGATTTCGTAGGAGATATGTGCAAGTCTGCTATCGATCGATTCAAGACAGAAAGGGCCAATCTGCCGTCCCGGGGGCCTGAAATTGATCGCCAGGTTAATACCTACGTACAAGGGTTGGCTGATTGGATTGTTGGTTCCTTACATTGGTCCTTCGAATCTACAAGGTACTTCGGTATTGATGGACACAAGATTAAGAAAACCAGGGTCGTTGAGCTGCTTCCTCTGCGTCCAGAGGCCCAGGTGAGTATTTTTGGAACCCTTGGATTCCATATTAATCCTATCCAGGCGAGGGCAATGTCTATTTCATTTCGACCACCCCAAATCAAGATACCGGCTTCCGTCCCCAGTTCCAATATCCCGACTCCCACTGAGTCAGAACCCCAAACTCCTTCGGACGTCCATTCTTCCACAGCTACACCCAAACCCCTATCAGACGAGGTTTTCTCACATTTACCTCTCCCTGCTACCGAGTCCATTATCGATATCATTGCCAACCCTGCCAGCCACGCCCCCATTCAGACTCTTGATCGCATTCAATCGGAATCACTACTCAGGATGGCGATTCCGAAATCGGCGACTGCCTCAGCAAATGGAGCATCAGTTCAACCAGAAATTCTTTCGCCTACTATCAGGGATCAACGTCTAGTGAAGAATGGCTTAGCTCAGCCGTTCAGCCTCTGTTCCCTCACTTTATGGGTTTTCTACACTTTAGTCTATCAACCTATACTCGCCCTCCTGAGGGTTTTTTTAAACCATGATGTGTACGCACATCCTTTCTGTCACTACAAGTACATGTGATTGCCTTCCTACGCCTTACCTTCGCACTGGAATGCGCTGGACACTCCACACTAGTCACTACCCTACGTTCGCTACCATACCCTATACATTCCTTGAGTAATTTATGCTAATTATTTATGCTAATTGTCCTCGTGCTCCTCCCTTTTATTTCTGTCCCCCTTCGTTCTTCTGCCCTGAAATTATGGACTATGTAGAATAGTTCCTTTTGACAGACGCAGTTAGGCTGTAGTCATTGTCGATATGAACTTTTTTTCTTTTACTTTCAAAGAATAGGAGGATCATATGTAACATTATATCTATGTCCTTTTGTTGTACTTTTCATGATCACAGCTGACTCTTGCTGTTAAAGTTGATGCTCTGACTAATTGAATGCCTTGTTAGTTCTTGGGCTGGAAAAAGCTGATAGTACCCAATTGGTAGTCAGCTAGAAAGACTAATCCCAAGGCCATATTAGCCACTGACCCAAGCAGCCAACTGATAAGATTGGAGCACAGATGACAAATAAGAGGTCTTCTATGACAACTCTGGAGTCACCCAGTAGACTGTGGACAACTGTAAATGGACTAGGAGTCAAAAAAAAAGCATCCACAGAGAGTTGTACATGTGGTATACTGACTAATTAAGACACAGTCTTGGAATCAAGTCCATACCAACTATGACAGAACTATGAAAATAAGAGAAAAATGCCTAAGTCTTGAGATTTCTGACATCACCCCCCTCTTCAAGATCACTTCTAACATTAGACCAACAGGGGCATGACCTTCTTTGGACTTGTCTATTCCTTGTTCTTCCTTCTGTTTTTAACCTCCTATTGCTCTGTAAGTGAATCATTTGCCATCTTCTTACTGGCATATCTATAGTCATACCTATCTTCTACACCAGAAGAGATTATGTCTATTTCTGTCTTTTCTCTTCTGTACCCAGCTGTCTTTCATGGCAGATTAGTTTTTATCATCTAGTCATAATCTTCTACTCCTACCCCAAAGTCTATTATATAATTGATCTAATAAAACCTCTTTCTACCATTCATATCATGTGACCATAATTATATGACTAGCTACATTTATGTCTCTTTGCAAATAACATGTTTTCTCTAATCCACACCTTCCAAACTTATCTAGTATAAATTAACTTTTTCTATTTCACATCAAACACTTCTCAGACTTCCTTGCTGGACTTTTCAGCAACTCTATGGAATTCTTGGAATGATGATATCATCCTGAAAACTTTCCAAACCTAAGGTAACTACTTATAGATCTCCATTCCATAGCTACTATCTTAGGTAGAGTACTTAGTATATAAGTTGAATAGTTATACTATAAAATCCTTATTCTGGAAATCAACTAAACCAGTATTAATTCTTGATATTGTGTCAAAAGCTGTTCTCACTTTAAGCAGTTAGTCCCATAGAAGGGGGTCAGATCAAGTGTAGAAACTTATCTAGGAACAGATGTGGTTATCCATGAGACTGGATAAAGTACTCAGGTTGTAGATCAAGCTAGGGAGCTTATCTATGGGCTTGTGACTGAACTTCAGATGATGACCTTAGCCTCAACATATGTGTTGTGCCACTATCCATTATGTGATCATAACTTCAAAGGAAGGATAGAAGTATCAAGAGAACTTAGGAAGAAAAGTAAGATATTGTCTTAGTCTAGTAATAGAGTATTTACTTGGTCTTAAATACTAAGTTCTGTGGCTAGGGGAATGGTAGTGTGAATAACTAAGAAGATATTATAGAGACAGTTTCTAAGAGATAGAACAACCAGAAGTTTAAATAATGAGTTACTATAAAATGAAATACAAAATACTAATCCATGTATGAATGAGCATAAATACAGAATTATGTCTAGAACTGGTTAGTGTCAGAGTTAGATGATGAGCTTTATTTACTTTCTTATTTTCATTTTCATTTTCATATTAAGGACTTAGAGTTAGGATTAGCATGATGTCACATATTATAGATATGATAACATAATCACATGATACATGGAAGGATATAAAAGGTTCTGGAATGATGATATTATACAGTATGTGTTTACCATATGGTCTTTAGGATAGGTTAGAAGTAGTTGTGCACAGACCATCAGCCTAGTATATTTATATATAAGTAGATATATTATACTAAGAATTCCATTGAGTTCTCTTGTATAAACTCTATACAAGGTTCTTCTTTTGCCTAACTCTTTGGCTTAAGTTATAACAGTTAGAGTTTTATATCCTACTTATATCCTAAATTCTTAGAGACTCTCCTGAAAACATGTGACTAGTACAAAAAATAAAGATATAGTATATAAACTGAAGCTAAAGATTATTCAACATCTATATTCCATATACTATGGATAAGTTCTAACATATTATCCACTCTTCTATGTACCTTTTGCAGACCTCAATTACTAAGCATTGTGACAACTACTAATTTAAATAGTCAAGGCCCACTTAAGATGCAAAAAGTCTTGTAGAACTTATAAGAGAACTCAACAAGAAGTGGTCTATGTTCAATATAAACTAATATACCCTAATTGTTGTGACAACTACTAGACCAGTGTCCAATAGCAGCACAAGTGGTAAATCTCAAAGGCAGATATCTAGTAGGGAACATGAGTTGTGTAATTCACAAGAGAACTCAATAGAAAACTACAACAGTATTCTACCGACTATTTA
>Ga0157368_1001050_pt1 | contig 12079 bp, 12 predicted proteins | sample AttbisABBM3_FD_113146 | JGI IMG/M metagenome (GOLD analysis project Ga0157368, IMG submission 113146) | Fungus gardens microbial communities from leaf cutter ant in Botucatu, State of São Paulo, Brazil - Atta bisphaerica ABBM3 | ecosystem: Host-associated > Fungi > Mycelium > Unclassified ...
GAGGCATTTAAAGAGTTGAAGAAAAGATTTACAGAAGAGCCAGTATTGGTGGCCCCTGATATCAACAAAAAAATGAGGATGGAGGTGGATGCATCGGACTATGCAACAGGAGGGGTGTTATCGATGGAATGTGAAGATGGGTTGTGGAGGCCAGTGGCCTTCCTTTCTAAGTCATTGAATGAGACAGAAAGAAATTATGAAATTCATGACAAAGAAATGTTGGCTATCATAAGAGGGTTGGAGGCATAGAGACATTTGCTAGAAGGAGTGCAATATAAATTTGAGATCTGGACAGATCATAAGAATTTAGAGTATTTTATGAAAGCGCAAAAGTTAAACAGGAGACAGGCTAGATGGGCCTTATATTTGTCCTGGTTTGATTTTACCCTGAAGCATGTGGCAGGAAGCAAAATGGGGAAAGTGGATGGACTTAGTAGGAGAGCAGACTGGAAAGTAGGTATGGACAAAGACAATGAAAACCAAGTATTTATTAAGGACCAATGGATTCGTAATATGTATGAAGTAGTTGTAGAAGGACCTGAAGTAGAATTAGTGGAAAAAATTAAAAAAGTGAGAAGTAAAGATGAGGATGTAGTTAGGGTAGTAGAAGAGATGAAGAAGGCTGGGGTTAAAGAGCTAAGAGGAAACGAGTGGAAAATTAAAGGTGACTTGGTATTGAAAGAGAGAAAGGTATATGTGCCGAAAGATGAGGAACTGAGGGTAGAGATAATCTGGTTACATCACGATGTACCAGCAGTAGGACATGGAGGAAGATGGAAAACAGTGGAACTAGTGACGAGAAATTATTGGTGGCTGGGGGTGACTAGGGATGTGGGGAAGTATGTGGAAGGGTGCGATTTATGTCAGAGGATGAAGAACAGAACAGAGGAACTGGCGGGAAAGCTGAAGTTAAGTGAAGTACCACAAAAGACGTGGTCACATTTAACTGTAGATTTTATAACAAAGTTGCCAGTAGTAGCAGGGAAGAATGTGATATTGGTAGTGTGTGATAGGTTGTCCAAGATGACCCATTTTGTGGCAACTATGGAGGGAACATCAGCAGAGGGGTTGGCAAGACTTTTTCGGGATAATGTGTGGAAGTTGCATGGATTACCAGAAAGTGTGGTGTTGGATAGAGGGCCTCAGTTTGCGGCAGAATTGACGAAGGAGTTAAACCGGATATTGGGGATAAAGACAAAGTTGTCGACGGCATTTCATCCGCAGACAGATGGACAAACTGAGAGGATAAACCAAGAATTGGAGCAGTATCTCCGGTTCTTTGTTGAACATAGACATAAGGATTGGCCAGAGTGGTTGGCAGCAGCAGAGTTTGCGGTAAACAATAAGGTTCATACGGCAACTAAAGTTTTGCCTTTCATGGCAAACTATGGAAAAGAATTAAGGATGGGGGGAGACATTAGAAGAAAAGGAAAAGTAGAGAGTACAACAGTATTTGTGGAAAGGATGAAGAAAGTACAGGAAGAAGCAGAGGCAGCATTAAGAAAAACATAGGAGGAGATGAAGAAGTATGCGGATAGAGGAAGGAAGGAGTCAGAAGTATGGAAAAAGGGAGACTGAGTATTACTGAGCACTAAGGACTTAGTGTTCAAAGAGAGACCAAGCAAGAAGTTGACAGAGAGATATATGGAACCTTATGCAATAGAGGAGGTAGTATCATCGAATACGGTAAAGTTGCGGTTGCCAAGTTCGATGAGAATTCATCCGGTAATAAATGTAAGCCGGATAGTGAGATATAAGGAACAGGTGAAAGGACAGAAGATGGAAGAAGGGAAACCAGTAGAGATAGAGGGAGTAAAAGAATGGGAAGTTGAAAAAATATTAAACAAGAAAAAAATAAGGGAAGTAGAAAAATATTTAATATGGTGGAAGGGATTTACAGCAGAGGGGGATACTTGGGAAAGGAGAGAAAACCTAAAAAATGTAGAAGAGTTGCTTCTTAACTTAATACTTTGAGTCTTGATTCATAACAAATAGGAGAATTGTTACATAGGCATACAAATGGATTATTAGGAAAAAATCTTAGCCTATATTCACCAATGGGAGTGTGATTAGTAATTAGTCTAGTGATACATGTACATAACACATTGGAGAAGCTGAAATATTTTAGCTAAGCTTTATCTTTAGAGTAAGTAGAACAAATAGGTTATTCATTGTCATTATTTAAATTGAAAAAATGTCTTTCCTTGTAATCAAATGCTTGGAAGTACATTTGCCACTTTCTGACAATAGAATCACATTCTTCTTTTTTTACTGAATTCTTATGATATTTTGCTAGGTAAAATAGAATTTATATTGTAAAATTTCAATTTCTTATTGACCAGTAAATATGAAGGCTATTTATTATTACTAAGACAGTCTCAAAATGAAATCAAGTCACTAGTGTTCTTATCAAAGAACTTTCTTAAATTACTGGATATAGCAATGGTGTAAAGTTGGTATAGATGTATGAATGTATGAATGTATCAAAGATACATTTGACAGCATAATAACATCTGTGACAACAACAATACATGTGACACCTTGTATTTGAGATGCTCAACTGATACTACATCTAATAGTAAATAGTTCAGCTTCTATAGTTGATACATTCATTGTGTGATGAACAGTTTTTGTAATAATTTCTTGATCTCTCCAGATATGCAAGACTAAGATAGCAGTATTGTTTTTGACACTTGTATCAGATATAATGACCATAGTATCTTGGTTATTGGATGTTGGTTATTGGATAACATCTCATAGATGTTCTCAAGTTTGTTTTGATAAGTGATTTTAACATTAGCATCTTTATGATTAACTAAATGAAAGGAAAAGCAATCAGAAAAAGTGTTTACAAGATGAAAACTAAGAGAAACTTCTCTATTCAGACTGTAAAAGACTGGATAAATTTTGTTCAAATAATTGTTGGTATCCATAATGTTAGGAACAGACCAGCTACTGAACCAGCTACATTAAAAGTGCACAATATCAAGCTTAGCTTTGACATCTGGCTGGTACTATATATGTGCTTTATACTGTACTCCTGACAACATCTGATACCAGATGTCCTACATATGGAAGTAAACACTTGTCCTCTGTCAAGAAATGAAGAATAACTGATACAAATTGTTCCACATCCCTTCTGCTATCAAGATACCATGTACATGCAGCCATTGAGAAGGATTCAAGGCATTGTGAATAAGACCCATTGCAGTGTGATCATTCTGAACCCATTTGTGATATCATTTCCATTTCTTCTCCCAATCTACATACTCAGGTGAGAATATATCATCCTCATCATCTGAATCACTAAGAATGGTCTTCATTCTACCTGGAATATGAACAGAAGTTGCCTGAGCAGGAGCAGTGCTCAAAGATGCAGCTGGTACAGTACCAATCACACTTGCTCTTCCAGTAGTCTGCATTGGAGTAGTAGGAGAAGCTAGAGTCTTAGATTTCTTAGGAGGATTGGATGGCAGTTTAGTAGGAAGAGAAATATCAAACTCAATATGGCCAATCCATAGCATATGAGCCTCAAAAGTAAACTTCATTTGCTGAGACCACACATAGTAGTTGTTGCTATTAAGTTTAGAGAATACATGAATATCAGTCATTATAGAATTGTGTTTGTTGGAGCCCATAACCTAACAAAAGAAACAAGTGATAACAAGTGATGTGAACAAACATAGTTATGCAGTAGTAGAATAAAACGCTGAATAGAATCTGGAGTTCATGGATAAAGTCATTTTTTTCCCTATTACAGAGTAAACTAGAATATATACCACAAGGTGAGGTGGATAACTGAGTCTTAGTCTAAGTTACAATAATAACATAGAGTATGAGTCTAACATGATGATAAAAATAGAACTAAAAACTAATTGCAATATTGAAACTGAACATCATATTCTTTATAACTGCAAAAGGTTTAACAATTATTGGAACCTAATAAAAGACACAATCAGTCAGTTCATCTCCTTCCTCAAATAAAATCTGAATACTTTTTTCTTTGGAAAAGGCATTACATGACAAAGTAGACTTTCTGCTTAGTTTGTAGGTTACTAGTTTGTTTTAACTTTTTTCCTTTTCTTTTCCTTTTTCTTTTCTTTTCTTTTTTTCTCTCCATTTTCCTGTTATTTAAGTCCTATGTAATATAGTTATGAAGTAGCTACCATAGACTATCTTTGTGTCCCATATAATAAATTGTTGATTTAAAAAAACAAGCTTGTTAGGCACTATATCTGTCAAGATTTGATTTTACTCTAAAACATGTGTCAGGCACAAAAATAGAAAAAACAGATAGACTTAGTAAAAGACTGGATTGGAAAGTAGAGACTAAGAACAACAATAATAATCAGATCTTAATTAAAGAACAATAGATTCATAGCTTAGCAGAAGTAGTAATAGAAGGACTTCAAGTAAAAATAGTAGAAAAAAAATTAAAAAAGCTAGGATCAAGGATAAAGAGGTAGTTAGAGTAGTAGAAAATAAGAGTTAAGGTATTATGAGGAGACAAGTGGCAAATAGAAGGGGATTTGGTATTGAAAGAAGGAAAGGTATATGTACTGAAGGATGAATAGTTGAGAGTAGAAATAATCTAGTTATATCATTATATACCAGTAGTAGGACATAAAGGAAAATGGAAGACAACAGAGTTGGTGACAAGAAATTATTGGTGGCCAGAAGTGATGAGAGATATAGGAAGATATATAGATGGTTGTGATATGTATTAGAGAATGAAGAATTAGATAGAGGTACCAGCAGAGAAATTGAAGTTGAGTGAGATACTAGAAAAGTCATAAATATACTTGATGGTAGACTTTATAACCAAGTTACCATTAGTAGCTGGAAAGAATCCAATTCTGGTAGTTTATAATAAGTTGTCCAAGATGATACATTTTGTGGCAATAATAGAAGGGACATCAGTGGAGGGATTAGCACAGTTGTTTAGAGATAATATATAGAAGTTGTATAGATTTCCAGAGAGTATAGTATCAGACAGAGGACTACAATTTGCAGCAAAATTGACTAAAGAACTAAATAGAATATTGAGGATTGAAACCAAATTGTTGATGTCTTTCTATCCACAAACAGATGGACAAACAGAATAAATAAATTAGGGGTTAGAATAGTATCTCTAACTCTTTGTAGATTATAAATAAATAAAAATTGGCCAGAATAGTTAGCATTAGCAGAATTTGCAGTCAACAATAAAGTATATACAGCAACTAAAGTTTCTCTGTTTATGACAAACTATGGTAGAGAACTAAGAATGAAAGCAGATATAAGAAAAAAAGGAAAATAGAAAAAGCAACAGAGTTTACAAAGAGAATAAAGAAGATATAGGAAGAAACTGAAGTGGCATTAAGAAAGGCTCAGGAAGAGATGAAACAATAGGTGGATAGGGGAAGGAAAGAAGTTGAAGAATGGAAAAAAGAAAATAAGGTAATGTTGTACAAAAGACTTGGTGTTCAAGAAATAGTTGGCAAAAAAACTAGTAGATCAATATGTTAGTTCATATATCATCAACAAAGTAGTTTTTACTAATGCAGTCAAATTACAACTACTAACTTTGATAAAAATTCATCCAGTAGTAGTAGAAAAAGCCAAAGAATGGGAGATGGAGAAAATATTAAACAAAATAAAAGTAAGAGGAGTAATAAAGTATTTAGTATGATAGAAGAGACTTATAGCAGAGCATAATAGCTAGAAGAGAGAGAAATATTTAGAAAACACAAAAGAAATAGTAGCAGAGTTTAAGAGGAGATTGAATGTAGAAGATGATAAGAAAAGTTAGAAATGGCAGAAAAAAGAGATTTTAGAAAAGAAAGTTGCTGGGAAAATATACAGTGAAGATATTGTATAGATAAATGATAGAAAGTTTGAGACAAAACATTTAAAGAAGTTAGAAAAGAACTGGAAAAAATGAAAGGTAGTCTTTCTGGAGGAGAATCCTTGAAGGAGGGGTAATATTAGAATTGCAAACATTAGACTTAATTACTTTCATTTTTTATTTTATTTTTATTTTGAGAACTTAGGATTAAAGTTAATATGATGTCATATGTTACTATTACAAATTATTATATGACATGACTCAGTGTTACACATAGTCACTGTCACACTGTCACAAGGAAAAATAGTAGAAGATTTTAGAAAAAATAATATCACCATAATATGTTTGACACATATTGACCTTAAGAATAATACATGGCCTTTAGAGTAGGTTAATGGTATTGTAACATGGACCAATAACTTAGCATATACAAGATAGACCATTCTGTATTAGAAACTCCATTGAGTTTTCTTATATTTACCCTAATACAAGGTTCTTTTACTTAACTCACTCTAAGGTTTTGTAATTATAACAGTTTTGATTAGTAGTTACCACAACAGTTTTTGGAAGAAAGCAAGTAAAAGAATATCAATAAGGAAGACATAAAACTATACAAAATTAGGTAGTTGATGTAAATTTCATATAAGTTGAATTATTACCAATACTACTTATTCTCTATTGGTACTTATACTTATGACAGGTAAGTAGTTGCCAGTTGTTCACACTGTACCATGCTACTATGTATTTTGTTTCTTCCAACAGGTTATAGACTCTAGTTACCTTAATCTCTGATTAGTACTTTTTTAGGCTACTTTCTATCAGTAAAAAGAACTTGAACAGCTCTACTAGTAAGCTAACATCTTATCATTCCTAATCCTGTTATGAATTGAGCTAATTCTGAGTTACTCCATGTCTATAAGATTTTCTTGTACCTTATATATTTTAATAGCTCATCACTGGTTGGGTTGAACATTTGTGCTCTGGCTAGCTGCATTTGCTCCCTAATTCATGCTAATTATCTTTATTGATAGCAATAACCAACTTTGTAACTACTCTTTCTATGCTTACTAGTCCTACTGACTATCTCTTCTGGAAAATTTGTATTAAATCAACACTTGCTCTTATTATCTACTCTGGAACTGTCTTTACTACTGAAGATATACTGAATACTTTAACACTTTCTCAGACTACTAATGTAAATGAGGTAATTAAAAGTAACTTTCTGGGCTTCTAAACCTTGGCTATTTTTAATTTCACTTTGCTAGATAACTTATTAATATATAGACAGTCCAATACTGAGGCCTTTTAAGCTTATTTATTGACTCTTATAAGAATACCTGGTCTAATGTTGGTCTTTGCTCACTACAAGAAAACAGTTATATTTCAAATTTTCAGTGATCAGGACTCTACTTTTGAAATCACTGAGCCTGATTTTTCTCATATAAGACTCTATGAGAATAACTGTGATATTCCTCTTTTCTTACAGATTGATAATTCACTAAAATCCTTGACTCAGACTTGTTTTATCTGACTTGCTTATTGCTGTAAATCTTTTTAAATGTAAAAAAATACTATATTTCTTATATAAGGGTAACAAAGCATCTTTTATGAAGATGAATGGTTCTTATATTCTAGTGTCTCTATCTACTTTACTCTGTTTGAGTCTGACTCTGTTAATATGACTTTAGGTGATTATAGTTGAGTTAAGACTGCAAACTTAAAAAGTTGCTTTTAGTACTATTCTGATTAAATATGAAATCTTTAATCCTGAGAAAGAGACTATTTAAGTTACTGTGTTAAAACTATGGCCAGTATATTGTGTCCCTGGCATATAAATGTATTTTTTCTCTACTAGTATCACATTCTATTCCAACCATATTTATCTAAACCTACAGATAGCATCCTCTTCCTCATCTACACTTCCTAACCTTTTTTAGTATGGATCACACATCTCTATTTCACCTCAGATGTCCTTGCTGGACCCTTGCTAGCTCTATGAAACTCCATCCCCTAACATCCAAAGATTACTAAAAATCAGGATAACTTGCTTAATAGTCTCTATTCTAGATAACTATTCTAGATAGCATATCTAGTATATAATCTAGTAGTTTACACTATATCAGTTATTCTGAAAATCAACTAAAACTAACATCCAAATCTCTAGTATTGGTAACAACACACCTCATTACCCTTCAGTAGTTCTCTACCCACTAAGTCTCTAAGTCCTATTTTGAAATATGTGATTAGTGTGGCTAGTAAAGGCATAGCATACACATCCCTTTATTCTCTTGTACCACCATCTTGTATGGTAGCACCTGTAAGAGACTTTGGGAATAAATTCTTTTTTTCTTCAACAAATACACATTCTCAACAAACCTTTGATTTATCAACTGTGTCCTCTTCAATAAACACTGGGATAGACATTCTGTGAAGAAATATTTCTGACAACTACAACAAGGTAAGAGATAGAACCTCTTCACCTAAACCACAATCCTCTAGAGCATCTTCAATATCCTCAACTAAATCTTTAGTTGCATACCATGAAAGAATGAAATGCAACAATGGTCTGAATAAAGACAGCAATATGGATGACGACAGCCCTTGGCTATCCTACAAGACACCTCAAGAGTAGGCAAATCATGTCAGTATAGCAGCTGATCCTAACTACAACATGATGAACAAACATGTTATAATCGAACATCCTACCTTGAGCTCTTCTCATATTCTGATTGAGTATCCTACCTTGGTTTCTCCTTGTGTTGATGACACAGTTATTAATATCCAACTGCCATATAATCCAAATGCTCCTATAGAATCCAAACTTTGAAATGGAAAATTTCATCCTATATCACTTTACAGATCTATTGAATATCTAGCGTTGGATTCCAAGAACATCAAGGACTCCTTAAACTTCATGGCTAAATATATTACCAATAAGCAAGTCAATCCTGCAAAGTCTAATGACCTTGAGGATTTCAATGGCATTGGCAAGACAATTTGGAACCTCATCTCTTCAGTCTATCAGTCTAAATAAGACTCACTCATCACTGATAAAAATTCAAACACTCTTAGGTAGAAAATTTTGGCAAAATTCACTCCAAAGGTACCACCAGTTTCCAACAGGAACAACAAGTCCATCAACAAACTAATCCCAGTGAGTATTGAGAAGATTCCTCCACCTATCCCTGCTAAATTGCAAAAAGAGGCTAATCAAATCTCTAAATATTTCAAAAATATCAAACTGGCCAACATCACTAAACAGCCTCTAAAATTATATGCACAGACTTCTAAGCAAGGTACCAGTACATCTAAAGTCATTAAAATCAAAGATGCTTTTCCAGCCCTTGATACAAAAAAAATCAACTAGATCTAGAACATAGTCAATGGAAATCATAAGACTAAACTGCATATTCAAATGACAACTAAGGGACCATCAAGGAAACAAATTATCATTCTGATGAATAGCGAAAATACTATGAAATTTATGAAGAATAGTTTTCTTTATGTCGCCAACATAAACAAATCATTAAGGAATGCAAAATCAGAAGTCTTAGTGGACTTCATTCAATCAGATTAGATAGGGATCATGGTGGTAACCAGCAAAGTGGTATTGCAATCAAACTTGCTCATTATCAAGAACTATGTCAAAAATATGAACAATATTGACTCTCTAAGTGTGGAAGTTCCTCAACTCCTACAATCCAAGTTCTATTTGAAAATAATAGGCATCCCTTATTTCCCTTATGATAAATCTCAGAAACACCTCTTTTCAAGTGATATAGAAAACATCATCAAGCAAAATCAAATTTTCAACAATGTTGTTCTCACTTCAAAGCTACAAGTCATCAAAGTTTCTCCAAAGTCTGATATGTCTATCATTTGGATCGACATTTGGGATGTTCAAAGTAGGAGCAAGACCAAAAGCCTTATCAATCAATGCTTTAATATAGGAAGATATATTGCCACTATTAGAGAAGCTAACATGAACCCTAGTGTTCCATAATGTAAAAATTGTTGGAAATAGGAACATGCCACTATGTCTTGCAGAATTCAAGAATCTAAGTGCATCAAATGCAATAGTTTACATAAATCCAAAAACCATCATCAATTTGGTTGGTATTGCAAAGCCAATAAAAAAAACCAACCCACCATGCCTCAAAACAAAAAAAGGCAAATTGTGCCTGCATGTCTTCAAGTATTCTAATTGTCATGGAGATCACTAGGCAGATTCTAATCTATGTCTGTTCTGGAAACATAGGTTTAACTGAGAATAGCACAACAAAAAGTATATCAAGATCTGTGAAAACAGGACAAAATCAATTTGCTCAGTTGTAAATGGGATCTTACAATGATTTGTAGTATTTTAAAACTTTTTTCTCAAAACATTCACAAAAACAGTCTGATTGTTAATACCATTCTAGAAACTCAAGCATATTTTGATATCATATTCATTCAAAAACCTCTGTGGTCAACTATACATACCATTCCAAGCTCCACTAATAGTGAAGGAGAAGAACTAGATGGCATTCCTCATCATTCCAACTGGCTCACTTTTGCCAGAACCCCAACAGATCAGCTGGACTCTCCATGAGTTTTAACATATACTAACATTTGTATTTCTTGACTTTGTTTTTCTTTGTGAAATGACATTTTAATCAGAGACATTTCATGTGTTTCTTTTTTCAATCAGGAATCTATCTTTTTCTGATTAACATTTATTCAGACTCATCTCAATTGGCCTTAAAGTATCTTAAGGATACTAAGACTAATATTCATAATGTTATCATTATGACAGGTAATTTTAACATTAGAGACAGTCTATAGGATTCAAATTTTCCTTTTCATTCTGTTTATAGTGATATTCTTTTTGATATAGCAGATTCATTTTTTCTAGCCATTTCTAAACCTACTGAGAATTTTCCTACTAGGTTTTTAGACAATGATCAGAACTCAAACTCAGTTTTAGATCTTGTTTTCCTCCAATCCTCTTCTTTGGAATTCAATTGTCATCATATCCATCCAGAATGGAGGCTTTCGTCTAACCATGCTCCAATTACTGTCAACATACCTATCAGTGATAAAATTATTTCAACTAAACAATGATCACTAATCAAAGGAAGTGATAAAGAAAACTGATTCATTGAAGATCTTATTCAATTTATCAAAAACTTGAATACTACATCTATCCACAATGCTGAATCTTTAGAGGAGGTTGTTCGATACCTAGCAATCAAAATTAAAGACATATGGTTCAAACATTCAAAAATAGTCAATATAACAAGACATTCTAAAGCATGGTGGAATAAAGATTATAGTCATACATTAAACAAATATCGATAGACATGTAGTCTAGAAAATTGGAAGGACTTCAAAAACATAATCAAAAAATCCAAGTATACCTTCTTTGATGACAAGATAGACAAAATCACAAACAAGAAGTGTGGCCTATGGAAGCTTATGAATTGGGTCAAGAAATGCAAACTCCCAGCAGTAGAAGCCATTCAATATAAAGGATATCTGTGTATTGTGTTATGGGATGCTTGAATACTAACAATTTTCTTTTTCTTTTCTTTTACTTTTCTGATTTTATATTGATTTTATTTTCTCATTTCTTTTATTTTTCTTTTGGACAATGAAGAGGCATGTGACACCACAGTCACATGACAGGTCACATGATGTGACATCATAGGCCTAGAACATAGCGGAAGGATCTGAAAGATGACGATAGGGCACATGTATACAACATGGTAGCCTTGAGTAGGGAATAAGGTGAACATGAGGTTGTAGCATGAACAATAGGGCAGGCTTAATTATTGGTAGCACAGACCAAGCATGTTTTGTATATAAGGGACTCTAATTTAGCAGAGACTCCTTGTCAAGTTCTCTTGTGCTTTTCCCCACTTGATTGCTTAACTGAGAGCTTTACCACTTGTGTTATCATTAGACCCTGCATCTAGTGGTTGCCACAACATATTGAACTAGAAAATCTATGGAATACTCTTCATAGTTTTTTCAATTTTGCTCAAGTGAGAGAAGTTGATATCTATTTTCTAGACAAAATTCCAGACAAGACTACAACTGAGTGGAATCCATTTTCCAAGCAAGAACTTACTAATGCAATTAAAAAATGCAATAATTTGTCTGCTCCAAGTCCGGATAAATTAACATGGAGCCATGTCAAATCTATCATCAGAAACAAAGACTATATTTGCAAATTCATCAATATCACTAATACCTGTATAGATTTGGGAC
>Ga0157368_1001051_pt1 | contig 12079 bp, 16 predicted proteins | sample AttbisABBM3_FD_113146 | JGI IMG/M metagenome (GOLD analysis project Ga0157368, IMG submission 113146) | Fungus gardens microbial communities from leaf cutter ant in Botucatu, State of São Paulo, Brazil - Atta bisphaerica ABBM3 | ecosystem: Host-associated > Fungi > Mycelium > Unclassified ...
GATACATTGATCCATCTTCAACAAAGTGGAATGTTTATTTAACAGCCTACAGTTGACTGGGTGACTTCTGAGTTACTAGAGTGGTTCCTAAGATTGCTAGGACCTCTTATTCATCAAGGTAATATTACAAAATCTTTCACACACACAGTCTTTTGATTCAGGGTGCAGATTTCCATAGTAGCTGTAGTTATAGTCCGTAGTCGTCGCAGTCCACAGTCCATAGTAGTCACAAATGGACCATGATTGAGTAATATATAAATATAGGACTAGAGTAGTAATTCCCCAGACTTAGTCTGGTCTGTTAAACATCTCTTGTTCCAATCAGAGGCTTGGGATTTGTAACAAAAAACCAGACATCACCTTCGCGAATTTTCCCATGCACTAGGTGGAACATAGAGCATGTTGGAAATGCCTCTGGCGACAAGAGTCCTCCCAAAATACTAATCCCCAGAGACTATCTCATAACACTATTGGTGTTCTAGAACATTTAGACTATACCACGGAACCCCCATCAATCTGTTCTAGTACGATGAATCACGAGACAGAAACTGCAAAAAAGGAAGTCATTAACTAACCTAGTATGTAGGGTCTCTATCTGTACTTGATACAAGATCCATCTTCTCGAACAGGCTAGTCCAATCTCTACAAGAAATTAATACTACCTCACTTCAACTTGCTTGAGTGGAGCAGGGACTGCTTAACGACAGAGTAGGAGAATCAAGAAACGAAAAGAAAATAAAAGTGAGTATGAGTGGGGGAGACTAATGCGCGCTCCGGTTCGTTGAAGAGACTCGTAAGCAGGCAGACACGCGTAGTATAGGGTTATAAACGAGCAAGGTGCTAATCCCAATAGGTCAGCAACGCCGACTCGGTTCGACTTTGACGTTCCAGTTGGCATGATCAAGTGTTCCGGATGAGGATAGAAGAACACGCAGAAAGAACCTACAAACGACCGATTATATCAATTCAAAAAGCCACTCTCAAGTTGATTCAGAAGCAATTCAATAATGAGACGGTAAGTAGAAGGATTGTTTATATACATCATGAATCATCATTTGAGGTAAGCAGAGCGTAAATGAAATCGGCAGGTCGTAAAATGTCAATCAATTAGCAGGAGATAACGATTCTTCAAGCTCCTCCTTTACTGCCTTCCAACCCTCCTCCGTAAGATTGGCATACCCAGCAGAATAGTCTCTCTCAAAGTATTTAGGCATAAACCTGCAAATCGCTGCCATGAACATTTTCGCAAGTAAAAGGACTATAGACTAATACTCACTCAACCCCTTTCCGTTTTCTCTCCGCTGCTTCATTCCGTTGTCGTTGTTCAATCACATGCTTTTCTTTCGTAGCCTCAGAATACTCTTTCTTCATCAATTTATCTGTAACGTTCCTCCAAAGATTCCTACTTTCATTCGGTAATTGTTTTTCTAGTGGTCGTACCTGTTTTGGTATCACTTGCAACGTCGTTAAATCAATCAATGTCGCATATTCGGTATCAGAGTGGGGGAGGTCAGTGCGTGAAGCACCATGTGGTGGTATATAGGGGGTTGATAGGCGTTCATGTGAAGGCAAAGGCAAAGAAGCAGATGAAGAGATGACGTTCGGGTATGGACCTGCTCTTCGCCAGCGTATGTGGCCGCGCCATGAGCCATCAAAGACGGCAACAACGCGTTCGGCAGGAACATGCTTCACTTTGGTCCATTCCTTGTGCTCAGTTTCGTTCTCTTGGAATGTATGAATGACTCCTTCAACCAGGAAGCGGGCTTTGCCGAGCCAGGACTGGGGAGAGAGACCCAGTGTTAATCTAACAAAGGCCCATACTACTACTCACCTCCTCTTTATACTCTATGATAGCTCTGAGTTTCTGCCCAGACTTTCCTCCAGTGCATGTGATTATGGTCGATTCGCTAACTGTGATGTAGAAACATCCCCTGAAAAGGCCATTGATGGATGCTGCAGGATGTGTGATATGATATCTTTCGCCTTCCCCGAAGCCGCCTGTCACGTTGATGAAGATCCCCTGATTCAAATGACCTGAGAAGACTTTGACGGTCGTCCCAGAAACCTTGGCCGAAATCTGATCGATCCCGGATAGCTCGATGTGGCGTTGAGGACAAGAGACATAATATGCAGAGACGGGAGGGTGGTGGGATACTTGCTCTGTGACGAAAACAACGCGTAGACGCTCGTGATTGGAATTGCCAAGGCTGAGGTTAGACATTTGGGCTGACACGTTGGCCTCAACGGACTGAGGTGGAGATGAGGCGGGTGTTGGTGATATGACCTTGGAGAATGCACTGAAGCCACTCCGAGTGCTCTTAGAACTTCCCCCACTCTTGATGCTCGCTGTTTCAGAGGTATTCGAGGGAGCATCAATGGTGGGGATAACGGGGCTGACCGTTTGACCATCTGGATAGACGACGGGCGAGACATCCCAGTGGGCACGAAAGTGCTCTCCAAGGACTGAGTTGTAGGGTTTGCAGACTTTTCCGTGCTGTAGGGCACGAGTTGAGCAAGCGGCACGGACATCCTGCAGTATGACGTACTACGTGTCTGAGGTCCTTGGTGAAGGCGAACCTCACGGCGGCGAGCATACGTTCGAATGGAAATTCAGCATCATTGATACTAGTAGAGGATGAGGTCTGGGATAAGAACACCTGGATGCTTTACACTCAACGCAGCAAAATAATCTGGACGATCGAGGTAATGCCAGTATTCCAAATTAGGAATTGGCTCCAGAAGTGACGCTGGCAAGGACAGCCGCCTGCGAGGACCACCATGAGTCCCAGGAAGGCTGCAGTTTGAACCATAACACATACATGGAAGCGATGTCTTTGACGCCCAAACACTTCTTGACCAACTGGACAATCATCTTGAGCTTGCCACCCTCGCCAGTGTCGCCGGAATCTGGCATGGAAACAAGGGAGGCAGGAGTGTCATCATCATCGACGACGACATGGTCTTGATCGCTGTGGGACATGGGTGCAGGGAAGGATGATGATGATGGAGGTCTGAATCAAAGCCAAGGTGATGGCAGCGTTACTAGCCGAAGAGCGTTCCTCCACGTGAATAGGATTAGTCTGTAATCCTGACTTGGATTTTCTGAGCGCTGCGGTATTTCTGCACCCAAAAGAAAGTCAATAATGTTACTACCGGTGATGACGTCATACACACTCGCTTACATTTCTCTCTGCCATGGTGATTATAATATAATGTTATACTGATAACGGACACACTGTGCATCGATACACGTGCGTTGTTATGTCATGCTGAAGTGAGTCATCTCTCCAAATGTGGTGGCGAGATTGTCTACTTAAGCCCTAGGAAGGTGGTTTGCACGCTCTTAAAATGTCAACCACAGACGAGGAACGCCGTCAAGTCCTTGCCAGTGGAAAATATGATAGTGTCATTCAAAGTCTTCGTGATGCTCTCGAAAATAAAGCTGCCATACACGAGCCTTGGACTTCGGGCGTCGTGACTCTCCCACAGTCCGAAAATACCCTCTTCTACGAACAACAAGATGGTACCCCAAGGTTTGCACTTTCAATCTTAAGCGTAGGCTTCGTCTCTCACCATGGCCGTGCACCATGATAGCTCCCTTAAATTGGGTTCAATCACAGAGACACAAGCCCATGATCTGAGTTGTGCATGCTCCCCCGCCACTTTTGGCCGCAATAATCAAGATGTCCTGGATGAAAGCTATCGCAAAGCCGGAAAGCTGGATGCTGGCAAGTTCTCCTGGCCTTTTACTCCTGCTAATCATGGCGACTTCACCGTCCGATTGATTTCCGGCCTTTTCCCATCCAATTCCCTCCACAAGGGAATCCGTTTCGAATTATACAAACTCAATGTGTACGGTAAGACGTTCTCGACCAATCTTCCACTGCGGTGTTTCACTGACATATATACTGCTAGGGGAGGGATCGTTCTTTAAAACCCACCAGGACACCCCTCGCAGTGAGGACATGTTCGGATCCCTCGTCTGCCTCCTTCCGAGTCCACATGAGGGTGGCAACCTCCTTCTCAGACACCGCAACCATGAGTTCACATTCGACGGTCAAGCGCTCCTGCATGGAACCCCCCCAGGTTCAATTGCCTGGGTGGCTTTTTTCGGCGATGTCGAACATGAAGTCGCCTATGTCACGTCTGGTCATCGTATCACCATTACATTCAACCTCTATTTTGATTCCACTTTTGGAGGCCCTATTCCTCAGGCCACGTCTGAACATCTATTCAAATCGGCGCTCAAGAAATTGATTGATGATCCTCTTCTCTCATCGGTTCATCCTTATCTCGGTTTTGGCCTCGACTATGCTTATCCGTACAAGAAGGCGGTCTTGGACCCGAGGTCGATCAATCTCAAGGGTATTGATGCAACGCTCATCCGGATCTTCAATGAACTAGGAATTGAGTACGATTTCTACCTCCTCTACCGCGAGGGCGAATATGAAGATGGCTGTCCTCTTCGTATCTTGTCGAAAAATATCTTGGATGGAAAATACCTAGAATCAGGGTGCAACTACGATCGACTTCTAAGCACATCGTTTGTTGTTTCCAATCCGATTGTCAGGGACCCGCAGAACCCACTCCACAAAGAGCCTGGGACAAGTCAATGGGAATACGTTGTCGATAAGCATCTGCAAGAACCATGGCACCCACGTATGGATGTTGAGTGGGTGACAAAGCCTCAAGAAGACAATTTGGATCGTTCGGTTGCAATGATTCACGGTAATGAGGCATTTCCTGGTTTCTTTTACCATTTTCTTTGCGTTGTTGCGAAAATTTCCGAACCCGACAATGAAGGTGTGGAAGAGCTTGATTATTACAGATATTCAGATCCAGACATGGAAACTACCGACCCCTTTTAAATTATCGTGAATTAAAGCAGTGGATTGAAAACTAAATGGTAGCATGAGCGGCAGAGGCTAGCTAGTAGTTTATTTCAGAAAATGGATATATTAACTCAGGGAAATTCAGAGACCATGTCATGTCTGGCCATTGCAATTTGATTCCAATTTTGGAGGCCCTATTCCTATTCAAATGAGATGATCCTCTTCTATCCTCAGTTCTCGGTTTTGGCCTCGAAACTGAACTTTATCAACCTCCAGGGTGGTGATGCAACACTCATCCGGATCCTCAATGAACTGGACTAGGGGTTGACTACCGTTTCCACAGGTAATGAGGTAACTTTGAAGTATACCATCATATCTACGTTGTTGCAAGGTGAAGATGAATATCTAGATTTAGATTCAGATTAGGGTAATTGATCATCAGCCTTTTGTAACATTCCAACATTCCAACAAACAACGTTGTTACAATGTTGTCGTCCAGGATCTTTCTTGTTAGTCATTATGTCCGAGTAAATCCAAGCAGCTGGTCAGGAGCAGTCTGAGTAGTGGAAGCCAGCTGATTCGTCTCTAACACTAACATTTAGAGGGAGAGTGTTCCACGTTGAAGCTAAGGAAACTAAGTTTCCCTGCCTAGAAGTGCCTGAGCTTCACACTAACGTACGTCAAGTAAGTGACGATTTGCAATCAAACCAAGTTCGAATTAAGCTTCATGAAAACCCATTTCCTTACTGGTAGAGAATCCACTCACCACGGTAAATAATGTCAGAAGAATGGGAGAAAAAATACTAGTACTGTACTACTACATGACAAGTTTCTAAAATTCCATTTCTAGCTAGCTTCCTCCTGGAGAGATTTGTCGGTGTCCTCCGTTCCAGCAAAGGGTATCATGCCAATGAGAACGACGTTGAAGAAAAGATGAGGATCGAGTGAGATAAGAAAGCAGACATGGCATTTTTCATGGTCCGACGACACGAGGCTTCAGACCGCTGGCGATGGACTATCGGGATGCCGTAGATCATTCCTGAGCAAGGTTTGTAGTATGATGAATTTATCCTTTCTTCATATTCATCCAGTCCATCCAACACGATAATTCCACATAGCTCTGAGAGATGACAATTGATGGTGCCCTTACGCGCCTTTGGTGATGTCTCGGACTTGGATAGGGGCTATGATTCATAATATGTTCACATAATATGTTCACCTTCAGGCTGATTCACCAACTCCCACATATGCTCAGACCTCAGGACTTACACTTACTTACTCCACAACCAGATCATGCAAGACGGACTCTTGAATCCTGAGCAAGCTGCCGAAGAAGAATTTTTCGAAATTGTCGTCTTGGGTGCTGGTACGATATCATCGTAGGAAATTCTTTCATTTTCTCACAATTTGTGTGTCAGGCGTCGTTGGCTTGACCACAGCACTTGAGCTTCAACAGCGCGGGAAGGGGAAATACAGGGTGACGGTTGTTGCAGATGCATTTCCAGGAGATCCTGGCACCGGTGTCAAGTATACCAGTCAATGGGCAGTACGTGCAACAACTTCGGCTCGCGGAGCTTGATTCTCATTCTCCTCAGGGAGCTCACCACGTCTACAACACTCGAGATCGGAACAAATACCCCAACGACGAATTGTATCGTATGTTTGTTCGTCTTTCTCTCACCGGGTCCACTGACTGTTCCGCACATACAGACTTTGAAAAAGACACGCTCAAGACACTGTGGCAGCTATCTGAGTCAAACACAGAAACAGAAGAATGTTTTCTCCGCATACCACAAACAGAGTATTTCTACTATGATCGTGTAACGGGGCACACACCTGGCCCAGATCCTTTGGAAGAAATGCCTTTCGTACGTTGCTTCTTCCAGCGTTCGCCATCGCCAGCTTTTATCACCGTCTCTACTGACCTTCTTTCATTCAGTACCAACCCATCCCACGCGACAAACTCCCTCCCCACGCGATTGCAGGCTGTACATTCCAAACCCTTTCCATCGATACGCCTATCTACCTCAACTGGCTTTTCACACGTTTTATCGGTTTAGGTGGGCGTACTGTACGCGGACATGTTCAGCACCTCGGCCAGATCACAGAGGGTGGTATTGGCATCTTTTGCGACCGTTATACTGCAAATGCAGTAGCTAAGTATGGTATTCACACACTTGGACTTTCCGGACATCCTACTTCCTCATCTTTGCCCATCCCTCAAGACCATAAAGACCAGATTCCCACTCCAGCAGAACTCGTCCATCGTTCAGTTGACAAGATTCATGAAAGAAGAAAGTCCGGAAAAGTGGATGCTGTGGTTGTGTGTACCGGTCTGTCGACGCGTGCGCTGGGTGGGGTCGAAGATTTGACTGTATATCCATTGAGGGGTCAAACGGTGATAATCCGTGCTCCCTGGGTTAGATTTGGTACCACTGAAAGTGGAGGAAAGGATGAAAAGGGGGAAGAAATTGTGACGTACGTGATTCCAAGGCGAAGCAGTGATGTGTGTGTGAATCTGTTGCTTATGATTACGCCCTCTGAGTAATTTAATTGTAGGTGATTGTCGGTGGAACGAGAGTCGCTGACGACTGGTACGCCATGTCTCTTCTACCTTCGCTGATTCAGGCTGATCACACTTCATAGGTATCCCCATCCGCGTGAAGAAACAACCACAGCTATCCTTGCTCGCGCGCTTAAGCTTTGCCCGCAACTTGCTCCACCGGAAGTTCGAGCAATACGCGAACCCACCATCAACGACGTCCTATCACATGTCGTTGGCGAAGGTTGTGGACTTCGACCTGGTAGAAAAGGTGGTATCAGAATTGAAAGTGAGTGGTGGAGTGACAGGGGTAAAATTTTGCCACGAGGGGAGATGGACGAGTCAGGGAACAAAGTCTTGGTTGTGTATAATTATGGGTGCGTATAGTTGCAGGACATGGGTATCTACCTTGCTGATGTGATTTGTTGTCTAGACACGCAGGGTATGGGTATCAAACCTCGTGGGGCACTGCGAGGAAGGCGTCTGATTTATTAGAGGAGGGTTTTCGAAGTATCTGAATACATAAGCCGCTTTGACGTCGTGCGGAGTCGCGACCCATTAGTGATTTATATTCGGCAGCTTGACCCATCATTTCTTGATAAAGCACAGGAGCGCAGAAGTCATGATCAAGTCGTGGAAAGGGACTTTTGGGGATCCTGGTTCTCTCGGCTCATTTTCATAGAGTATGAGTTACCTACCTACCACCTTTGAGCTTGGGGCTGAAAAACCTGCGCTCAAATTCACTTGGCTGATTGTCCGCTATCATGGTGGATGTATGCTCTATCCTCTCTCTCCACGCAGAATATTGTGCGTTTTTTTTCCCAGCTAGCAAGCTTCATAATGTTACTTCGAAGCAGAAAATATGTATTCCGCCTTTGCGAAGGTCGAGAATTTGTCAAGCTCAACGACTCAAAGTCGGAGGAACCCAGCATTTTTCTTAAAATGTATTAAAGCGAGGTCCCTCACAATGACTGGGCTAGGCTAGTCTATCTATTCCCAGGAGCTACGGATAAGGTTCGCAGCTCTCTCAGCGATCACATACGTCGCAACCTGAGTGTGGGCGCACGGCACAAATGGCTGGAGACCAAACTGTCCAGCTCTGGTAGGTCATTTGTGAGTAGAAAAATACATACCATGACTGAAGCATCGACAATTCTTAACCTGTTGACATTCTTAACACAGAGATCAGGGTTAACTACACCCCAATTCCCATCTTTGGGTTACATCGAGGCAGTCCCAACGGGATGTAACCCAGACACTGTGATATTTCGCAAGTACCTATCGACCTCAGCATCCGTTGTCACATTGGTAAATGGACCAATTATGCTAGTAATGACGTCTCGGAACACAGGTGCCTTCGAGAAAGCAAGAGCACTTTTGAAAGCTTCGCGAGCAGCTACAATGTCGAATCCCGCTGTCAAAAACCCGAGGTCGATCATGGGCACGTCGAACGGATCATTCGACTCAATGGATATAGTTCCACCTGAGGTATTTTGGGATTTATTTTCCATGAAAACTTATGCGAGTTGACCTACGAGAAGCGGGACTGACGAGGAGAATGTATACGCTGTATGCAGAGGGCGAAAACTTCAAATTCAACTGTTATTTGTCCCCAATTTCATAAAATAATATACTTACTGCTCCGACGATAAACTCGAGATGTGCAGAGTTAGGGCACCCAAGACTTTCGGTGATATTTTCCGCTACGCGCGTCCAGGCAATTGGGCCAAATGGCGTGTACTCCACGTAAGGTCCGGTCCTATTTTCATTCCAGATCTCTAAAGCTTCCGCTTGCACCGCTGGGTCAATAAACAAACTGGTCATCACGTAAGTAGATTGATCAATCACAACAATTCGTGACTCACTTTCCCCAAGCACCGAAATCCAGAGAGTTCGGTGCCGCGTTGAACGAGACGAAGAAAAATGGGTGGTCTGTGAGACTACGCCCAACACTGGGGTTGTCCTTTATGCCAAGGTCCTCGAGTTCCTGCGCATTAGCGATGCCGGAGTGCAAAAGAATGAGAGGGGAACCGATGGTTCCACAGGATAAGATGACTTCTTTGGAGGCCGTAATATTGAGAGGACTTGACGTGTCAGAGTTACGAACCTCGACGGTACGAATCGTTAGGTTTTCTGTGTCGGCGGTTGAGAGGACGCGGGTGACACGAGTATTGGTGACAATGTGGAGGTTTTTGCGACTTCTTGTGTCGTCGTCCAGGTTCGTTGTAGCGGCACTACTTCGCGTCTCATCATGTCCTATCGTAGATTGCAGCCAGCCTGTCAGTAAATGAGTACCATCGCATACACCCGATCGTATAGGATGGAAAGACAGACCCAGGCCAAGTGGTGTACCAGAATTCATGTCTATGTTGTACTGGAAGTCCCTACCCAATTGTTCACTTGCTTGTATTGCCAGATTGTCAATCTGAGAATGGGGAAAGCCAGATCGTGTCACAGGCATTTGTCCAGTGGCACTATGCACCGCCGGGTCGTACTGGCCTGTAATATTATGATTGTCTGCAGGGTCCTCAAATTTCTCGTTCTGAGGGTATTCTGAGTAGGTATGACTATTTAGAAACTGAGTCATACTAACCTTTCGGAGGTATTGTTGAATATTATCCCAATTCCATCCAGGATCTCCGCTGTATTCTGCGAACCGATCGTAGTCCGAAGAAGAGCCTCGCGTATAGATCATACCGTCTGTTTTGAAGTATATAAATGCAGGTTTGACATTGGACAGAACGAATACTCACTGACGGAACTACTTCCACCAAGAATATGACCTCGTTGTATAGGCACAGAGCGATTGTTGAGACCCAACTGAGGAGTGGAAATGTATTTCCAATCATAACGCGTATCCGCGATTCCTAGTTGAAGCCCAGGAACTATAGAGCTAATCACATTCACGTTTCTGTCCATATGTGTGATCACGAGTAACTTGTTTACATAGTGGCGAACTCACGTTGGTCCTGCTTCATGAAGAAGTACATTGAATTGAGGGTATTCTGTCAATCTGCTCGAAGGACTGATCCTGCTGTACAGCCTGCGAAGTTGAAAGTGTCAGTACTGCAGTATTCATAATCGAGACAGGAAAATACCTCCAACGATGATAAAATCCCATCAACAGTCGGTAAATCGTCTACTTGATCATATGTAGCAGATAAGCTGTAGGACTAGTGACGACCGCCAGGCTGAGAAACATCATCAGAAATCCAAGAGGAAGTACCTTCTAAACACTGCACTCATGCCGTAACGGTAGGCTTCCAAATGGCTTGCTTGGCTCGATGAAACACTTGCAGAGTCACCAACGAAGCGTAGCACATGCCATGCGAAGATGTGCACCGAGCCTGCCGAGAATGACGTCTATCAAAGCCCTTGGTTCGTAGTTGCCGAGAGAGATGTGGTAAGAATACTTTATGAGACAATAATTTCGCCCGAGGGTGGATATGGTTTTGGATCATGCTTTATTCTTTGACTAGAACCCGATAGGAAGATAGAATCACAGACGGAGCGATCCAGGAATATGAATATGGGGACAACGTCAAAATCACATCTGTTCTTAATTCTACTAACACAATCGCTACTGCCTAATCACATTATCAAATCCATGTTGGAGTCATGGATAACTTGTCAATGTATGACCAGCCTAATGCTGAGGCTCTTTGGGCTTACTTATGGACTCTTATAAGAATATCTGGTTCAATGTCAGTCTTTACCAACTGCCAGAGAATAGTTATATTTCAAATTTCCAGTGATTAGGACTTTGCTCCTCAGATTGCTGAGCTTAATTCCTCTTATATGAGACTCTATGAGAACAACTATGATATCCCTCTTTCATTACAGTAAACTCCTTGACTTAGTCTACCCAACTTATGCAAACTATCCTTAAATGTGACAACATAATCCCATGTACTAATACAATGGTTGCAATGGAGGACTTTGTAGCCTCAAAAGAGATTAATTATGCATGCATGGCTTTAAGTCAAAATAAATTTGTTCTGCCTGACTTGTCTATTGCTGTGAATCTCTCTAAATATGAAAAGGCACTATGTTTTTTATGTAAGGGTAAAAAAGCACCTTATGCCAGCTTTTATAAAGATGAATGGTTCTTAGACTCTGGTGCCTCCACCCACTTTACTCCATTTGAGTCTGACTTTGTTGATATGACTCTGAGTAATTATGGTCAAGTTGAGACTGCAAACATTACTATTTATAGTTGTTTTCAGCACTGTTCTGATTGAACATGAAATATTTGATTCTGCAAAAAGAACCACTAAAGTTGCTGTGTCAAAACTATGGCCAGTATATTGTGTTTCTGATATATAGATGTGTCTTCTCTACCAGACAAATTCTTTAGTCTGGATTGAGGATGGAAGATGACAAAAGTAGTTTCACTTTTTGTGATAAGTCTGGTAATGCTGTTCTATTGGCTACTCCCAATCTTTGGGGGAACATCTAGATTGTAAGGACTTGGATTCTCAAGTATGATGTCCCCAATCTTGTAAGTCTTGCAACAAGGCACCTAGATCTTGAAACTTTGCACTACTGTTTTGGATCTGATGAGATCATGCATCAATCATGTTGTTATAAGACGAGTGTGTGGACAGACTTTGGCTAGGGTTAGGGTTAGCCGGACATAGATAAGATAGTATTTTATTAGTCTACAACAGATGGAGAGCACATGACCTGGAAGTCATGTGATAGA
>Ga0157368_1001053_pt1 | contig 12077 bp, 6 predicted proteins | sample AttbisABBM3_FD_113146 | JGI IMG/M metagenome (GOLD analysis project Ga0157368, IMG submission 113146) | Fungus gardens microbial communities from leaf cutter ant in Botucatu, State of São Paulo, Brazil - Atta bisphaerica ABBM3 | ecosystem: Host-associated > Fungi > Mycelium > Unclassified ...
TAGTGCAAGCTATATCATGAATGATGATCCCTGTCGCATGTGGATGTATGGTGTACGTGTTTCCTTGAATGAACATGGACTGCACCTGTGCTCACCAGTTCCTAGATTACAATCGAGGACAACGAGATGTCACTGTGGTACTTCTCACGTTCTCACTCTGTCAAGTCGGCGGCTTTTGACTGGACTCAGGTGCGTCATGACCCACATGAATGCTCGTTGTCTCACAACCTTGGCAGAGGCTCGATGATTTCATCCGGGTTTTTGTTTCGTTTCTGTATGCCACGAAGGATGAAATGGGTTTCGACCCCACTGTAAGGCGTGTCATGTTCCAGAATAGCATGTGCTACGTGTACCAAATCGATGGCAGGTTCTTTCGGACGATCAGTCCCCTCTTCCGTGGGCGAATTCTCTGCATCACTGGAAGGAAGACACGGGTTTGGGAGGCTGTTGAGGTTTCTGGAACATCAGAGGAGGAAGTTGGGAAGGAGAAGAATGGGGGCAAGCGCTATGCTGTGAAGGATGTGTGGCTGGATAAGGATTCACACACAGAGGGAGATAATCTCAACAAGATATTTGCTGCTCTGGATGATGTGGACGTGGGTCACTACACATGGGACGGTCCCACCAGCGTCAACACGACTAACGATGAGAGTCTCAAGAGCATTATTACCCGTGTCCTCCGCGACAGGCAATATAATCGATATTTCATGGGCATCAAGTGCGACCAACGAGGCAAGCTTACAAAGGAACGTGCTCAAGGAGCTGATCCGGATTCCAAGATATTCATTACAGAGCCAGTGCAAGAGCCACCGGCCAAGACAGGGAAACAGACAGTCTCAGGTTCCACGCAACTCACAGCGAGCTCAAACTACTCAGGGAGGGCAGGAAGCACGCCTTTGCCCGCCGTGCGTCTGCCTCCCCGCGACTACAAAGCCAAGTTCCAATATCGACTGGTGTATGAAGATGTTGGCAAGCCACTTGACAAGGCACCCAACCTCAAGTTGTTTTCCAAGGGAATCCGTGATGCTTGTATCGGTGCGTCTTGTGGCTGTTCGACAGATGGCTAGTGGTGCTTACTGTCTTGTAGCCCTTATATTGATGTTGCTGGCAAAGTGGGTGCATCGTGATATCAGCGTGGGGAACATCATACTGGTGGAGGATGAATCCGGCCAGTGGACTGGAAGGGTCAGTGATCTGGAATATGCGCGGGTGTTTGATAGCACGCCAAGTGGCCATAAGGATCCGAAGACGGTAAGTTGGATTCCTCGATGTGTTGCCTTTGCCGTCGTTAATTTCCTGCAGGGCACCCCATTTTTTATGCCCTGGGAAGTCCATTCACGCAGGAGGTTGAGACCGAAGCCTCCCCCATATGACGAAAACTCTTTCCCTAGTACTGCAGAACTTCAATTGGCTAGCTCTTCTGTTGCGGAAAATGATGCCGAGGAGCAGTGGCCCCCATTCTATCGGTACGACTACGACCTCGAGTCCTTGTGGTGGATCCTCCTGTGGACCTGCCTATTCCGTGTCGACACATCTTCCATCCCAGCATATGATCTTGGTGTTCGGATTTTCAATTACACTTCACAACCAAGTCCAGATAGGACTCATGTTATGCAGATCCCATATAATAAGATGATTCAACGGTCTCTCCCTCCTCAACTCAAGACACTTGTTCCATCCATTCAACTCTTACATCACTGGTTATATATCAAGTATGCCAGCGCTCCTATCAATGTGAACGGCTATTTGGATATCCATCGGAAATTTTGGCATCTATTGAAGGAAATGCAGGAATGTGTTGATCAGATTTGTGACATTGAGCTTTCTAATCTTAACTGAGCATGTGGCAAGGATGAAGTAGGTAAAGTAGACAGATAGGGTGAATCGAGGACATTAATGTATGAACAGTCACTGAGTGGATGTGGGAAATTCACTGACCACATTTTGATTGGTATTTTACAACAGCTATTATTTTATAGCAAGCCACTGCCTGAATTAGCTAATCTCTGTGTGGGGAAAATTATATTTTCAGCTACCCATAGCATGAGAAATGTATAATTGTGTGTTTTGCATCTGATAAATGAAGGCTCAAAGATATTGATATCTTGCAACTAAATAAGTATACTATAATGATATATATTTCTGTGAAACCCTTTCCATTGTCTTTTATCTTTGTTGTTTTCATGAAATAAAGAATATCTTTGCATTTATAGTTAGGTTAAACCTTATTGCCATCTACTAGAAGCAAATAGTCAGAAACTTATACACTATATAACTCAGAAAGACACTACAGAAGTAGGTTTTGTTTAGCTTAATGTTATCAAGCTCTTGAGTTTGGTTTTACTAGCTAGATACATTCTTAGATATCAACATGTTTATCTATATTCAAAACCTTTTCTTTTGTTTCCTAGCCAACTTCTACAATATTTGGATGTTTGACCCAGATTTACAAAAAAAATACTTTCTAATACTGAAGTATATTATAACCTCAGACTAAGCTTAGGTTGCAACTCAGACAAAGACTTGAGATAAAGGATAAGGGGAAAGTGCAATTGGTAAAGCATAAAGATACAATAGTATGTCTATGCTACTTATACAATAAGTCCATAAAGGAATTGTTCACAATATATAATATAAATGAGTCATATAACATGAGAACTGAGCAATGAATCAATGCCTACTATATGAGATGCTGACTGAGATAACTTCAGTGCAGCCAATTATACTGTTATCATCCTTAACCCTAGTCCATGCTGAATCTATATAGTATCAATCATAACAGAGTAGATCTTATTATATGTAAACTCAGCTATTAATAGTCACTTAGCCTAATAATCTTGTTAATAACTGATATACAAATATAAGTTATTGATCAATTTCTTGATCTATGCATTCTGTTTGTTTATTTGCTTAAAGAAAAATATTACATATTATAGTAGTGTATAGACTGTTCCATGATAGTATATATAATAGAAATATAGTAGGAACTTTTTAATTGTGTTTTCTTATAAATCCCACTTGAGTGTTGTTATAACAGTAGAACTTGACTATTTTCTTAGTAATATCCTAACTTCAAGATCTCACTATTCTCTGATTTTCTATTTATTCTTTGTATATGGTAAATATGACTAATTGCTACAATCTACTTATAGCCAGATCCTATACTGAAGAGATTAGTAGCTAATTACTAAAAGATTAGTTATAAATAGTAAGAATTAAATCTAGGCCTGTGTTGTAACTTAGTTCCAAGTACTAGATAAAAATATAACCAGTGTATGAGATAGTATACAAGAACTCAGTAGAGTTTCTAGTACAATCTAGTCTACTTTATATTGTTACAACTCAAGATTTAGTAATAAGTTAAAGAAAGAATCTTATATAGGGTTTATATAAGAGAACTTGATAAAATTCTAAGTACAAAGTATCTATCTTATAACTAATAGTCTATGCTACACTAAACCTAGCCTATCCTAAAGAGTATATATTAGCTATAAGGTTAATATTGAACATGTTTATAGCATTATTGTTCCAGAACCTTTTATATTCTTTTGTATAACATATGACTGTATGACTGTTAATATGACATCACACTAATTCTAATCCTAGGTTCAAAATAAGAAATAAATGGAAAATAAAGAGAAAAATAAGAAAGATATAAAGGAAAAACAAAGTCCATCATCTTTAACTCTAATATATATACAAGACCATGATTTATGTATATCTATATACATCTTACTTTAAAATATAACGAATAATATTTTAAGACTTTCCACAACTAGTTATCTGACTATGTGATAGTGGCATATGACTCATATCTATTTAGCTAATCTACAAAAAGGAGAAGGAGATACTAAAATATTCAAGAGAACAAGAAAAGAAAAAATAAAACTGTATTTAAATTATATTATATAATATTTTAGTAGCATACTTGTATCTTTCACATATTAATTTTATACTAAAGACTTTTTTATAGCCTGAAAAAGAAATAAAATCTATGTCTTAATAAGAGTTCTTAGAGTAAAATTTCTATTCTTGAGACAATCATATATAACTTTATTAGAGTAGTAATCTGACAAAATAAGAGTACAGATAATAGATAAGAGAACCTAACAATCTTAGGAATTTGTTAGGACAACTGAGTAAAGTCTGTAGAGTTATACAAAGTTTATAATCTTTAGGAAGAATCTAAGTTATATTATCTATATAAGAAATAAAATAGAATATATCTTCAGAAAAAACCTAAGAGAATAGAATTGGGTCTTCTGAAGATAGCAACTATTATAAATACTCTGTAGTCCATTATAATATAGTGGAATAGTGCTAATGTAATTATAGAATGATAAGAACCAGATATTAAAATCAGAGTGCAGATAACAGTTATAAAGTCTTAGAAGCCTTATTAATCACTCTGATAGCTTAATAATTATCCAGCAAACTGTAGACAACTGTTGTTATGCCAGAAAATGCTTTTTTGCAAAAACATATAATTTTCTAAGGTTTTTGAGTATATAAGATCTCTTTGAAAGCATTATCAAGAAGATCTTACACTTCTAGATGATGCCTCAGATCCTCTCAAGCAAACAGTAGTCAAGGGTCAGTGTGGTAGCTATTAACCAAACCATATTTCAAGTCTCTAGGAACAAGAAATGTTACTCACAAATGACTAGCTATAAATTGTAGGCACTCATAAAAGGGTTTTACTGAGTTACACATGTTCAAATAATCAAATAAGATAGGTACTTATCAGATTAGAAGCTGACAGAGTCCAGAATAAAGAAATAGGAAGGAGTAACTATAGAAATAGAAGAAGAAAGAATGGAATAAGCTCTCATGAACAAAGATCAATCATTGGATTAATGTTAGGTTACAGATGAAGGAACAGCCATGTGGTCATAAGGTATTAGAGAGCTTTATTATAGTTTTAGATTTCATTCTCTGTTTTATTCTTTGTATTTTTAGAATAATATATAAACCATGAGTGAAGGGAGTAAAAGAGAGAACCCCCATTTAAATACTCCTACTTGAGACCAGTTTGAACTTCTATCTTATTGAGTGAGCATCATTAGTACCTGCTATCACTTTTAGACAAGTTTTGGAGAGTTATAGCAGTCTGAGAAAGGCTAGCAAGATGAGTATCAGTTAGTATCTTTAGTTATAAGGTTTGACTTGAGAGGTGTCTTTGGAATACATTACTTGGGATAAATAGTGTTGTTGGAGGCTCTTAAGAAGCTTTGCAATATGTTTACTAGATTTTCCAAAGAAGCTTGTTACATAGTGTAAGATTCACTGTTTAGAAGTATACTAGCTAGGGAAAACATTTATGAGTAGATGATATTTGTATATTTTTTTGAATATCCTTCCTGACTTTATCCTTTTACATTTATGAGAGCTCTTTTAAGAGTTTTATATATTATAATTAGTTTCTATTATTGTTTTGATATCTTCTATTGATTGCTAATACTAATATAATCCTCTTTGAATTCTTTAACACACAGTTAAGGGCTAGTTGTTAGAATGATAAATGATAGACTTAACTTTTTTATTTTGGACTTAGGTGGAAGATGTGATATGATATCACATGTGACACAAAAAAGGATATAGAAAATTCTAGAACAAGAAACATTATATAGTATAATAATAACATATTGGCCTTATGAAAAGTATATATACTTTAGGATAGGTTAGTTGTAGTATGTACACAAACTATCTTGTACTTGGAATTCTATCAAGCTCTTTTGTGTTATTCAATATAAGAGTTGTATTTTTTCTCTACTCAAGGACTTAAGTTATAACATTAGTGTTGCATAGTTCTTGTAGCATCCTAGTCTAACCTCTTATCTGCTTAACTACTATTAATATTATTTTTCTAGTCTCTTCTCCTAGATTCTAAGCCTATAACATCATGTCATATGATGGTTCATGTGACCATGGTCATATGCCTCTTCATCATCCAAGAAATAAAAGAAAAAGAGGAATCAAATCAAAGAAAATAGATAAAAGGAAAAGAAAATCAAAAATAAAATATAAAAATTCAAGTATACCATGATACATAATTGACATCAATCATTGTATAAATCAAGTTTGACCAGCCTTTGACATTCTAAACAAAGAACTTTCTTCCAATTTTTGACTAGTAAATACTTTTTCCAATTGTTTTTCCTGAAATATAATGAAATGTAAAGATGCTAAAGCAAGAACTATTCATCTCAACAATCTCAATAATATCTACCAAGATTCCTCTAATAGTCCTGACACTATATTTATTATATCTGATGTAAGTGTTAAAATATCATAAAAATTGTTATTGTCACCAATACTATTCTAGCAGCCAAGAAAATTTTTAATTTATCCTATCATTTATATCAGCTTTACTTTATTGCTATAAGCCTGCTGCTTACCTAAGTTCCTATAATCAGCATAAATACTGCTAGTTGGCTGAAAAGTATAAGCTTTTAGTTAAATTGTCTTTTAGTATAATTAGTTTAGCACTGGCAGTCCAGCTATATTACAATTATTATCCCAAGTGACCTTAGAAAGTTCTTCAACAAGAGCCTTAATAATATCATCACTTTCTGAAATTGTCTGAGCAATAATAAATAGCTCTCTCATTTACTAGTTAATAAGAAGTTGAAATCCCACAGAATGAGTCCTATTTTACCTAACAAGACATTGTAGGACTTGAGCAGAAAAGAAGAATGAAATTCAATCATAAAAAAGTGACAGATGTATTTTCAAGCTTCTAATTACAAAGGAAATTTTTTTCTTAATCTAAACAATAATGATAGCAATTTTATTTGTCTATCATATTATAAAGACAGAGCATGACTGAAATATTTTAACATTTTCAACTCTCTGTGCACATATATCACTAGACTCATAATCAACCATACTCCTATTAGTGAATATAAGATTTTTCTCTAATAAACTGACTGCATGTCCATACAGCAACTCTCTTATCAAAATAAGACACCACACTTTATATAATTGTAAATAGTATTCAAAGTTATAGAACTCAAAGTAAGAGTCTCTCAATATTATATTTTAAGACTTAGAGTTAAGTTAAAAGAAAAATCTTATATAGGAATTACATATAAAGTTCTAACTACAAAGTGTCTATCTCATATATACTTGGCTAATAGTCCATACTACACTAACCTAGCCTACTCTAACTGGTATCTTTCCATTCTTTACTAATAAGAGATATCATCTGAGTATAATATTATGTTCTTTCAAACCCATGACTTTGTCATAGATCTCCTTTTTGATTACTTTGATTCTTTCAATTACTTTCCATTATGAAACCCGATTATATATTTTATAAACCAGCTAAACTCAGTCTTTGAGAATATTAAAGAATATTTTTCTCAAACATAATACCTTATCCTTTATATTCTTTCAGCAATCAGAACTATATATATCACATATCCATATATCTTTATTTTATCAAGATAAATTAAATAGCAAATAAAAGTATCATTGCAGTAAAAGTAGATGGCCATCAGAATGAAGTTAGATTTATTTTCTCTCTTAACCAATATTTCATTAACTCGTTAGATCAAACTTGTCTCTTGAATGAGCATACAGTTTTGATTATCAGTTTGATCTTCTGAATAAACTTCCATAATAATGAGAGATATACCTATTATAGCCAAGAAAAAACCACTCTTTAGATTATATGAAGATAATATTCTCTTATAACTTATCTAAAGGTTTACAAGCCATTTAGCCCATTTAGTCATGTTATTATATAAAAAGACCTTAAGTTGTTCCTATCTAAAAAAAGTAAATGCTCCACTTACAAGCCATATTCCAATACATAATCCAGATTCTCAAAGTAGCTTATATAATAACATGTGAAGCAATTGAAAAACAATCTATAAATCTCAAACTTTTTCTAGTTTCAACCAAGAAGTTTATAGTTTCTTTTAATATTGTAATAAGCAACATATAGACCATCTCAATTTTATAACAATATTCCTTGCTAAGTATGTTTGGATTATATAATTTTGTGAAATCTTTGCCTAAGATCTATATAAGTTCATTCTTAGACTTGAGTAAAATTCAGTATCTAATAAGACTTAGACTCAAACTAACACTTACATTAGAATGTACTAGTTGTTTTCTCTTTGTCTTAGAAATAGGTCAAGTAATCAACATTTGCTACATCCTCTTTCTTTCTACAAATGTGGATATAGGATAAAATTGGTTTATCAAAGTTATTTACATTCATTATAATAATAAAGTCTTTGAGTTCTTTATAGAAGTCATGTTACTGAGAAATTGTATATTATAACTTAGGTCTTAGAGATAAGACAAAAGCATACTATTGTATTAAGTAATACAAAAGAACTCAACAGAGTTTCAAATATAAGCTAGTCTACTCTATATACTACAGACTATAGTCTATGCATACACTACAACTAACCTACTCTAAAGTCTATATACTTTCTATAAGACTAATATGTTACTGCCATATTATATACATCATTTATTCTAGAATCTTTTATATTCTTCTCTTCTATTATGTGATTATATGACTGTAACCATGATATGTATAACATTATATCACACTTCTTTACCTAAGTCTAAGATAAAATAAATAAATAAAATGAAAATGTGAAAGAAAAATAAGATAAAATATATTCTTTGTTTTCAACTCTGACATTGTAACAGCTTTTCTATACTCACTGAACAAAGCTATAGTTTATTGATATATTAAGATAATAAAATTATACATTTATTAAACAGTTATATCTTATTTTCAGAAAGCTTGAGACTTATTACTATTTCTACATTAGTATGTTAGATAGTCTTATAGCAACTACTAATTAAAACAGTAACAATACATTAAGTAAGAATCTTATAAGAATCACAAGAGAATTCAACAAGAAGTCTCCAATAATTTCTATACTCTAATTGTCATATCCTATGTTCCAATCTTATCTCTTCTAATTCACAAATAACCACTACTCCTTATCTACACTCTCCAACCTCTTCTAGTATGAATCAAACTTGTCTATTCCATTTGCTAGCCTAAGATAACTCTATGAAACTCCATTTCTTGAGATCTAAGAATTACTAATAATTAGAGTAACTTGCTTAGTAATTACATTTCAGATAGCTACACTGGGTATACTAACTAGTATATAATCTGGTAGTTTACACTGTGATAATCATCCTGAAAATCAACTAAAACTAGCATCCCTCTTCCAGTATTAACAATAACACTACCACAAAATAGACTACTTATTTGTTTGTGATATCTAAATCTTGGATATACTTTTAGAGGTTTAGAAGTGATTTAGAAGTTTAATAATGATAACAATAATAATTAATATCAATATAGATATCAATGATAATGAAAGATAATGAATAATAATAATTGATGAAGATTGATGTTGTTAAGTTTGAGGTCTAATCTTCAGATACAGAGATATATATACAAAAGAGTGATATTCTATGCACAAGCTATTGTCAGAGATGCAAAGCTTGGATGCTAGCTTTTTTATTTAATTCTCTTTTCTTTTTCTTTTCTTTTATCCTTTTATTACAAAGAACTTAGGGTTAGGGTTAGGTAACATCATGATCACTCTGTCACACATCAGTCACATCATATAAAATGGTCACAGTAATAGTCACAAGTCATAGGATCACATGAAAGGATGTAAAAAGTTCTAGAGAATAATATTATACAATATATAATACATATGTTGACCTTGAGGTGAACACATAGTCTTTAGGGTAGGCTAGAGAAGTAGTAGCACAGACCATCTAGTTTCATATATAAGATAGATTAGTTTGTACAGAGCTCTCTATCAAGTTCTCTTGTGTAAACCTTATATAAGGTTCTTTTGTTTAACCTACTCTAAGATCTTGTGATTGTAATAGCTATTTCCATATCTGATGGGGGCTGTCATCTGTCATAGAAAATGTTAGACTAATTATAAAAGGTAACTAATTATGTCATTACATTGATATACTTGTATCTCTATGAATACTTATTACTATAGAATATACTATATATCATCAGTAATAATTTGATGAGTACTTTCCAATACAAGTTCAATTGTGTGGATCTATCCAGCTATTTATGAAATAATAGCCAATGAAACCTTTACAGCTACTGATGGCTTAATATGTTGGTTATTTGTTGCTGCTTTTGTATTATGACTTAGATTCAAAGAGTTAAGACAAAAGACTATCCTTATATTGAGTAATATAAGAGAACTCAATAAAGTTCCTAGTATAGACTACTCTACCTTATATACACTTGGTTCCTGGTCTGTGCTATGTAGTATCTAGCCTACCCTAATGTCCATATATTATCTATAAGACCAATATGCTTTTGCTATATTATATAATATTATCTGTTCCAAAAGCTTCTATAACCTTTTCTTCATCACATGATCTTGTGACTGTGACCATGACATAATGTGACCATTATGTGACAGTATTGTGTGACATGTGACATCATGCTCCATCCTAACCCTAAATAAAATAGAAACAAAAATAAAATAAAAAGGAAAAAGAAAAGTTGAGTTAAGTCTACTATCTTTAATTCTAACACCATGCTACTCTAAATCTAGTCTATCCTAAAGAATACATTATCTATAAGATTAACATATAGTAAACATGCTATATAATATCATTGTTCTAGAACTTTCTATATTCTTTTATGTGATACATGATTGTGTAACTGTGATTTTGACATGTGATGGATATGTAACAGTTATATATGACATTATGCTAACCTCTAATCTTAAGTTTAAAATAAGAAAATTACTATAAGAATGAGAAATAAAATGAAAATAGAGTTCACTGTCTCTGATAACATAGTCTATGCTATCCTTAAATAACCCTACTTTAAAGTTTATGTATACACTATGAGATAAACATATCATAAATATATATCTTGACATTATTCCTTCTAGTTCTTTCTTCAACATTCTAGACCTATGACATCATGTCATGTGCCTTTTCATCATCCAAGAAAGAAGAAAGAGAAAAATAAAAATAAAGATCAAAATAAATAAATAAAATAAAATAAAATATAAGGGTCTAACCATATCATGACACATCACTCTTTCTCTTTTACCACCATCTTGAATGGTAGTGCCTATAAGAGAATTAGCGAATATAACTCAGTCTACTACTGCTATAGCTAATATTTCTAACAACTTGACTCCTAACTCAGATATCAACATGGTTATTGATCCAGAAGACAATATATACAACATTGGCAACAGTTTTGAAGAGAAAAGAGGTTGCTCCCTGTCATTCAGTATGCATAAACTCAAATCCCCTTCAATCTCTTCAAGCAAATGCTCTAAAGACTATCATATACATGTTAAAAGAAACAGTAACAGGATGGACAAGGATGAGCCTGTCAGTTCCATTGGCAGTGTCAAGGTAGAGTATGCATCCCAGGGGGGACAGAAAGATCAGGTCAGTAAAGTAACTGATACAACTAATGATACAGTACAATAATGTGTCCCAAGTGAGGATCCAGCCTTAAACTTGACATCTGGCAATAATGTGTTCAACATTAATTTGAACTACGACATTAATCAAGCATTGGACCCAGAAGAGTGGGACAGTGACTTTTGTGCTATCTCATTGTATGGGGCTATGGAACATTTGGTGTTAGATGTTAAGAACATCAAAAATTCCCTTTGAAGAATGGAAAAATACATCAGGGATAAGTCAATTGACAGTAACCCTAACAACATCAAGGATCTGGAAGGTGTTGGTAAGGCAGTATAGGAGTTCTTATCTTCCATTTACAATTCACATTGGGATGGTCTATATATAGACAACACTAACACTACCTTTAGAAACAAGGTAAGTTCCAAATTCACCCCTCAAGTTCCCAAGAACTCAAATGTCAACAACAAAGATAAAGATATGTTAAAAATCTAATGAAGTCCCTAAACTCAAGGGTATAGGTGAAGCCACCTGGAAACTTATTTCTGCCATCTACAGTTCAGGATGAAATTTGCTTATTGCTGACAAGGATAACAATTCTTTCAGACAAAAAGTATTTTTCAAATATACACTAAAGGTAAATCTAATGAAGA
>Ga0157368_1001054_pt1 | contig 12066 bp, 7 predicted proteins | sample AttbisABBM3_FD_113146 | JGI IMG/M metagenome (GOLD analysis project Ga0157368, IMG submission 113146) | Fungus gardens microbial communities from leaf cutter ant in Botucatu, State of São Paulo, Brazil - Atta bisphaerica ABBM3 | ecosystem: Host-associated > Fungi > Mycelium > Unclassified ...
GAGAGGCTGACCACCGAGAAGGAAATCTGGAAGACTCGTGCTCTGACGCTTAGGTCCATCCTTCACAAGCACGGCATACCCTGTCCCGACTTCGACGACTAGTCTAGTTCGTCACCGATAGTGACAATTTTCGAACTTGATCCATCCTCCCGATTCAATCAGTTTCATTCACACTAATTGTGTGTATTATAACCGATTCTTGGGTGCCCGTGATGATATCTGTGCCAGTGAGTATCCTGTTTCGCTACTGCTGGGGTCATACATGCTGATTCTGCTTGCTCACTCCTATAGCAACCTCCGGCTCCCATATGATAGACTTCTTTCGGTCATAGGAGGTGGAAACACTTTCGTGATCCAAGTACTACCTTTACATTCGACATTATCGTCTGGCCTAGAAGTACAGAGTGGAGATGACAGATGTTAGATGCTTCTAAAGTGGACATGGACTTTTTCTTTTTTATGTGTATAATGTTAGTTCGAACTTGATGAGGTTGGCTAGATAAAGGTTACCATCTTGTATATATCACTAATTTACACCATGAGATATGAGGATAGTCAAAATTTTATTTCAATGGACGTAATCGTTTGCGTGGAGTTGCCCACGCCGGTTCCGGTTGCTGGCAGTTCCGGAAAACGGCTCAGCAGATAACCGGCATTTTGCTCGGCTTTTCGATTAATATTTCTTAAAGAAAGTCGACGCTTACTTCCAGAAAGTAGGCACAACTACCACAGTCTGCCATCGAGCCCCGTGTAATAAATAAAAGCAGGCACAACAATACTGGAGGTCTCGAGATTAAGTTTATCGAACCCCTAATAAACAATGCAGATTAAAGCTGTGTCTCGCACTGCCACTATTTCTGAGATTGATCTATATGTCTACACATTTGTGATTCATGAAAGCAATTACCGGAGAGAGTGACACAGAGGCTGGGGGGTCTTTCAGGTGGCTTGATTGATGGAAGAGATTTTTGGGGATCACATTGAAAGATGGTTCCGTACTGGAAAAGGGCTCAATATCGTTAGCTAGTTTTATTCATTGAAATTCTCCTTTGTGTTGATTCCTTTTTTGTTCCTTATTACTCTATCCCTCGCGGAAAGCTTATACCCATCAAAATACTTATATGCATAATCGATTGGAAGTCTCTGCAGTTCTCATGTGAGCCCAGTTTATTGCTGTAGAAACACTCATTCGCGTGCCTGACTATGGATACGCATCTACAGTAAGCCATTTCTACGCTACGGCTGTGGCCAATCATTCTCTCCCCCATCTAAAAACATAATTACATCGAGGTAGATATGTCGAGGAGTTCATATAATAGTACATCATGCTGCAGTTATCTATATTTTCATGCCTCGAAATCCTAACAAAGATGGGCAGCTCGGGAACTCTCCCTCAATTCCTTGTCCATATAGTAGTCAAGGTCGGCGTGAAGCGTGACCATATGGTATTCCAGATTTGTAGGAAAAGAAGAACAGTTTCGATGACGATCCCGAACATTTGAAGTTCAACTGAATGTTCCTAAGTGAGGTGAGGCCATACAAAGACACTTCAGCACTAAAATTAATGTAGAGATGACTTAGACTCTGGAAATCGGATTGTGGAGGGAACGGTGGAAGAAATCTCCAGCAAATGGAAAGCCGAGGGAGATTTGGAATGGATTGAGTGCGGAAACGGGATGAAATAGTAGCATTAGACAGAATACAGAGGGACCAAACACTTCAGGTTCGGGCACAAAGAGGGAGTACTTTGGCCAGCCGTGCATCGTCGGTCAGGAACCGTTACTCAGGCGTGATCAATTATATTGACGAGTTTTAGGACATCTCGAATAACTACCCATTTTATAGGAGGAAAACTAGGTGACTAGACAGTCAGAGCCAGAGAGGCGAGTCGAAAGAAAATGACTCACGCTAGGGCCTTCAATATATGCACTTTTGAGGAAAAATAAATAAATGATATATTCACTTGACTATCGAGTCGGCATATCCGTGAAACGCAACACCCTGGTTTATAAGCTGGAGATATTATTTCAGAGGCTGGTCATGCGGGAGGAACAGATGCTCACAAAGGCAAAGTGCACAATAATGAAAACTCAGGTATGAGAGCATGGCCGCGACCGCGTTGGATTAGGGATCAGTAGGTAGACCTCTATCAGGTTTGATTATTGACAGGATAGCCTCTTACGGTTTCTGGACCTGAAATGATATTCAATCACAAATCAAAGGTGTGTGTGTTGGCGTTCATAATCGAGGTTTGATTGAATTCCGACCTTTTCCACGTCTTAAATGCGTGTCGACAGAGGTGTGTTTGTTTGTTTGTTTGTTGTTAGCTCATCAAATCTCAAGCTGTTTAGATGGGTGTGCGTTAACTAAACGTCAACCGTGTTGACCTGGAGCCGCTATTCTAATTTTACTATGTTGGACATAATTTGAAGTTGTAAAATATAACATACACAGTAAGAACCAAATTTATTGTTGCATCTACAGTCCACGACGTTTAAGGACCGCTCTTGCCTCCGTTGAGAAATCAGGACTGTATCCCGGCAGATGTGCCCAGGGCTCGATGACATCATCCATCCTACAGAGAAAGTGCATATACCGGTCACCCCTACCCACATGCGATTGATTGGGCCGATTAGCTCGCAGAGATACCCACTCCAATATGACCCTCGGGTCGTAACGACCTGTTTCGACGTCCTCAAGAAACTGACGGGCTCGGGCGCCGCCCCCCAGCCTCTCGTACGTTGAACGGCGGAGGCTGGATCGAAGCCATACTATGCAACATTCCACAGTCGAAGGAAGATGAGGAGCCACTTGCTTGGTGATCGTCTCAAAGTGAGCTTCAAGCTCATCCGCACTCTGGATTGCCGATAGGCAGTCCAACCGGAAGTACTTGAGGCTTTGAAGTGAAGAGAGTCCAGACCAAGACACTTCGTTGCTATAGTTCACGTCAAGATGGGTTAGACCTTGGAAAATCGGCATATGGAAGGAGCGGTTGTCAGGAGGAAACGATCTCCAACAAATAGAAAGGCGTCGGAGATGTGGGAGGGACAAGCCATTTGACGCGAAAAGTAGATGCAGTATTTTTTGATTGGTAGCATTAGACGGAGTCCAGAGGGCCAGACTCTTGAGCTCCGAGCACAAAGGCAGAAGTTCTTTGGCTACCAATGCATCATCGACCAAGAGTCGATGGACGTATTTTGGATGTACATTGAGTTCATATCCCCTTCGAACCATGGACAGTAGCTCGTGGCTGTTATGGCGAATTCCGCTGACCCACGGGTCGGCATGTCTGTAAAAAGCAATACTCTGATATGCCAGAGGTTCTATCCTGGAGCGATTATCACAGAACCTGGTCGTTTGGGAGGGGAATAGGCGCTTACCAAGACCTGACTAGGGCAGACACAAGGGTCAAGTTCCATGCGTCCCCGTTGCTCTCTTCGAAGGCTGCCTCAAATATGAGACGCCTGATCTCCAAGGGAAGTCGGTTGAAATAGTGAAAACTCGGGGAAGTGCTCATGGTCGCAAGTGTGTTGACTGAGGGATTGGTGGGCAGGGATTAAGTGAGAGAGACAGTGCACCCCAGAGGCCATTATAAAAGATTTCCAAGGGTCGTGAAACACTCCACTACGTCTTCGGTTGTTGGTGGGTCGTCCCTGTGCCGAGGGGCTTGGCGTTAATTGAACAATACCAGAATTATTATCAAACGAAGAATGGTCTAGGGGAATTTATGATTCACCGGAATATCGCAGATTTGTAGATTTCCCACACAAACCGTTGATGTATCTATTTCTGTACCGTCAGGTCGACCTTCATTTCTGGAATTTTCACTGGACCTAAAACACAAAACAACCTGGCAAGCTTCTGGCACATATGAATATCAAGCTGTTCAAGAGATCAGGCGCCTGCTCGCCATGGAAATCAAAGACCACTACAAATGTCAAATGTTAGTCGATGTAGTGTAGCCCGCAAAATCGGAGTTTGATTCAATCTTGAACTCTAATCCTGAACCCTATTTCACATTTCTGAGGCATCTTGGATCGCGCAGTCGTCCGTTCAACAAGCAGCGCAACAATCTGAGTGTCCAAGTTTTCCTCCCTGTGAGATCGCAAATATGACCTTGCCCTGCCCTTCCGTATTCTATATATAAATTTTGAGGAAAAACAATTGTGAAATTGTGTGGTCAACGTCTGATCGGTGACTAATGATGGTAGTGTTCGGATCACCTCTGGACCACTACGACCACTACTTTCGTGCATTCGCTAAGCACTCTCCTATATGTATGTATGATCTGTAAAGCCCCTCCGCTCTTATGTCGTAAACGACAGGCTAATCGTATTCTCTACTCGATGAAAGATGGCTCAAGTGTGAGTGCTACAGAAAGCCTATCGCCAGGATTTATTGCTTCAGATGTTCTATACATTGAGAAAAGCGTCTTGCATTTCCAGAATATGACAAGGAGGAAAGATCAAGTGATTATTTTAAAAAAACGACCTTGGCTATCACGTTGCATACAAGAACAACATCCCTTTTTTCCCGGTATCTCTTCGTGATCACTTGACTTGAGCATAGTCGAATTTTTCAAGGATGCGTGTTATGAGGTGTTCTTCATCCTTATTAGCCTACCCATCGTAGGCACTCGTAATGGTGAAATTATGTTCATGAATTATGAGGCGAGCGACATAACCATCACAGGGTCGCAGCAGCCGAAATCATGGACCGTATCCGCGTGGACTAGACCACTTAGATATCTTTGGAGTGAGTCACTGATTTTTATTGTCTTGTTCTGAGACATAGTCGAAATTCTTCCCTCTTCGTTTCTCACCTCAATCGCGTTCCAATATCAGGAGCTTACTGAATATATTGCAAGCTTTGTGGCTACGCAATACGATGAGATCAAGATGTGTTCATAGTTTATTTTGTTGTACAACGTGACATATTCGGTTGGCCATTTCCGTAGAGCTGGGGTGAGCTCAGTTAATTGATAGTTAATTGATGTGCTCGAGCTACTATGTATCTACAATACACTATTTTTATAGATATAAACTCTTAGACATACTCCGATCCAGACAAAATCGACTAATGAAAATCGCAATATAAAATACACTTCCATATTCGTATTTGGCTGGGCGGAGTTGGCAGGCCTCCTGATTCATATACGAAGAGCAGGAAACTCCAATATTCCAGATCTGTCGAGGCCACAGCCGTGACAAACAGCACCGATATCTGGAGTCCAACCAGAGAAACTTCATGAAGCAAGGAGAGGCTTGGCCTTTCTACTTTGCCGCTAGATTTATTCCGCTACCCAATTTTCAGAAGCCTCATGCATCTTTTACTCCTGATAAACAGGGTTAGATTGGTGGGTGTGATAGGAGAATACAATGTAGTGTGAATGGCACGGATGAAGGTCAGAGGGCTAGACTGAGTTTTATGGCCAGCTGTGTATCGTAGGAGGGATTTTCGTGTTCATATTGCCTTTGAAGTCTGGATACTGGCATATTACAACGTACTCCTTCAGTTATCAACTCGGCATTTTTGTGGAGCACAATGTCCTGATTTATCAGAAGCCTGGAGATATTACTTCAGGGGCTGGCCATGTGGAGGGAGCAAACTAGCCAAGACCTGGCTTCTCAGGGAGCCATACTGCTTTCCGGTTAATTGGTAACAGCTTGAGGGAGGAGACAGTGTACTCTGAAGTCTCGAAGCCGGTCGCTGCTTATTTGCATATATTTGGTGCGGCAGCTCGGAAAACATATCGCGAGTCTTGTGACTAGGCAGAATGTGGGCAAGAAGCATTTGTCTGCGACCGGCGTCTTATCTGATCTCTTCATACAGAGCTATGTCTGCTGTTGTCTACCCCTTTGATCCCTCCGCTGCATCGACTACGGTTGCCAGTGTCGACCCTCGGGCTCTCTGGAAGTCTACCCCCTCCGGTGACAAGCCTCCTAAAGTAGGTACCACCAGGACCTTCTTCAACATTCCTCAGGACAAGACCACTACTATCACTTCTCTCGGCGACAAGTTTTCCCAGAAAAAGGGAGATGAGAGAACTGAACTAGTCCGAAAATCCATTGGCGCTGGTATAAAAGAGCTCAAAAACTACGACGGTGTCAATGAAGTTTCGGTTGAGGCTTCATCCGACCCTCATGCCGCTGGTATTTTGTCCGCCGTTTGAGCTTGCAGTATTGTTGGTTGACTACCCGTGACTAGCCGTTGCTGCCTACCTGGCGCAATATAAATTCTCGTTGAAGACATCACCTGCGTCGCGCTTCAATCCAAATCTCACGGAGCCGATTCCAGAAAGGTTCAGTATTACGCCCTTGGAACAGTCCAAGGAATGGAACTCTGGTGTCCTCTATGCAGAAGCTCAAAACTTGGCTCGCACTGCAAGTTCGAATTTTGTTTGTTGTGTCATCATCTCGTTAAACTTGTGACTGGATAGCTTGCGGAACTCCCGGCTAATATGATGACTCCAACAGTATGTACTCTTTTGGTCGCCTCTATTCCGGTCTTTATGCCGTAGTGCAGATCTTCACGGAACGCATCAAGAAGGAGCTTGAAGGTGTTCCAAATGTCGAGATCTTTGTCCGCGATGAGGGTTTGTATTCTCTTTTAAACCTGAGCACGTGTTGATGCAATAACAGCTTGGGCTCAGGAAAAGAACATGGTGTGTTGTGTCTGATGCATCTGTGCACATTTTATTTAGATCTTCGCTGCAGAACACCTTCCTTTCGGTCACGCATGGAACATCTGAACCTGCCAAGATCCTTGAAATGTAGGTTTGAATATTTACCCGGGAAATCTAGACTCATTATTGGTAGACATTACAAGGGTGCTGCAGATAAGTCTGCCCCACCTGTCGCCTTCGTTGGCAAGGGTATTACCTTTGATTCGGGAGGGATCAGTTTGAAGCCTGGTGCTGTCGGTTGATCATTTTCGAAACTCTAGTTTCTGTGCGTTGACGAATACGTCCTCCTTAGGGTATGAAATTGATGCGAGGCGACATGGGTATGTCTTATGTTCATTCGACGCAACGACTGCTCTCATCGTTCAAGGTGGTGCTGCCGCTGTTGCCTCGGCTGCTGTTGCAATCGCCAAGCTGAAACTCCCGTGAGTTTGAGATCCAGTACCATCTGCCAAAACTCGCTCAAGATGTTTTCAGTGCCAACTTGGTTGTTGTTACACCACTGACTGAGAATATGCCTGGACCCAGCGCCACGAAACCTGGAGATATGTAGGTATCTTGACCTGACAAAGGGCAATGGTGCTTTGACACGCAGCATTTTAGTGTCTACGCCATGAACGGCAAGTCTGTTGAAATTGATAACACTGATGCCGAGGGTCGTCTTGTCCTTGCTGGTGCGCTCGCACTTCCCCAATTTGTCCGCGTTTTCTAAGCTTGGGACCATTCATAGATGCCATTTATTACGCTATCACTGAGTACAGTCCCCATACTCTCATTGACGTCGCAACTTTGACTGGGTAGGTAGCTTTTGTCAGTCAGCTTCGTTGGATTTAACAGATCTATTCTAGTGCTTGTGTGATTGCTCTTGGAGAGGTTTATTCTGCTGTATACTCCGTATATTCAAACTGTCACTCTCAATAAAGACAGCGAAACTGATCATATTCCATCAGACTTCGGATAAGCTTTGGGAACAGCTTCACGCTGCCGGGGAGGCTGAATACGACCGATTCTGGCGTATGCCGCTCGATGACGACTACCTTCCTCAGATACATGGCTCTAACGCCGATCTCCAAAATGTATGCAGCATTTATGATGACTTGCCTTTTTGACGTGTCTTTTCGTGATTAGACTGGTGGACGCCCTGCTGGTAGCATTACTGCCGCTCTCTTCCTCAAAGCTTTTGCGGAGGGTGCTGAGCCCAAAGATGACTCACCGGCAACTCTGAACTGGGCACACCTTGACATTGCTGGTACTATGGAAGCCACGCGCTCTTCCTCTTATCAGGAGAAGGGTATGACCGGTCGTCCTGTCCGGTAGGTCGCTATTGATGGTTCACAATGTTTGTATGTTTGACATTTGTGTCTAGCGCTCTCATCGAATACATTCGCCGTCTTCCCAATGCTTGAGTGATCAGCAAGAGAACATAGCAGCCATAATTGGCAAAGTCAGAGTATTATAGACTGTGATGTGTAGCTATGTTATGCCAACTATCGGGATGTTGTTACGACTTTACTATGATCTGTGCACCGGGATGTATCCAGGATCATATATGACTCGAAAGACTGATTCGGATTTGGACTCCATTGATGACCATTGATGACTTTCCGAGTCCATTCGCACAGAGGCCTGGATTATTTCGTATCAATCAGTCAAAAGTTCTGGGAGAGTCAACGGACCAATGGCATTGGGGATGTCAGCGTGATATCTACAATTTCGACATTTCAACAGGAACGAAAAGTATGGTCATGACATGTTACTGAGGGTAGTCTGAACGGATGTCGGACTAGAGGACAAAAACCATTAACAGAATTGTTGATGACTATGATGAGACCATACACCAAAATTAAGGAAAGGGTGTTGTTAGGAAAAATAGAGTGACTGCTATGCTACAGTAGCATAGGAGTAACTGAACAACTTGTCGCACATTCATCAGACGTAATACTCAAAGGTTCTGATAAGCAAAGCTGAGTGAGTGTACAAAGTACTGGGTTATAATCCTGGTATCAAACATAGTTCATCTATTGTCATCTATGTATGCTTTGGATAAGGTGTAATAGATGGAGATCAAGTACCTAAGAATGGCCACCTCTAGGTGTATTATCGGTACCTGGACCCTCATACTGTCCTGATTTCTGGATTCGAGCAAAATTGACTGTCGAGAATCGCAGCCGGGATAAGAAAACAGCACCACAGAAATCTTGTGAACAAATAATAAAATGTATTACATAATCCACGTGATGCCTGAGGACCACTGACCAATATTAATATTCCACACACACTACCATGGGCCTTCTACTCTCTCTCCCCATTGCCACTGGGATCGGTTCTATAGCATCCTCATGCTTGGCAGGACTTGTTTTCTGCTGCACTTCGACCGCCGGTGAGCTCTTGTCGCGAACTTATCTTCACCCATGAAATGCGTTCCTATATATCCAGCTTCCATGTTCTTCAAGTCATGTAACTGCAACTCTTCTATTGCAACACGCATCGGATTTGCTGTGAAAAAATTTCTTTTTAAAGTCTCTCGCGCTGATTAGCATGCTTTCGTCCAGATCATTTTCTCTTTAAATTCGATTCTTGCCTGGCTGATGAAGTCGGACTTGGTTGTCAAACAAATCGAGAAGTGGAGCTTCGACTACATCAAGATGAAATGTGACGGAGAAAGTTGTTATGGAGTTCTTGCGGTCTGTTATGCTTGATTTTCTCTCAACCCCCGTAAAGGCTCATGTAATACTAGGTGCATCGAATTTGTTTTGCCCTCGCTCTCTTTCATTTTTTCCTCAGCAGCTTGTTGGTGGGAGTCAAGGACACACGGGACAGACGAGCGGCAATTCAGAACGGGTGAGCTTCCTTGCCTTTTCTAACCTATCATCATTGACGGAAATGCAGTTGGTGGGGACCGAAGGTTCTGGTTTGGCTAGTCCTCGTATTCATATCTTTCGTCATTCCCAACGGATTCTTCATTTTCTGGGGAGATTATGTTGCATTGATAGGTGCAACAATCTTCATTCTACTTGGCCTCGTTCTCCTGGTTGACTTTGCACATTCGTGGTCTGAGACGTGCCTCGAGAACTGGGAGAACTCATCTTCTTCAAACTTATGGCAATGGGTCCTCATCAGCTCGACTGGCCTTATGTATGCCTTCACAATAACTCTTACTGGCTTATTGTACGGCTATTTCGCGGGATCAGGCTGTACCCTGAATCAGTTTTTCATCACATTCAACCTCATATTTTGTGTCGCAATCACTATCATGTGTGTACACCCACTTGTACAAGAGTTCAACCCTCGGTCTGGCCTTGCGCAGTCTGCGATGGTTGCAGCTTACTGCACCTATCTTATCGTATCCGCTATCACCAACCACACTCACGAGTCGATCAAGTCTTGTAATCCACTTCGTGATGGTGCAGGAGCAGAGGGTGCTCGGAGTGCTGTTGTTTTGGTTGGCGGCGTCTTCACATTTTTAGCTATTGCATACTCCACAACCCGGGCTGCGACACAAAGTCGGGCACTTGTTGGTCAAAAGAAACATGGTGGCCATATCCAACTGAGTGAGGAAGGTCCCTCGGAAATGAACTTCGTCACGACTCAGCCTGGGAGGACTCAGACTCCTCGGTACCAAGCAATGTTAGCGGCTGTAGAAGCAGGGTATGTCGTCTATAATTTTCGCAGCGTCTCACGAGCCTTACCATTCTCTCAAGTGCTATTCCAGAATCCGCTTTGTATGAAGAACAGGTGTTTGGTGATGAAGACGGTGAACTCCAAGGTGAAGAACGAGACGATGAGAAGACTGGTACTCGTTACAATGTGTGTCCACTTTTATGATTTTCTATTTTCTTCTTTCACGCATTACTCATCCACGTTTAGTATTCGTGGTTCCACGTCATCTTTGCTGGAGGTGCCATGTATGTTGCTATGCTTCTCACGGATTGGTATGTCCATCGAGATTTCCTTCATCCCTTCACCTCACCATTCTTTGTGCTTCCTAGGAATGTCGTCTCCAAGCATCCCATTGACAATCCTGCGGACCCCAACCAAGATGTCTACATTGGTAGATCTGAGGTAGCCATGTGGATGCGTGTGGTTTCCAGCTGGGCTTGTATGTTACTGTATATGTGGAGCTTGTGGGCACCTGTTTTGATGCCCGACAGGTTTGCTGATCAGTAGGAGTCTATGTTATTCGGCTCCGGGTCTATTTAGATTACCAGCAGAAACAGAACGTTACTGCATTAAGCGACGGTATTGGTGCAATATAAATGTTTCTGCGCTTTCTGCCTCGAATGACAGTGAGGGCACAATGTGAGAACATGAGCACATTCATAGATAGCATGCATACCATTGCGACCATTCCTTTCTGTTATATAGTGGCTGAGGATAAGTTTGTTTTTTTCTTGAGCATAAATTATTTTTACAGTATTGATACTCAATGGTTTACTTAATGGTGAGTTAATCAGTTTGTTGATTAGTAATTATGTCTTAGTTGTATTGTGGCAACTACTGGATATGATGTTCTTACATGTTAGGTGCAGTTCACACTTAGAAGTAGATGTTGCATGAAAGAGAATGAAGGACTTATCTAAGCACAGATTGTTACAAATCAATGATGCCTCATGTTTTACAGATGTTTATCTGATATATTACATGCATAAACATATGTTGGGATTGTTTCATTATTGTGCTTCTTATTTACTGTGTCTTGTGTTATTCTTATGTTGTATTAGTCAATACTTTATATAGTAGTGGAGACCTCCTCATGTTTTCCTTTTTTGACTCTACATTATTTCTGTTAGGATGACTGGACAAAGTCTGTGAAAATATGCAGGGTTTTACATCTTCAGGAGAATCTAAGCATGTATTGTGAAATCTGCTAGTCAAATACAACCTATCTTCAGAAGAACCTAAGAGAATAGGATAAGGTTTCTTGAAGGTATCTAATGTCCTAAATATTTTACTGTCTATTGCAATCTAGTGGAACAATACTGAGCTAACATTAGAATGATGGTATGTAGATAGTTAGGAATCTGGACCAAAGTATTTAAAATATTATCCAAAAAGACAAAGCATATTTGATAGTAATAGAGGGACAGTGTGCAATAAGCTAAGGTATCAGAGTTGAAGACAGCAGACTTTGTTTTTATTTTATTTCTTTCTCATTTTCATTTTTATTTTCATTTGAGACTTATGTTATGGAACACTTTGGACATTAACATTTTTCTTTTTCTTTTATCTATTTTTCTTGATTTTATATTTCTTTTCTTTTGAATTTCTTTTTCTTTTTCTTTTTTTCTTTTTAGTGATGATGAAGAGGCATGTGACATCGCAGTCACATGACATGTCACATGGTGGAATCTTCTTCTGTCCCTCTACCTGTTCCCTATACTTCA